>OGOZ01001105.1_pt1 | contig 15855 bp, 10 predicted proteins | sample 1552801 | NCBI WGS metagenome assembly OGOZ01 (sample SAMEA2580196, study PRJEB22360) | human gut metagenome | biome: human gut; feature: human-associated habitat; material: faeces | place: Denmark | collected 2008/2010
GATCACAACAACAGAGAGTTTACAAAAGCGTTTTTTCAACGGAAGTAAAAACCTTGTAATTGAAATCGAGAAACTAATCGATCATCTTTCCGCAGCAAAGAAACGCATAAAAACCGGAATTGCAATAACTTTTTCTCTTTTTTTGTATACGAAACCTATGAATTTTAGCGATTTGGAACGTTTTTGGGATGAAAATAGAAAATATGGATTGTAAAGAAGATACGAACTTCCCGGCTTTATAGATAAGGTATCGGTGTTTGGATGGCATTTTGTCAAAATGATAATTGTTTCTTCTCATATTTGTTTATTTCGGAGGAGTATTCGTCGGGGCCGGAAAAAACGCATTCCAGGCGATTCCGGTATTATCTCTTTTCTTTCAGACAGATTGATTTCGAAGCATTCTGATAAGATGAATCCGCTCCATTGATTCATTTTGTGCTTTTTTACGGTAGATGTCTGTTCTTAGGATATTCCGATGGTAAGGTCTTCCGGAGGGCAACCAGAGTGGAAAAGTTTTCCGAAGGCTTCGTTTTCCACAACAATAAGTGCGACCGGACAAAACATTCGGAGAAATTAGAAAAAGACGTAAGCGTTTTCCGAAAATGCTTACGTCTTTCGGGCAGAATGTACCCGTCTTTTTCCCGGGAAGGAGCTTGTCTTTACCCGGAACGCGGGCTTTGTTCCATCAGAAACCTCTCTTTGGGGAGTCAAAGACAGCTTTTTCCTGATCCTTTTCTTCCCGTTGGTTCCAAATCAGGGAAAGGAGAGTCAGTGAAAACGGCGATTTGTCATCTTTTTGTCAGTATAAACTCCGATTATCGTTATCATTGCTTATTTGCGAATCTCTACGGGGCAATCCATTCATATCCCGGCATCTCTCTAATGTACAGATGGATTGAGTTTCATCCGTTTGCCGATCTTTGCTCGGGAGGCTTCTGTGGAATTTTCAATATTCGCATTCTCCTTTTTTGGTTAATAAAAAGTAAAACCGGCTCCTTCGGAAACAGACCAATGGCTTTTCAGGCGTGTGTCTGGCTACTTCCGGCCGAAAATGACGCTTCTCTGCAAATGAAATAATTCTGCAATGTTTTTTGAAATTTGAAAGATTAGCACTAATTTTGCACCCTCTTTGAGTATAGAACAAAGTATAAATCAAATAAATAATTGTCAGAATGAACGTTTCATTACAAAACATTGACAAAGTAAGCGCTCTGCTTACTGTGAAGCTTGAGAAAGCCGATTATCAGGAAAAAGTTGATAAATCATTGAAAAGTCTTCGTCAGAAAGCTCAAGTTCCGGGGTTCCGTCCGGGTATGGTTCCGATGAGCTTGGTGAAGAAAATGTATGGTAAATCTGTTATTGCCGAAGAAGTGAACAAGGCACTTTCAGAAGCTGTATATAAGTATATTCAAGATAATAATGTATCTATCCTCGGCGAACCGTTGCCAAACGAAGACAAGCAACCGGAGATCGACTTCGATACTATGGAAGAATTCGAATTCCTGTTTGATATTGCTTTGGCACCTGAATTCAAGGCTGAAGTAGACGCTAAAGATAAAGTAGACTACTATTTGATTGACGTTACCGAAGATATGGTAAACAATCAGGTGAAAGCTTATACACAACGTAACGGTAAGTACGAGAAAGTAGACGTTTACGAAGATAAGGATATGCTGAAAGGTCTGTTGGCTGAGTTGGACGAAAACGGCAATACCAAAGAAGGTGGTATCCAAGTAGAAGGTGCTGTAATGATGCCGTCTTATATGAAGAACGATGAGCAAAAAGCTATTTTCGCCAATGCAAAGGTAAACGATGTACTTGTATTCAATCCTCACACTGCATGGGAAGGTAATGCTGCCGAACTGTCTTCTCTGTTGAAGATCGACAAGGAAGAGGCTGCTGAAATGAAATCTAACTTCAGCTATCAGGTAGAAGAAGTTACTCGTTTCGTAGAAGGAGAACTGACTCAGGAAATCTTTGACCAGGTATGTGGTAAAGACGTAGTGAAGACTGAAGAAGAATTCCGCGCTAAAGTAAAAGAAGTAATTGCTAATCAGTTCGTAGCAGACAGCGATTATAAATTCCTGATCGATGCTCGTAAGATGTTGATGGAAAAGGTTGGCAAACTGGAATTCCCGGATGCATTGCTGAAACGCATCATGCGTATGAACAATCAGGATAAAGACGAAAAGTTCGTTGATGACAACTATGATAAGAGCATTGAAGAACTGACATGGCACCTGATTAAGGAACAGTTGGTGAAGGCAAATGATATTAAAGTTGAACAGGAAGATGTAGTCAATATGGCTAAAGAAGCTACTCGTGCTCAGTTTGCACAATATGGTATGATGAGCGTTCCCGAAGATCTTCTGGAAAACTATGCAAAGGAAATGCTGAAGAAGAAAGAAAGTGTAGAAGGTTTGGTGAACCGCGTTGTTGAAACCAAATTGGCTTCTGCTTTGAAGTCTCAGGTGAAGCTGAATAACAAAACAATTTCTGCAGAAGAATTCAACAAGATGTTTGAATAAGCTTTTTTATTCTGAAAACAGTTTAAAAACATTAAGAAACACAGAGTTTTAAGGCATATAACTCTGTGTTTTTTTGTGTCTCTGTGTTCTTTTTTGTTTCTTTGCATTTCAATTTACTAAACCTAAAAAAGAAAGTAATATGGATGATTTTAGAAAATACGCTACCAAGCATTTAGGTATGAATAGCTTGGTGCTGGACGATGTGATTAAATCACAAGCCGGGTATTTAAATCCTTATATCCTGGAAGAACGTCAGCTTAATGTAACACAGTTGGACGTTTTCTCCCGCTTGATGATGGACCGCATCATTTTCCTCGGTACGCAAGTTGACGATTATACCGCCAATACTTTACAGGCGCAATTACTTTATCTGGACTCGGTAGATCCGGGTAAAGATATCTCTATTTATATCAATTCACCGGGTGGTTCTGTATATGCAGGATTAGGTATTTATGATACAATGCAGTTTATTACAAGTGATGTAGCAACTATCTGTACTGGTATGGCGGCAAGTATGGCTGCAGTGTTGCTGGTGGCAGGTGCTGAGGGTAAGCGTTCGGCGCTGACTCATTCACGTGTAATGATACATCAGCCGATGGGCGGTGCACAGGGACAGGCTTCAGATATTGAAATCACAGCTCGTGAAATACAAAAACTGAAGAAAGAACTGTATACTATCATTGCTGATCACTCTCATACTCCTTTTGATAAAGTTTGGGCAGACTCTGACCGTGACTACTGGATGACGGCACAGGAAGCCAAGGAGTATGGCATGGTAGATGAAGTGTTGATTAAAAAATAAATATGGCAGACTCAAAAAGAAACAAAAACAGGTGTAGTTTTTGTGGGCGTATGGAAGATGAAGTCGGATTCCTGATTACAGGAATGAACGGCTACATTTGTGATAGTTGTGCTACCCAAGCCTATGAGATTACTCAGGAGGCATTGGGTGGAGCAAAAAGAGGTGGCGCTGCAACAAAACTGAATCTGAGAGAACTTCCGAAACCTTTAGAAATAAAAGAATTCCTTGATCAATATGTCATTGGACAGGACGATGCTAAGCGTTTCCTTTCCGTGTCGGTATACAATCACTATAAGCGCCTGTTGCAAAAGGACGGCGGTGATGATGTGGAAATTGAAAAGTCCAACATTATTATGGTAGGAAGTACTGGTACGGGAAAGACCTTGCTGGCGCGTACTATTGCCAAGCTGCTTCATGTTCCTTTTACGATTGTAGATGCCACGGTGCTTACCGAGGCAGGATACGTAGGTGAGGATATTGAAAGCATTCTGACTCGCCTGTTGCAGGTGGCAGATTATAATGTTTCCGAAGCAGAACAAGGTATTGTGTTCATTGATGAAATTGATAAAATAGCCCGTAAGGGTGATAATCCTTCCATCACCCGTGATGTGAGTGGAGAAGGTGTACAGCAGGGTTTACTGAAATTGTTGGAAGGTTCAGTGGTGAACGTACCGCCTCAGGGTGGACGTAAACACCCCGACCAGAAGATGATTCCGGTGAACACGAAGAATATCCTTTTCATTTGCGGCGGTGCATTCGATGGCATTGAGAAGAAAATAGCTCAACGACTGAATACGCATGTGGTGGGTTATAGTGCAGTGCGTAATACTGCGGTGATCGATAAGAGCAATATGATGCAATATATCGCTCCGCAGGATTTGAAGTCATTCGGTTTGATACCTGAAATCATCGGTCGTCTGCCGGTGTTGACTTATCTTAATCCATTGGACCGTGCTGCTTTGCGCTCCATCCTGACTGAACCCAAGAACTCTATTATCAAACAGTATGTAAAGCTGTTCGAGATGGATAAAGTGGAATTGAAGTTCGAAGATGAGGTTTTTGAATACATAGTCGATAAGGCTGTGGAATACAAATTGGGAGCCCGTGGATTGCGATCTATTGTGGAGACCATAATGATGGATGCTATGTTCGAAATCCCTTCTGAGCACAAAGATACCTTTGTTGTGACGTTGGATTACGCAAAACAACAACTTGAAAAAGCAAACATTGCAAGACTGCAAACTGCTTAAAATCAAACGATAAGGATGTACAAAACTGACTTTTTTGTTTTTTATTGAAAAATATTCATTGGATTATGCTTGAAAATTAAGAAGTTGTTTATAACTTTGTTAGAGTTCTTATTAAAAAGAATGGCTAAACGAGATGTTGAACAATCACTCAAAAAAACAACCTAATGAATCATGGCAGGGAAGAAGATTAATTTGACAGACCAGCTGAAGAAATACTTCGGATTTGACACGTTTAAAGGGAATCAGGAAGCTATCATACAAAACCTGTTAGCAGGCAACGATACATTCGTGCTGATGCCTACAGGCGGTGGCAAATCATTATGTTACCAGTTACCTTCATTAATGATGGAAGGCACGGGTATTGTGATTTCTCCTCTGATTGCTCTAATGAAGAACCAGGTCGATGCGATGCGTAACTTCAGTGAAGAAGATGGTATTGCCCATTTTATAAACTCTTCTCTTAATAAAGGCGCGATAGATCAGGTAAAGTCTGATATCCTCAGTGGTAAGACGAAGTTGCTGTATGTGGCTCCTGAATCGCTGACGAAAGAGGAAAACGTGGAGTTTCTGAAGACAGTGAAGATTTCCTTCTATGCTGTAGACGAAGCCCACTGTATCTCTGAATGGGGACATGACTTCCGTCCGGAATATCGCCGTATCCGCCCTATTATCAATGAAATCGGAAAAGCTCCGGTGATTGCTTTGACGGCGACTGCTACTCCTAAGGTGCAGCACGATATTCAGAAAAATCTGGGTATGGTGGATGCAGAGGTGTTCAAGTCTTCGTTCAATCGTCCGAACCTCTATTATGAGGTACGTCCCAAGACTAATAATATAGATAGAGATATCATCAAGTTTATCAAGAATAACTCGGAAAAATCAGGTATTATTTATTGCCTGAGCCGGAAGAAAGTAGAGGAACTTGCTGAGATTCTACAGGCGAATGGTATTAATGCCCGCGCATACCATGCAGGAATGGATTCTGCAACACGCACGCAAAATCAAGACGACTTCTTGATGGAGAAAATAGATGTGATTGTAGCTACCATTGCTTTTGGTATGGGTATTGACAAGCCTGATGTGCGTTATGTTATTCATTATGATATCCCGAAAAGTCTGGAAGGATATTATCAGGAAACAGGACGTGCCGGAAGAGATGGAGGCGAAGGACAGTGTATTACCTTTTATACCAATAAAGACTTGCAGAAACTGGAAAAGTTCATGCAAGGCAAACCTGTAGCAGAACAGGAAATTGGCAAACAGCTTCTGTTGGAAACTGCTGCTTATGCCGAATCTTCTGTATGCCGCCGAAAGACGCTGTTGCATTACTTCGGCGAAGAGTATTTGGAAGAGAACTGTGGAAATTGTGACAACTGTTTAAACCCGAAAAAACAAGTGGAGGCTCAAGAATTATTATGTACCGTGATAGAGGCTATTCTCGCGGTGAAAGAGAATTTTAAAGCAGATTATATTATTGACATTATACAAGGACGCGAAACTACCGAAGTACAAGCGCACCTGCATGAAGATCTGGAAGCTTTCGGTTCTGGCATGGGCGAAGAGGACAAGACATGGAATGCTGTCATTCGTCAGGCGTTGATTGCCGGTTACCTGAGCAAAGATGTGGAAAATTACGGTTTGTTGAAGGTGACGGATGCCGGAAAGAAATTCCTGAAACATCCTAAGTCATTTAAGATAACCGAAGATAATGATTTCGAAGAAGTGGAAGAAGAAGCTCCGGCACGGGGAGGTGGTTCTTGCGCTGTCGATCCGGCTCTTTATTCCATGCTGAAGGATTTGCGCAAGAAGCTCTCTAAGAAGTTGGAAGTGCCGCCATACGTTATATTCCAGGATCCTTCGTTGGAAGCCATGGCTACCATTTATCCGGTGACATTGGACGAACTGCAGAATATTCCTGGCGTAGGAGCCGGTAAGGCGAAACGTTATGGTGAAGAGTTCTGTAAACTCATTAAGCGTCATTGTGAAGAGAATGAGATCGAACGTCCAGAAGATTTACGTGTTCGTACGGTTGCCAATAAGTCAAAACTGAAGGTTTCTATAATTCAGTCTATAGACCGGAAAGTGGCACTGGATGATATCGCTCTCTCCAAAGGTATCGAGTTCAGTGATTTGCTGGACGAAATAGAGGCTATTGTTTATTCCGGTACGAAGTTGAATATCGACTACTTCCTGGATGAGATTATGGACGAAGACCATATGCTGGATATCTATGATTATTATAAAGAATCCACCACAGACAAAGTAGATGATGCCCTCGATGAGTTGGGAGATGATTTCACGGAAGAAGAAGTACGTTTGGTTCGCATCAAGTTCATTTCTGAAATGGCGAATTAACCCTTGGCTGTTGGTTTAAAAAAAGAAAAAAATATTGCGTGCACACATACGGAATGGAATAAAAACCGTATATTTGCACGCAATAAATTTTAAACGCATAGCCCTATGTCATTTATTGCTGATAAGATTGTAATGGATGGATTAACTTATGACGACGTTTTGTTAATCCCCGCTTACTCTGAAGTACTTCCTAGAACTGTCGAACTCTCGACAAAGTTTTCAAAAAACATTGAGTTGAAAATTCCGTTTGTAACGGCCGCTATGGACACGGTTACTGAGGCGAAAATGGCTATTGCCATTGCACGTGAAGGTGGTATCGGTGTTATTCATAAGAATATGTCCATTGAGGAGCAGGCACGTCAGGTTGCCATTGTGAAGCGCGCTGAAAATGGTATGATTTATGATCCGGTAACCATTAAAAGAGGTTCTACTGTAGGAGATGCATTAGCATTGATGGCAGAATATAGAATCGGTGGTATTCCAGTAGTAGATGATGAAAGATATTTGGTAGGAATTGTTACTAACCGTGACCTTCGCTTCGTAAGAGATATGAATAAGCATATCGATGAAGTGATGACAAAAGAAAATATCATTACTACGAATCCGACTACTGATATGGAAGCTGTTTCTCAGATTTTGCAGGAACACAGAATTGAGAAATTGCCGGTTGTGGATAAAGAAGGTAAGCTGGTAGGACTGATTACTTATAAAGATATTACGAAAGCTAAAGATAAACCGATGGCCTGCAAAGACTCTAAAGGTCGTTTGCGTGTAGCTGCCGGAGTAGGAGTTACTGCTGATACCCTCGACCGTATGCAAGCTTTGGTGGATGCCGGTGCCGATGCTATTGTTATCGATACTGCTCACGGACATTCCATCTATGTGATAGAGAAATTGAAAGAAGCAAAGAAGCGTTTCCCGAATATTGATATTGTAGTAGGTAACATTGCTACCGGAGAGGCTGCAAAGGCATTGGTAGAAGCTGGTGCTGATGGCGTTAAAGTTGGTATCGGTCCGGGTTCTATCTGTACTACTCGCGTTGTAGCAGGTGTGGGTGTTCCTCAGTTGTCTGCTGTATATGATGTTGCCAAGGCATTGAAGGGAACAGGTATTCCTTTGATTGCTGACGGTGGGTTGCGTTACTCAGGAGATGTTGTGAAGGCCTTGGCTGCCGGAGGTTATAGTGTAATGATCGGTTCGCTGGTTGCCGGAACGGAAGAATCTCCGGGTGATACGATTATCTTCAATGGACGTAAATTCAAGTCGTACCGTGGTATGGGCTCGTTGGAAGCAATGGAAAATGGTTCAAAGGACCGTTATTTCCAGAGCGGAACTAATGACGTGAAGAAGTTGGTGCCCGAAGGTATTGCTGCTCGTGTACCTTATAAAGGAACTTTGTATGAAGTAATCTTCCAGTTGGTTGGTGGTCTGCGTGCTGGTATGGGTTACTGTGGTGCAGGCAATATTGAGCAGTTGCACGATGCTAAGTTTACCCGTATTACCAATGCAGGTGTACTCGAAAGTCATCCGCACGATGTATCGATTACAAGCGAGGCTCCGAATTACAGTCGTCCCGAATAAAAGTATAGGCAAGTTAGATAAGAATACCCGGAAAGGAGCAGTTTCTTTCCGGGTATTTTAGTTTCTGAAAATACATGGTCTGTTCGGCATAAGCAGATGGTCTGTTTGAGGTAGACAGACCGTCTGTTTGAGGCAGACAGATGATGTGTTTAAAGAAAGCCGTTGAAGACAAACAATATAAAAGATGTTTTCCCGTTATTACATTGTTCTTTTTCAAAAGAAGATAGTTATGATAAGAAGTGGATTGACAATAATTTTCCTATGTCTGGGATTGACAGTTTTTGCTCAGCAAGATCCTATGCTGATGCGTATTAACGGGAAAGATATTCTCCGTTCGGAGTTTGAATATATCTATAATAAGAATAATGCTCTTTCTGGTATAGAGCAGAAAACATTGAACGAATATGTTGATTTGTTTGTAAACTTTAAGTTGAAGGTTGCCGCAGCTGAGGCTATGGGATTGGATACTACCCGTGCTTTCCGTGAAGAACTGGAAGGTTATCGTCGTCAGTTGGCAAAGACTTATTTAACAGATGAAACTGTATCAGAACTTGCCGCTCGGCAAATATATGACAAGATGAAAGCCAATCAGCGTGCGGGACAAGTACGGGTTAGTCATATCTTTAAATCCCTGCCTCAGACAGCTACCAGTCATTTGCTCCGTACTACTGAAACCCGCATGGATTCTCTTTATACTGCATTGCAGAACGGACAAGCGGATTTTGATGCTTGCGTACGTAACTTTTCTGACGAAAAGAAGTCTTTCTGGGTAAGTTGGCTACAGATGCCGGCTGAATTTGAAGATACGGTCTTTAAAATGAAACCGGGTGAAATATCCCGTCCTTTCTTCACTCCGCAGGGTATTCATATTGTCAAGGTGCTTGAACGGAAAGATATTTTGCCTTTCGAGGATGTGAAAGATGAAATTATCCGTCGCCAGACCCGTCGTCATGGAATGGATAAGGGAACAGAATCTTTGGTGGAGAAGTTGAAAAAAGAGTATCAATACACACCGGATAAAGTGGGAATGGATGAATTGTTGGCAAAAGGGCAGACTGAAAAGAAACTTTTTACTCTTGGTGGCAGAGAATATACGGGGCAAATGTTTGCAAATTTTGCTATTGCCCATCCTCAGGGGATACAACGTCAGTTGAAAGGGTTTATCATGAAGTCTGTACTCGACTATGAATACAGTCGTTTGGAACAGAAGTATCCGGAGTTTCGTATGCTTATGCAAGAGTATCGTGATGGTATGTTGTTGTTTGAAATCAGTAATCGGGAAATATGGGAACGCGTGCCTTCGGATGAGGTGGGAATGGCTGCTTACTTTGATAAACATCGTTCTGATTACCATTGGAAAAATCCTCATTATAAAGGGATTGTGATACATTCTGCAACAAAACGAATAGGGAAACAAGTTCGTAAGCTTTTAAAATCTTTGCCGGAAGAAGAGTGGCAGGATGCCATCCGGTTGACATTTAATGCAAAAAAACAGCAAGTACAGGCCGAACAAGGATTATTTGCCCTTGGAGACAATATCTATGTAGATGATGAAATATTCAAAAAAGAGAAGGCTGAACCTATACCGTCATTTCCTTTTACCACTTTTCTGGGTGAGAAAATAAAGGGTCCTGAGAGTTATCAAGAGGTGCGTGGACTGCTTGCCGGTGATTATCAAAATTACCTGGAGGAGCGTTGGGTAGCACGATTACGGGCAGCTTCTAAGGTTGAAATAAACCAAGAGGTTTTAAAAACCGTTAATAAGCACTGATGCAACCGATTAAACCGCTATCTTCGTAGCTTGAAATAAAGTAAATATCAATCGGTAATGCGAATAATCTTTCTGGGAATCCTATCCATCCTTTTCTGTGTGGCTTGTAGCGAGCAGCACGACCATAAAGGTAAGACGCCATTGGTGGAGCTGGACGGCAATTTCCTTTACCAGGAAGATTTGCAATCTGCACTTCCGGCAAGATTGTCGAAAGATGATAGCTTGCTGTTTGCTGAACATTATATTCGCAACTGGGTGGAAGATATCTTGCTGTACGAGAAAGCTCAAAGTAATATTCCTGATAATGGGGAAATAGAAAAATTAGTGGAGAACTATCGCAAGGCATTGATAATGCACACTTATCAACAAGCGTTGATTCATCAAAGGCTCTCGAATGAGATATCAGAAGGGGAGTTGACGGATTATTATGAAAAGAATAAAGAACTATTCAGATTGGAACGCCCGCTTATGCAAGGGTTGTTCATTAAAGTACCTCTCACTGCACCGGAACTAAACAAAGTACGTCGTTGGTATAAGACTCCTACGCAAGATGCAGTGGAGCATTTGGAGAAGTATAGTTTGCAGAATGCTGTAAAGTATGAATACTTTTATGACAAATGGGTACCGATGGCGGATGTGTTAGATCTGATACCGCTGAAAGTTCCGGAGGTAGAGGATTATGTGAATAAGAACCGTCATATCGAACTGAAAGATACGGCGTTTCATTATTTTCTGAATGTGAGCGATTTCCGCACGGTGGGCCAACAGGAACCATATGAGTTTGCCCGTCCTAAAGTAAAAGATATGGTGTTGAATCTGAAACAAGTAGAATTTATGAGAGCTGTGAAAGATGACTTGTATCAGCAGGCGGTGAAAAGAGATAAGATTAAATATAATTAGTTTAGATACACAGAATGAAGAATTTTATGAACTTTAAGTTTGTCGTTTTATGTGCCTTGGCGCTGATGACCGGTTCTGCCGTTTATGGACAAGACAACGTGATTGACGAGGTAGTTTGGGTAGTGGGCGACGAGGCTATATTGAAGTCTGAAGTGGAAGAAGCACGTATGAGTGCTGCTTACGAAGGACGCAAGTTTGACGGCGATCCTTACTGCGTGATTCCGGAAGAAATAGCTGTGCAGAAGCTGTTTTTGCATCAGGCTGCTCTCGATAGTATCGAAGTACCTGAAAGTGAAGTTATCCAGCGTGTGGACTATATGACGAATATGTATATCGCCAATATCGGTTCGCGTGAAAAAATGGAAGAATACTTCAATAAGACATCCAGTCAGATTCGTGAGACTTTACGTGAAAATGCACGCGAAGGTCTGAAGGTGCAGAAGATGCAGCAGAAACTGGTGGGAGAGATTAAGATTACTCCGGCAGAAGTACGTCGTTACTTCAAAGATCTGCCACAGGATAGTATCCCTTATATCCCTACCCAGGTAGAGGTGCAAATCATCACACAGCAACCGAAGATCCCTTTGGAAGAGATTGAAGATGTAAAAAGAAGACTGCGTGAATATACGGAGCGTGTGAATAAGGGGGAAAGCTTTTCAATGTTAGCACGTTTGTATTCTGACGACCGCGGTACGGCTATCAATGGTGGTGAAATGCCATTTACAGGACGTGGATATTTGGACCCCGCATTTGCCAATGTGGCTTTTAATTTGCAAGACCCCAATAAGGTCTCCAAGATTGTAGAGTCTGAATATGGCTTCCATATTATCCAGTTGATGGAAAAACGTGGTGACCGTATCAAAGTACGCCATATCTTGTTGAAGCCCCACGTACCGGAAGAAGCGCTGATGGCAGGTACTGCCCGTCTTGACTCTATTGCCGATGACATCCGTAACGGTAAGTTTACTTTTGAAGAAGCTGCTTCCGTACTTTCACAGGATAAGGATACACGTAACAATCACGGTCTGTTACCTAACCCTCAAACCAATACGTCAAAGTTTGAGATGCAGGAACTTCCGCCCGAGATTGCTAAAGTGGTGGATAAGATGAAAGTAGGAGAAATCTCCACAGCATTTACTATGATTCCGCAAAAGACCGGTAAAGAAGAATGTGTGATCGTGAAACTGAAAAGCCGCATCAACGGCCACAAAGCTACAATTTCAGAAGACTATCAGAATCTGAAAGAAATCGTTTTGGAAAAACGTCGTGATGAAATGCTGGATAAGTGGATTCGTGAAAAGCAGAAGCATACGTACGTACGTATCAACGATAACTGGAAGAACTGTACATTTAAGTATCCGGGTTGGGTTAAAGACTGATTCCGGGTGATACATTGATTCTTTTTGTATGCAGAAAAAAAATACAAGAACTAATTTTCTGAACAGGCATAGATTCCTTCTCGCAGGTCTTCTATGCCTGTTTGGTGTCTGTTTACTGAGCGCTCAGGATAAGAAAAAAGAACCGGAAAAGAAGAAAACCCGGGTCGATTTGCTTCATGCTGAAGAGGCACAGGCGGACAAAGTGTTGCATCCGGATATCCAGATACTGATCCGGTCGGTGAAGTTGCGTCACGATAGCATGTATATGTATTGTGACAGTGCGTTGATCTACGAAAAGACAAATTCGGTAGAAGCGTTTGGTAATGTTCGTATGGAGCAGGGGGATACGCTTTTTATCTATGGCGATTATCTGTATTATGACGGTATGTCGCAGTTGGCAATGCTTCGTGAAAATGTCCGTATGATCAACCGAAATACTACCTTGACAACTGATAGTTTGAACTACGACCGTTTGTATAATCTGGGTTACTACTTTGAGGGCGGTACATTGACTGATGAAGAGAATGTACTGACGTCTGAGTGGGGGGAATATAGTCCGGCAACGAAAATATCTGTATTCAACCATGATGTGAAGTTGGTGAATCCGAAATTCATATTGACTTCGGATACCTTGAAATATAGCACTGCAACTAAGATAGCCACGATTCTGGGGCCTTCGGATATCGTGAGTGATAATAACCATATCTACTCTGAACGAGGATTTTATAATACTACTACTGAACAAGCTGAACTGCTGGATCGCTCCGTGTTAACTAACGAAAGTAAGAAGTTGACAGGTGACAGCATTTTCTACGATCGTGTATTAGGATACGGTGAAGCATTTGAAAATGTGCAGATGAATGATACTATCAACAAAAACATGTTGACAGGTAACTATTGTTTCTATAATGAAATAACGGGAAGCGCTCTCGCTACTCAGCGTGCTGTCGCTATTGATTATTCACAAGGTGACAGTTTGTTTATGCATGGTGATACGTTACGGTTGATTACTTATAATATAAATACGGATTCCATGTATCGTGAAATGCGTGTTTATCATAAAGTCCGTGCTTACCGTACCGATGTACAGGCTGTGTGCGACTCTTTGGTTTATAATTCAAAAGATTCTTGCATGACGATGTATACTGATCCTATTTTGTGGCACGGTGCGCAACAGGTATTAGGTGAGGAGATCAAGGCATATATGAATGACAGCACTATAGACTGGGTACATATCATTAACCAGGCTTTTACCATAGAACAGAAAGACTCTGTCCATTATAATCAGGTGTCGGGTAAAGAGATGAAAGGATTCTTTGTAGCAGGAGACATGCGTCAGGTTGACGTGAACGGTAATGTGCTGGTTATCTTTTATCCGGTAGAAGAGAGAGATAGTAGTTTGATAGGACTGAATTATGCCGAAGGTAGCTTCTTGCGTATGTTGCTGAAGGATAGACGTATGGAGAAAGGTGCTTTTATTGGTAAAGCTAACGGTACGATGTATCCGATGGATCAGATTCCTGCGGAGAAATACAAATTGCCTACCTTTGCCTGGTTCGATTATATTCGTCCGCGAAATAAGGAAGATATATTTGAATGGAGGGGAAAGAAGGCTGGTCAGCAAATGCAGAAATCAGACCGGAAACCTTTAACTTCACCAAGGAATATGAATATTAAACGAAATAAATAAACGCTATGGGAATGTTCACTATGAGAAAGCCGCGCGGCTTTAACCATCCATACATATATGTGGATGAGCGGAAAGAGAAGTTGGCGAAAATGGAAGAGAGCGCCAAGCGTGATTTGGGGATGTTACCTGAAAAAGAGTTTTCACCGGAAGATATCCGGGGGAAATTTGTAGAAGGAACTACTCACTTGAAGCGACGCAAAGAAAGCGGACGTAAACCGGTACATCTGGGGGTGATATTGGTTATTATTGCCTTGCTGATATACTTGTGGTATGCCATAAGCACCGGAATCATTTAATTTAATTACGAGTTACAAATTACGAATTATAATGTAGCATCATGGAACCTGTTGTTATTCGTTATTTGTAATTCATAATTCATAATTTGTAATTATAATGAGCGACATTATTCATTTGCTGCCCGATTCGGTTGCCAATCAGATTGCTGCCGGAGAGGTGATTCAGCGTCCGGCATCTGTGATAAAGGAATTGGTAGAAAATGCGATTGATGCCGAAGCACAAGAAATACACGTATTGGTGACGGATGCAGGGAAAACCTGTATACAGGTGATTGATGACGGTAAGGGAATGTCCGAAACCGATGCACGCCTCTCTTTCGAGCGGCATGCCACTTCAAAGATCCGTGAAGCATCCGATCTGTTTGCCCTTCGCACGATGGGGTTTCGCGGTGAAGCATTGGCTTCCATTGCCGCCGTTGCTCAGGTCGAGCTGAAAACACGTCCCGAATCCGAAGAGCTGGGAACCAAGATTATCATTGCGGGTTCCAAAGTGGAGAGTCAGGAAGCGGTGTCTTGTCCCAAAGGAAGCAATTTTTCTATTAAGAATCTCTTTTTCAATATTCCTGCCCGGCGTAAGTTTCTGAAGGCTAACTCCACCGAGCTCAGTAATATTCTGGCCGAATTTGAACGTATTGCCTTGGTACATCCTGAGGTTGCTTTTTCACTGTATAGCAATGACTCCGAACTGTTCAATCTTCCCGCTTGCCATTTGCGGCAACGCATTCTTTCTGTTTTTGGCAAGAAACTTAACCAACAACTGCTCAGTGTAGAAGTCAACACTACAATGGTGAAAGTTTCGGGTTATGTAGCCAAACCCGAAACAGCCCGTAAGAAAGGCGCCCATCAGTATTTCTTTGTGAACGGGCGCTATATGCGTCATCCTTATTTCCATAAGGCAGTGATGGATGCTTACGAACAGTTGATTCCCGCAGGCGAACAGATTTCTTATTTCATTTACTTTGAAGTCGATCCTGCCAACATCGATGTGAATATCCATCCTACCAAAACAGAGATCAAATTTGAAAACGAGCAGGCTATCTGGCAGATTCTTTCTGCTTCGATCAAGGAGTCATTGGGCAAGTTCAATGCTGTACCTTCTATCGATTTCGACACGGAGGACATGCCCGATATTCCTGCTTTTGAGCAGAATCTGCCTCCTGCGCCGCCTAAGGTACATTTCAATTCCGATTTCAACCCGTTCAAGCCCTCCTCTTCTTCCGGTGGAGGCAACTACTCCCGTCCGAAAGTGGACTGGGAAGATTTGTATGGCGGTCTTGAGAAAGCCAGTAAGATGAATCAGCCT
>OGOZ01001106.1_pt1 | contig 15851 bp, 13 predicted proteins | sample 1552801 | NCBI WGS metagenome assembly OGOZ01 (sample SAMEA2580196, study PRJEB22360) | human gut metagenome | biome: human gut; feature: human-associated habitat; material: faeces | place: Denmark | collected 2008/2010
TCAGGGCCACGCATGAAAGCGAGGCGACGACAGAACCTGTATTGCAGACGAGGATCATCACGAGCGCCCGGTGTATCGACACGCGGTAGGTCAGTCCCGTCATCAACGGGACAAGCACCGCAAACAGCACGGCGATAACTACGCCAAAGCGCAGCACGGCGCCGGCAGCAGACTCCAGCGAGGAGGAAACGGCCGTGAGGGCGCCTTCATGGTCGCCGATCATGGCGGACATATGCTCATAAATTTTGGTCCTGCTCTTGCCGATATTGGAAAGAACCGACTGTTGCAGACGCTCCTGCGAATAGGCCACGAGCGCGGACCCGAGCTGGTACAGGACCACCATTGCCGCCGTCTCGGCAAAAAAGCCGGAGATAAGAGCGGCGGCAGTGACAAATAAAACGACAACGGGGGCGGCAAAGAAGTCCTTCCTCAGTACGGAACGCACCGCCTTGAGGGCAATGTCGTATCCGGCGGCAACGACCGCAGCCGCAAGCAGGACTGTCCGCAGAAGCTCAGAAAGCTCAAGCACCAGAGAAACCGCAAGAAGCACCGATGCCGCCGCCAATCTGACGAGGAGTATCGTATCAACGCCGCCGCTTCGCTCAGGGGTAGTACTCATTCTGCCACCTCCGTTATTTTGATTAAGTTTTCAGACCGGCTCAAGCCTTGCCGTCGCAGCCGAGAACGTCGACGATCTTGTGCTTGACCATCTCTCTGATGGCGTCGCGGGCGGGAGCAAGGTACTGTCTGGGGTCAAAGTGATCAGGATGCTCGTTGAAGTACTTGCGGATGCTTGCGGTCATGGCGAGACGCAGGTCGGAGTCGATGTTGATCTTGCAGACAGCCATGGAAGCGGCCTTGCGGAGCTGGTCCTCGGGAACACCGATAGCACCAGGCATGTTGCCGCCGTTCTCGTTGATGATCCTGACGAACTCCTGAGGAACGGAGGAAGAACCGTGGAGAACTATGGGGAAGCCGGGCAGACGCTTCTCGACTTCTTCAAGAATGTCGAAGCGGAGCTGAGGATTGGTGCCGGGCTTGAACTTGTATGCGCCGTGAGAGGTGCCGATGGCGATGGCAAGAGAGTCGCAGCCGGTGCGCTCGACGAACTCCTGAACGTCCTCGGGACGGGTGTAGGAGCTGTTCTCGGCGGAGACGTTGACCTCGTCCTCAATACCGGCGAGAGTGCCGAGTTCAGCCTCGACGACGACGCCGTGGTCGTGTGCGTACTCAACGACCTGTCTGGTGAGGGCTATGTTATCCTCGAAGCTCTTGGAGGAGCCGTCGATCATGACGGAGGTAAAGCCGCCGTCAATGCAGGACTTACAGAGTTCAAAGCTGTTGCCGTGGTCGAGATGGAGAGCGATGGGCAGACCGGTCTCGATGACTGCGGCCTCGACCAGCTTGATGAGGTAGGTGTGGTTTGCATATGCGCGTGCGCCCTTGGAGACCTGAAGGATCAGAGGAGCGTTGACTTCCTTTGCGGCTTCGGTTATGCCCTGAACGATCTCCATGTTGTTAACGTTGAAAGCACCGATGGCGTAGCCACCCTTGTATGCTTTTTCAAACATTTCCTTAGTAGTTACAAGAGCCATTTCTAAATCTTCCTTTTTTCGTGAATTTTGTACAATTAGCATATTTACAAATTGTGATTTATATTATATCCTCAATCCGTACTTTAATCAAGGCGCACAATATACAAATTCAGCAGAAAAAAATTATTAATTTCACATGCGGAGGAAGTAAAAATGAACGAAAAACTCATCGGTGCATGCATATTCGGTCAGTCCGGCGGCCCCACCGCCGTTATCAATGCAAGCGCTTACGGCGTTATCCGCGCGGCGCTCGACGCGCCCGAGATCACCAAGGTCTACGGCGCGGCTCACGGTATCAGGGGCGTACTGGACGACAAGCTTTATGTTATGGACGAGGAAGACCCCGAAGAGCTCAAGCTCCTCCTGAACACCCCATCCTCCGAGCTTGGCTCCTGCCGCTATAAGATCGCCGACCCCGAGAAGGACGATACCGATTATAAGCGTATTCTTGAGATATTCAAGAAGTACAACGTCAGATACTTCTTCTACAACGGCGGCAACGACTCCATGGACACCTGCAACAAGATCAGCCGTTATATGGAATCCGTTGGCTACGAGTGCCGCGTCATGGGCGTACCCAAGACCATAGACAACGACCTTTACGGCACCGACCACTGCCCCGGTTTTGCCAGCGCCGCGAAGTATATTGCGACCTCCTGCATGGAGATAAACAAGGACGCAAGAGTATACGATAACGGCATGATCACCATTGTCGAGATCATGGGCCGTCACGCCGGCTGGCTTGCCGCCAGCTCCGCACTCGCGACCGAGTTCGGTTCCGGCCCCGACCTTATCTATCTCCCCGAGACCGATTTTGATATGGACAAGTTCCTCGCAGAGGTCGATGAGATCTATGCCAAGAACGGCAAGGTCCTTGTTGCTGTCTCCGAGGGTATCCACTATGCCGACGGCACCTTTGTTTCTGAGGCGAAGACCTCCTCTACCGACGGCTTCGGTCATGCCCAGCTCGGCGGTCTTGCTGCGATGCTGGCCGATATCGTCAAAAAGCACACCGGCGCGAAAGTCCGCGGTATCGAGCTGAGCCTTCTGCAGCGCTGCGGCGCACATCTTGCGTCCCTCACCGACGTGAACGAGGCGTTCGGTGCGGGCCAGGAGGCCGTCAAGCAGGCCGTCGCCGGCGTCACCGGCAAGATGGTGGCCTTCAAGCGTGAGTATGTCGACGGCAAGTACACCTGCAAGTACGAGCTTCTGCCCCTTTCCGAGGTCGCGAACTATGAGAAAAAGGTCCCCCAGGAATGGATAAACGAGACCCAGAACGGCCTTACCCATGAGTTCATCGACTACGTCCTCCCCCTCATTCAGGGCGAGCCTGAGATCCCGAGGGAAGATTCTCTCCCCAGATACGCGAAACTCAAGAAGGTACTTGCAAAGTAACCGCGGTAACGAGCAAAGAGTACATGCTGCTAAAGCATGTACTCTTTTTTATATGTTCTTTATCTGGTTTCTTATGAGGAGTCCGACTGCGTCGGCGAGCTTGTCAAGACTCTGTATCCGGGCAAAGTCGCGCCCATACACCATCTTCGCAGAAGGGACATCCTCGTCGTCGCCTGTAAAAACACACGCCACAGCAATGCCGTCCGCCCTCGCGCGTCGCACCTCGAGCGAAGTGTCTACAAGTCCTGCCTGCTGCTCATACGGTATAAGCTCGTCTCCGGCGCTGCGTATTTTCAGCACGTCATTGGGCTTGACGTCCGAGAGGATGATGAGGATACGGTGTTCATAGTGAGACTTCGACATGAGATGATGTGCGGCTCTGATGGCAAGACCGTCGCGGTTGCAGCCGTTGGACACATACTCAAATATCTTTTTATTGTTATTCGGCTCGCTATAGTCACGGAAAATACGAAGCACGGTGTACCCGGTCATCGAACAAAAGGACATCACCCTGCACGGAATGGAGCAGCGTGTTAGGCTCTCGGCGATCATGTAGCCTTGGGATGAAACGGTTTCCTGTCTGTGCTTCTGCGATGTGGAGGCGTCAAGAAGAATGTCGACGCTCAGGCTCCCTACGTCGTCCTGCTCGGTGCGGGTAAATATCTTTCCGTCGTCAAGCTTCAGTGCGCGCCACGCTCTGCTGCCGCACAGCCTGCCGCCGCCCGACTTGACCTCGACCGGCTGCAGGTGCATGAGGACGGAGTTTTGCACCTGAGAAGTGAGCTTTACTATGGCAGCGTTATTTCGCGCGAAATTATCCTTGTAGAACTGACGGTTTTTTTCTATCTGCCGGGCTTCCCGCTGCTTTTGCAGAGCCTCGAAGCCGTTGAATATCGTGCCGCTGTATTCCTCGCCGTTCGTGAAATGGAGGCAGCAGCCGAGATGATTCCCTGTGCAGAGCCTGCGCTCGATCTCCGAGACCTCCCGCGGGGTAAAAATGGACTTTCCGTACTTCGAGGTCATAAATTCCCGAAGCTCTGCAGCCGAAAGCTTTGTTTTCAGCTCATTTTCTTCTTGTTTTTCACCCGCGTGACCGCCGCCGTAAATATTGTCGGGGTGATCGGCAAAGCCTATGCCGAATCTGCGGTATCTTGCTTTTCCGCTGCCTTTCTTCTTTCCGAAAATCGATGGCGGGATACGGTGCTTTTCCTGTCTGCGTTCCTCGGTGCGTATCTGGAACCATCGCATGAAAAGCTCCTTAGCGCGCTCGACGATATCCTCCGTAGTCATCTCGGGCGAAAACTCAAGCTCATCAAGGAGCTTGCTCTCATACGCGCTCAAGCCGGGGTCGCGCCCGAGGACACGCTTGAAATGCCCCGTTGCCATCGCTTCGTAAAGACGGTCGCTCTCCTTTATTTCATAAAGGCGGAGAAAGTTTTCGGCATAGTCGTGTCTTAGCGCGGCGAGAGCGGGACGGTCCCCCTCTTCCCTGCCGTATACCGAGTTTTCAAGCCCGAGCCAGAAAAGGCTCTCATAGACGGAGGAATCCTCATACTGCTCAAAGCCGCGGAACACAGCCTCGATCTGCGGGTAATCGTACTGATATCTGACCGCGCCGATAATGCTGTTCCAGTAAATATCCGCCCTGCCCTCACTGTCATAAGCCTTGAAGTCCGGAGAAAAGGCGTGGCTCCTTGCGCCGTTCCATATCTGATTGAGCGCGCGCTTTCTCTGTACCTCGTTAACTTCGTTTATCATGACTCAAATATCGTCTCTCTTCCGATACCGGCGGGGATCCTCGCGGCGATGATGTCGGAAACGAGCTGGTGTTCAAAATCGTCGAAGGACTTATTCACGATACCCATCTCAAGCGCCTGTCCGACCGTAAGCCCCTCGTTTACGAGGTTAAGCGCAGCGACAAGTCCGCGCAGGTCGAGAGGCTTCGTAGATATCTCGGAGCTGTCGCACTTCGCGCGGATCTCGTGGAAAAGCTGTGCAAACTGACGGGTATACTCGCTCTTGAGCCTCGGAAATTGGGACTGGAGGAGGTTTTCAAGATTTTCCTGAGAAATGATCGGCATATTGATGACCATGAAGCGCGAGGCGAGCGCTTCGTTCAGCTCTCGCGTTCCGGCGTAGCCGTAGTTCATTGTGGCAATGAAGCGCGTGCTGGGCGCGAGACTTATGCGGTCGTACCCGGGGACGTCGATTATACGCCGGAAATCAAGCACCGCATGCAAAACGGCAAGGGATTCGTTTTTCGCCATGTTTATCTCGTCGAGTATGCCGAAACCGCCGAATTCCGCGCACTGATATATCGGCCCGTGGCGAAAACGCACCTCTCCGTCAAGGAAAGTATCCGTACCGATGAGCGATGAAGCGTCCGTGTTGAGGTAGAAAGAGATATCCCACTCCGGCCGAGCGAAAACGGCGGCGAGATTTTCCGCAAGCACGTTCTTTCCGGTGGCCTTCGGGCCGACGAGCAGGATGTTTTCCCCCGCAAGCAGCGCCGTCAGGGCTTTTTCCCAGATATCACGGCCATAGTAGCAGTATTTCGGCACGGGGATACGGCGGACAGAAGCCTCATCGGCCGGGTATTTCGCACGGAAATCCTTTATTTTTGATATAAGCTCCTCGCTTACTCCCTGACTGCGCAAAAAATCCAACATCATATCTGCCTCCGATACAAAGTTTTCGCCTGTATTTTACCACTGTGCATGTATTTTTTCCATCATTTTTTTAGACGATTGAATTTTTTGACGAAATAATTTATAATTGATTCAACAATTTGGAGGAGCCTTTTTCATGACTGAACTGAAGCACCCGTATATTTCGGTCGAGAAGGACGGCGTACTGTCCTACGGCGGCACTCAGACATGGTTGGAGAGCCGGGTGATACGCCGCTGCGGCTGCGGCGTTATCGGCAGTACGGATGTGCTTATCTATCTGTCAAAATACAATGCGCGCTGCGGGGGCGTATTCCCCGCCGCACTTCTCGGCGATACGGTCAGCGAGCGGGACTATGACGAATACTCGCGGCGACTCTGTCTCAGATATATGCCCGTCGTGCCGCCCTTCGGCATGAACGGACTGACGCTGGCTGCGGGGCTTGCGCTTGCCTTCAGACATTACAAAATGCCTATGAGGGCGCGTTGGGGCGTGCGGAGAAGCGAGCTTTTCGGGACCATTGAGGAAATGCTTTCTGCGGACATCCCGGTCATTCTTTCCGTGGGGCCGAATTTTCCGCGAGTATGGCGCAAGGACAAGGCGACCCTGTATGTAATGCGCTCCGACGGGCTGCCCCGTGCGGCCACGGCAACCCACGCGCACTTTCTGACCGTTACCGGGATAGACGGCGAATGGCTGCAGGTCTCGTCCTGGGGACACAGGTTCTTTATTTCCCGCGCAGAGTACGAAGAATACGTCACGCACAGCAGCAACGGCCTTTTGAGCAGTATCGTGCATATCTCGGAAACGTGAAACGGACTATATTTGCTTGCCAGACGTGCAGGTGAATGATAATATAATACTATATTTCAACAAGGAGACGGCGGCATGAACGACTTGCAGACTCAGAAGAAAAATCTGATAATGTTCCCCCTCGGCACAGTTGGCAGAGACATGATGTATCAGCTCTTTACCAACTTTATTCTTACCTATGTGCTTTTTACCCGCAGCCTCACGGCGGCACAGCTCATGGCGATAACCGGGATAATGGTCGGGGCGCGTGTATTTGACGCGCTGAACGACCCCATCATGGGCAACATCATTGAGCGTACCCGCGGCAAATACGGCAAGTTCAAGCCGTGGCTCGTGATAGGCATTCTCTCTACCTGTGTTGTGGAATACCTCGCGTTCAACACCGATCTGCAGGGCTGGAGCTTTGTGTGGTTCTTCGGCGTCATCTATTTCATGTACAGCATTACATACACCATGCATGACATCTCCTATTGGGGCATGGTGCCGGCTCTCGGCTCCGACGCACACACAAGGAACCAGTTTACCGCCCGTGCGACGCTTTTTGCCGGTATAGGCGGCACGCTGGCCTCCGTGCTTATACCCATGCTCACGACAGGTTCGAACACGATCGGCGGAAACACGGCGTTTGCGTATGGCCGTATCGCCCTCGCGGTCTGCATTATCGCGCCCATATTCATGTGCTTCACTATTTTCGGCGTCCGCGAGAATCGCGACTACGGAAACGAAGTTCCACCTGTCAGCTTCAAAAAAATCTGGGACACCGTCAGCGGCAACGATCAGCTTATGTGGATAGCGCTGATATTCCTCATCCAGCAGATAGGCAACGGCCTCGTCATCGGCGGCATAGGCTCGACCTATATATACTTTGAGTTTGGCTATGAGGGCGGACTTTTCTCCCTGTTCTCCACGGTCGGAATGGCGGCCACCGCGTTTCTTATGATCTTCTATCCCTCGCGGACGCCGCCATACCCCAGAGGATCCCCCGCAAGCCGCTTATGGGCATTATGGCGGTGATATCCGTTGTCGGCTACGCACTTATGCTCGGCGCGGGTCTGCTCATGCCCACCGGCACGGCCAAATTCTGGATACTTACGGTGGGATACATGCTCTCGAACTTCGGCCAGTACTGCTACTATCTCGTCATGATGATATCCATCCTCAATACCGTTGAGTACAACGAATACAAGCGCGGTACGCGCGACGAGGCCATTATCGCCTCTCTGCGTCCGTTCTTTACGAAGCTCGCCTCCGCGCTCATCGTGCTGATAATTTCCGCGTGCTACCTCATATTCGGCGTTACAAACTACACCAATCAGATATCGGAGCTCGAGCGTCAGACCTCCTTGGGGCTTATAACCGAGGCACAGAAGCTCGCAGAGATCGGCGGCGTTATCTCCGGCGTCAGCCACGCGCAGACTCTGGGGCTCCTGTTCAGCATGACTGTGCTGCCCTGTGCGCTCATGCTCATATCCTATTTCATGTATAAAAAGCACTATACTCTCGATGAAGAGGAATATGACCGCATCTGCGCCGAGATCGCGGCCCAAAAGGCGGCGGCTGTAAAATGAGCCTGACAAAAGCCGTATTGAGATTTGCTGCTCCCCTGCCCCATATCGAGAGCTTTGAGAGATATCTGTTTATCGGTCCGCACCCCGATGATATCGAGATCGGAGCGGGAGCGACCGCGGCGAAGCTGTCGGAGCTTGGGAAAACGGTATGCTTCCTCATTTGCATTGACGGGCGTTTCGGCGACGGAAGCGCACCGAAGGGCATAAGCCGCGAGGAGCTTGTGGAAATGCGGCGCAGCGAGGCCGTCGCCTCTGCGGCCATGCTCGGGGTGACGGACGTGCGTTTCCTTGGCCTTTGCGACGGTGAGGGCTATACTCGGCAGGAGCTGCTGCACGGCATTGCCCGCGTCGTGGGAGAGTTCAAGCCTGAGCTTATATTTGCGCCCGACCCGTTTGTATCGAGCGAGTGTCACGCCGACCACCTCAATGTCGGCGAGTGTGCGCGCCAGATAGCCTGCTTCGCGCCGTATGCCGGGATCATGGCGGGCTGCGGGGCAGAGAGCGCGCCGGTAAAGGCTCTCGCGTATTACATGACCGCAAAGCCCAACCGCTTTGTCGGGACGAGGGGCTATCTCACCAGACAGCTGAGCGCCGTTTTCGACTGTCACAAAAGCCAGTTCCCCGACGGTTCCGACGAGGCAAGGTCTATTGCCCTGTATCTCCGTCTGAGGGCCGCCGACAACGGTATACGCTCGCTCAAGGGCTGCGCCGAGGGCTTCAGAGTTCTTGGGGCAACACATATGCACTGTCTGCCCGAAGCCGGTGAATGAAAAAATGAGAGGTCATATATGACCTCTCATTTTACTTAAAATCCGAAGGAATCAACTATTTTCTCGGCCCCGAAGGTTTTTACAGCCTGACGGTACATCGCCTTCGCGTGTATCCTGTCGTGCCAGATGAAGCGGCGGAGGACCTTCCTCACGGACCACTGCTCTCCGTAGCTGCCGTCAAATACTCTCGGCTCCAAAAAGTCCGGGCGTGACTCGAGGAGCGAAAAACCCCTCTCGCGGCATTCAACGATGGTACCCGCGTTGTCCGCGTCGACGCCGACCTCCCTGAAGTAGTAGGAGTTTACGTTCTTGGTGTGCTGATACATTTCCTCGGCGGTGTGCGGGATAACGCCGTAAAAGGTCTTTCGCTCCGGGGCAATGGCGATGTCCTTGCACGGGACAGAGGCGTACAGCGCAAGAAAAGCCTGCGCCGACTTCACGGCAAGTGATTTGAGCGCCTCGTACTCGGTCTTTGTAAGCCCCTCACGCTCGGTGTCAAATATAACGTCGCTGTCCGCGTCGCAGATATCCAGAGAGGAGACCTTTTCCTGAACGATCTCAAGCTCCGGCGCGACGGCATACTCATCGCCGACCCATGAAGTAAAGGACCTGAGTTCGGCAGGCATTTTCCCGAGAGCCTCTTCGAGCGACGCTCCTCTTGCATACGCTCCGGGTACACTGCCGCAGTAAAGGAGCGTATCGTTCCCGTTGTGTTCCCAGATGAGCTGTGCTTTCATGCTCCCATTACTCCGCCGCGTAGTTATCGAAATAGCCCTGAATGTAGACTATGGGCGTACCCTTGTCGCCGCTGCCGGAGGTAAGGTCGCAGAGAGAACCCAGCAGATCGGTGAGACGGCGGGGCGTAGTCCCCTCGGAGACCATCTTGCCGACGAGGTCGGCGTCCTTGCGGACTATCTCGCTCTTTATCGCCTCGCGCAGCTCTTCACCGCTGAGGGACGCAAAATCGTTGTCGGCGAGATACTTGAGCTTCAGCTCATTGGGGGTCCCCTCAAGACCGGCGGTATATGCCGGGGAGACGATGGGGTCTGCAAGCTCCCATATCTTTCCCACAGGATCCTTGAACGCGCCGTCGCCGTAAACCATGACCTCGACGTGCTTGCCGGTGAGCTCAAAGAGCTTCGCCTGTATGCTCTCGACGAGGGACTGGCAGTCGCGGGGGAAGAGCTTCACGGAGTCCTCGGTGGCCTTGTTCGTGCCGAGGAGGCCGTATTTTTCGTTGTAGCCGCTGCCGTTTACCGGGGCGTTGAGTATATCGCAGAGGGTGAGACACACATCTGCGCCCGCCGCCAGTATGCGGCGCTGGGTACGGAAGCGGGTGTGGGTATCGCAGCAGAGCACCTTATCGGAATAGGAGAGTATAGCCTCGGGACGGTTGGCAAGTATTATTTCCGCCTCGGCGCCTTCTTCCTCGATAAGCTGAGTGTAATAGCTGATATAGTCCACGCCGGTGAAGGGATGGAGAGGAGTGCCGAAGTGCCTGCGGAACTCCGCAACACTCAGCACGTCCTTATAGGGGTCTATTCCGCTGTCGTCCAGCGCGTCGATATCCACAAGATGGTTGCCCACCTCGTCGGAGGGGTAGCCCAGCTGCACCACTACCTTCCTTGCCCCCCGGGCGATGCCCCGGAGACAGATGGCGAACCTGTTGCGGCTGAGTATGGGGAACACGAGGCCGATGGTATTGCCGCCAAGCTTGCGGCGGACGTCCTCGGCGATGGCGTCGACTGTGGCATAGTTGCCTGCGGCGCGGGCAACGCCGGCTTCGGTCACGGCTACCACGTCACGGTCCCTGAGGGTAAAGCCCTGCTCCTTTGAGGCGCTGAGCACGCAGTCGCATACGATGGATACGATATCATCGCCCTCCCGAATAATGGGGGCCTTGATGCCGCGGGAAATAGTTGCCATATGTAAATCCTCCTGAAAAATTATTTTAAAGCGCAAAAGCATCATTATAATAGCATAACTCATTTGCGGTGTGAAATACGGTTTAGTTAGATGTATATAAGCAGAGATTTTAATAAGATGAATAGCTATAATTAAATTTAAGTATAAATATCATTTTTTTTGTAAACAAATACAGACAAAGCAGGTCTTTCCGTTGAAAAGACGGGCCGGAGCATTTAAAATAAAACCTATATAAAGCGATTGAGGAGACGCAATGTCAGATATTATAAGGCGAATACAGAAAAAATTCAGGCGGGTCAGGCATAGCAAAACAAAAATAATGAATGGCAAAGGCAACGCCAGAAAGCTGATAACGCCAAATAAAAGACCCAAGGGGCCGACCCTGTGGGACAGGCTGCTTGCAGCTGGGCCAAGGGTAAAGGCGATGGCTGTGAGCGGCACGGCGCTGGTTCTCGCGGGAGCCACCATAGGCTCGGTGTTGGCGGTACGCGGCTGTTCCAGCCAGGACAAGGCAAAGATGGCCTACGTTATGGAGGAAGCTGAAAACGGCATAACCAGCATACTGCACGTGGAGCCTACCCCAACCCCATCTCCCACGCCGGAGCCATCGCCCACGCCTGAGCCCATACTGCACAGAGGCATAACCAGCGAGCGGGTGATACCGCTTCAGGAGCGGCTGATGGAGCTGGGCTATATGGATTCGGATACCCCGACGGACTTCTTCGGCCCCGCCACGGAGCACGGCGTGGAGCTGTTCCAGCGGCAGGTGAGCTTCACCGAGGCCCTTGGTATAAAGCTGGATATGGACGGCTGGGCGGGAGAACAGACGCTGTCGATACTCATGAGCGACAGCGCGCCCAAGTATTGCGTAAAGGAAGGCATGGAGGGCGAGGACGTATCCCAGATGCAGAAGCAGCTGGTGGATATGGGATACATGAGAAAGACCACCGGCTACTACGGCGACGAGACAAAGGCCGCCATGAAGGACTTCCAGAGCAGGAACGGGCTCAGCGCGGACGGTCTTGCGGGGGAAAAGACCTATGATATGCTCTATTCTCCCAAGGCCAAGGAAAGCCCCAAAAAGGCGGCGCAGAAGAAGACCAAGGCCAACATAAGCAAGATGATAGAGGTGGCAAGGAGCAAGCTGGGCTGCAAGTACATACTGGGCAATACCGGCCCCAAGAGCTTCGATTGCAGCGGACTGGTATACTACTGCCTGAAGCAGGCGGGCAGCAACAGACGAAGGCTTACCGCCGCGGGCTATTCGCAGGTTGACGACTGGGAGAAGATAAGCGATATAAACAAGCTCAAAAAGGGCGACCTCATCTGCTTCTACAACGACAATTACTCCAAGATAGGCCACATAGGCATAGTGATATCCTCCAGCATGATGATAGACGCCTCCAGCTCCAACGGCAAGGTGGTGCGCCGGGAGTACAAGACCACATACTGGAAGAAGCATTTCTACTGCGGCAGGAGGCCGTGGTAAAGGTCGAAGAAGTGGCTTACGCCACTTCTTCGAGTTTTTTTCGGGTTTTGCCTCTCGGATAAAACATGAGGTTCCGCCCCGGAGAACGGGGCGGAACTGACCCGCTGCGGCGGCCCTCCGGGCGGCAAAACCCGCAGAGTGCGAAAACCTCCGGTTTTCATCCGTTTTGACGCACACCCCCCAGGGGGCCTTCTCTTGCCCTGCGGGGTAATTCACCTTGTGTCGTCAAAGCCGGAATAAACTTAAGGGGCTGCGGCCCCTTAACAACCCCTGAGCTTTACGGCAATAATAAAATGAACGGCGCCGCCGTTCATTTTGTGCTATTATTTACTTTTCTTCCTGCCCATCCCTGAATACTATGCCGTTTCCGTCGGCCTTTTCGATTATGGCGAGGGAATAAAGGGGTATTCCGGCATCGCGCAGCTTTTTGCCGCCGGGCTGGAAGCCCTTTTCCACCGCGACGCCCATGCCTACCAGCTCCGCACCGGCGCTGCTGACTATTTCGCACAGGCCGCGGAGGGCCTCGCCGTTGGCGAGAAAATCGTCGATTATCAGCACCTTGTCCGTGGGCTTGAGCCACTCGGCGGAAACCATAAGAGTGACCTTTTTTTTGTATGTATAGGAGTAAATGTCGCTTTTGATTATGCCGCCCTCAATGTTGTCGCTCTTGGCCTTTTTCGCGTAAATAAGGGGCAGCCCGTAGCGATAGGCGCACATGGTGGCAAGGGCAATGCCGCTCGCTTCCGCTGTCAACACCACAGTGGCCTTTGATACGTCGAAATGCTTTTCAAATTCCTCCGCCATGGCGGCCATGAGCTTTGTATCCACCCGGTGGTTTAAAAAGCCGTCCACCTTGATGATGTTTCCGGGCAGTACCTTGCCTTCCCTGCGTATTCGTTCCTTGAGAAGATCCATCCCTTTTACCTATCCTCCGCATAAAAAAATATAAAAATATATAATTACGGCCGTATTATTACGGTCGCATATTATCGAAATAAGCTTTTTTGAGATTTTGCTTAAAGGTATTATGACCTGTTTCGACAGCTTATTCAAGCCCCAGAATAATATATTTTTATTTGAACGAAAAACTGAAAAACAGTTAGGCAAAAGCCGCGCTTTATTCTATAATAATAGGGGAGAAAAGAGAAGGAGCACGGCAATGGAAAACCTGCACAAAGGCCACCGGGAAAGGCTGAGGCAAAGTTACATAGAAAACGGCCCGGACGGCATGCACGAGCATCAGCTGCTGGAGCTTTTGCTTACGTACGCCATTCCCCGGCGGGATACCAACCCAATCGCCCACAGGCTGCTGGATAAGAGCGCATTTGGATCGCTTTGGGAGGTGCTCAACGCCGGCCCGAAAGAGCTTATGGCCGTGGAGGGCATAGGCGAAAGCGCCGCCGTGCTGCTGTCGCTGGTAGGGGCTATGGGCAGGCGGGCAAAGGCCAAGGGCATGGCGGCCCAAAAGAAAAGGCTCAACACGCCGGATGCCGCCATGCGCTACTGCAAAAGCCTGCCGTTCAACGATACCAACGAAAGCATGTATATGGTGTGTCTCGATAAAAACTACAGGATACTGCATACTCAGCTTCTCGGCACAGGCACTCCGGGCGAAGTGACGGTATATCCGAGGGCCGTGGTGGAATGTGCCGTAAGGTACGGAGCACAGAACATCATAATATGCCACAACCACCCTTCGGGGGATCTGCGCCCTTCGGTGGACGACTGCGAGACTACGGCAAAGATAATAAACGCCGTCTCCGCCATAGGCATAGGCTTCAGCGACCATGTGATAGTGGGCGGAGACAACGCCTTCAGCATGTTCCGCGAATCCGGCCTAAACGTAAAGGCAGAAGAATCTACCGCCCGGGCGGCGGAAGGAAAGGAATAGGTTTTATGGATTACAGAGAGAATTATAAGCTCTGGCTCGAAGAAAAGAGCCTCGACCCGAAGCTCCGCGCCGAGCTTGAGGCCATAGCGGACGACCCCAGGGAGCAGGAGGAAAGGTTTTACACGGAGCTGGAATTCGGCACGGCGGGCCTTCGGGGGATAATAGGCGCGGGCACCAACCGAATGAACATTTACGTCGTAAGGCGCGCCACACAGGGCCTTGCGGACTACCTTAAGACCTTCCCCGGCGGGCCGGAGAGGGGCGTAGCCATAGCCTACGATTCAAGGCACATGTCCGATGTATTCGCAAAGGAGACGGCGCTGGTGCTCGCCCAAAACGGCATAAAGGCGTACCTTTACAGCACGCTGCACTCCGTGCCGCAGCTTTCCTTTACCGTGCTGCACCTTAACTGCATGGCGGGCGTAGTGATAACCGCCAGCCACAACCCTCCGGAGTACAACGGCTACAAGGTATACTGGCAGCACGGCGGACAGGCCGGGCCGGAGCAGGCGGCGGAGATATTGGGATATATCCGGAAGGCGGATTACTTTAAGGTAAAGCCCATGGAGGAAGGGGCGGCGCTGGAAAGCGGCCTTCTCAATATGATAGGGGAAGAGGTGGACGAGGCCTACTATACGGATACCATGTCGCTGTGCCTCAACCCGGAGCTGACGGAGTGGAACGGCGCCGATACGAGGATAGTCTACACACCCCTCCACGGCTCCGGCAACGTGCCGGTGCGGGAGATACTCAGGCGCATCGGCATTAAAAATATATCGGTGGTAAAGGAGCAGGAGGAGCCGGACGGCAGCTTCCCGACGGTGAAGGCCCCCAATCCCGAGGATCCCAACGCCTTCACGCTGGCCTTTGACCTGGCTAATAAGACGGGGGCGGATCTCATACTCGGCACCGACCCGGATTCCGACAGGCTGGGTGCGGCGGTGCGCCGGCGGGACGGCAGGTTCCAGGTGCTTACGGGCAACCAGATAGGAAGCATACTGATACACTATATACTTTCTACCCGCAGTGAGCGCGGGACTCTGCCCAAAAACGGCCTCGTGGTGCGTTCGATTGTCAGCACCCGCATGGCGGACGCGATATGCGCTTATTACGGCGTCGAGCTCCGGGAGGTGCTCACGGGCTTCAGGTTCATATCGGAGCAGATAGCAGAGAGCCTTGAAACAAAGGAGCATACCTTCCTTTTCGGCTTTGAGGAGAGCTACGGCTTCCTCTCCGGCTGCTTCTCACGGGATAAGGACGCAATATGCGCGGCCATGCTGCTTGCGGAGGCTGCGACGGTGTACGAGCTTCAGGGCAGGAACCTGTATGATGTGCTTCAGGAGATGTACGCGAAATACGGCTTCTACGGCGAGGCGGTGAAGTCATATACGCTCAAGGGCAAGGAGGGCCTTGAAAAGATCGCGGGCGCGATGCGGGCGCTCAGGGCGGATAAAATAGCCCAGTTCGGCGGGGTAAGGGTAGTGAAGTCCGAGGACATACAGACCGGAACTATAACATATCCCGATGGCCGGGAGGAGAAGTGCCCATTGCCAAAGTCCAATGTACTGCGCTATTTCACCGAAGGGGACGGCTGGCTGTGCGTGCGCCCCTCCGGCACAGAACCCAAGATCAAGGCATACTACACCACCACCGGTAAAGACCGGGCAAGCGCTGCTGCACTGGAGGCAAAGCTCAACTGATCCACTTCCGCCAGGGGCGGTCTGATAAAAACACGAG
>OGOZ01001115.1_pt1 | contig 15768 bp, 20 predicted proteins | sample 1552801 | NCBI WGS metagenome assembly OGOZ01 (sample SAMEA2580196, study PRJEB22360) | human gut metagenome | biome: human gut; feature: human-associated habitat; material: faeces | place: Denmark | collected 2008/2010
ATACGATAGTGAAGAAGATTATGTAATGGCTATGCAAGAACAATCAAGATTAAATACTTTAAAAGCAGTTTTACGAAATTATAAAGAAATAATAGGAGTATTAGATGACAAAACTAATTAAAAATTGGGAAGAGTTATCAAAAGTTCCAGCAAATGATAAATATAAAATTATAGTAAATGATTATTGTGGTTGGATAGTTCCTATTTGTGATGAACCAGATAAGAAAAATGACTTTGTTTGCAATTGTAGAAAGAACATGACAACTATTGAGTACTTTAAAGAACACGTGTATTTGTCAACACACACATTTTATGGTAAAAACTACGAATTTTCTACAAAACAATTACAAGAACATGGCTTTGATATAGAAATAGATAATTGGGATAAAGAAATAATAGGAGATGATAAATAATGTTTACTGTACTTTGCTGGAAAGAAATTATAAAAAAAATAAGGATAGTTAGAAAAACATATCCAACATATTATAGATTAAAAGAAGACAAAATAGAAACAACGCTTTGCTGCATAGTTGTTGTTGTAGCTACACCACTATTTTTATTGATTGATTTATTCGTGTTGCCATTTGAATTGATATATTTGATAACTTATAAAATTTTATGGGGAAGTAAAGAATGAAATTAGAAGTTGGAATGTATGTTAGGACTAAATGTGGTATTGCCAAAATAACAGATATAATATGTGGACAAGATGTAAAATTTGACAATGATAATATTTTTGAAAATAATGATGATAAAACACATCATATGTATGATGGGGTATCAAAAAATGATTATTTTTTTCAACATGAAATAGTAGGAGAGCCTAGTTTCAATATCACTGATTTAATTGAAGTCGGAGATGTAATTATTGATAAAGAAGGGCATAAATACCCAATAAATTATGAATTTGAAACTGATTACAATAGTGAATATAAAAGTTATGAAATAACCATTGATGACCATATAACATTATTTTTAAAAGATGGTTTATCAATAATAACAAAAGAACAATTTGAACAGATGAGTTACAAGGTAGGTGAGAAAGATAATAACAAAAGATGAAGAAATTTATAGTTGGAAAGAAATACATAAAATACTAGGAAAAATAAATAATGATATAGAACTGTTTAGGAACAAGTATCATATGGATCCAAATTTGATCATTATATCTGAAAGCTTAGAGTATATATTAAAATCACAATTTGATTTGATGAGCCATAATGAAATGATAATACTAAATGATAAACCTTTAAAAATAAATAGAGTGTTTAGTTTAAGTTGTTTAACAAGTGCAGCATTAAGCAATTTAAATTTTGAAATAAGATAAGGTGAAAATAATGAATAAGAGAAGCTTATATGAAGTAAGAAGAGAACTTATAAAATATTATGATAATTTAAGAGAAATAAATAGGTTAATGGTTTCAGAACCATCAGAGACATTAGTAAATAACAAGAAAAAAATCAAAAATAAAATAAACGAACTAGAAGAAGAATATAAAAAAATTAAAGAAAATAATAACACTCAAAAATATAAAAAACTATTTGAATGAAAAAATTTAACAATAAGTCTTATAAAACAATAAAAAAACAAATGTAATGGTGTCGCAATATAATATTAAGATTATCTTGTTAGAAAAGGTAGGTGTAAATGAAGGATAAAAGATTAGAACAATTAGATGAATTTATTTATGATTTAAGATTTAATGAAAAGCATAAAAAGACAATCGTGACATACAAGAATCAACTAATTAAATTTATTGATTGGTTAGGGGAGAAAGAAATAAATAAAGAGATATTATTAGATTATAAAGATTATTTGGAAACATTATTAAATTCAAAATATAAGATAACATCACTGAATTTAAATATCGTGGTTGTAAATAAATTCGTTCGTTTTATAGGTATAGAAAATTGTAAAATAAAGAAATTTAAGACCCAGATGCAAACTTCTGTGATAGATCAAATATATGAACAGGAACATAAGAGAATTCTTAAATGGGCAAAGAAACTGAATAAAGAAAATATGTATTTGATTATTAAGATATTTGCATTATGCGGAATAAGGGTTATAGAACTAAAAGACTTTACTGTTGAAAATGTTAAGAAAGGTTACTTCAAAACATACAACAAAGGAAAAGTAAGAGATATACTTATTAGAAAAGATTTAAGAACTGAAATACTACATTATTGTAAATCAAAAAAAATAGAAACTGGATTGATCTTTCATCAAAAAAATAACAAAGATAAATTAATAGATCCATCCACGATATGGAGAAACTGTAAAAAAATTGCAGGAGCAGCAAGAGTAAATAAAAGCAAGATTCATCCACATGCTTGGAGACATTTATATGCAATTGAATTACACAGAATAGGTACACCTTTAACAGAAATATCTGATATGTTAGGACATCAAAGTGTTGAAACTACTAGAATATATTTAAGGACTTCATTAGAAACAAAAAAAAGTTTATTGGAAAAAATGTATAAGAAGGAGGTATAAATGGAAGAATTAAATATAAGAGAAGCAAAAAACAGGAGGAAGAAATTATATAATGATTTGGATGTATATCTTACACAGAAGAAAATTAATTTTATAAAGACACAACCAGCTAGTCCTATAATGAGAGATATAATCACAGGAAAGAATGATGGAAAAATGATATTTGATAAATTCAATCATTATGTGATAAAAGATGAGAAATATGATGCAAAAATATATTCAATTCAAGAAGAAATTAATTCATTAGAAAAATATATTGTAAAAGAGATGGAAAGAGTAGCAACAATGGGCGGTAATGAACTTATAAAATATTATCGTGATATAGAAAAAATGAAATGGAAGGACATTTCAAAAATTACACATTATAGTATAAGACAGTGCCAAAATTTGTACAAAAAATAGTAAAAAATATAGAAAAATAAAGATTGCATACTTTTTGCGCATTTTTCGTGCTATAATTGCTATAATAGGAATAATAATAAGTGAGGTTAATATTATTCGATTTAAGGGCAAGAAATTGCTCTTTTATTTTGAGATAAACGGAGGTGGTTTATATGCTCACGGCAAAAGAAGAAAAGTTTGTAGCAGGGCTTATAAAAGGTCTTTCACAAAGGCAAGCATATAAGAAAGCATTTGCAGTAAAATGGAAAGATAGTACAATAGATTCCAAAGCAAGTACACTGTTTAAATCCGATAAGGTCCAGGAAAGGTACAAAGAACTTCTTGAAGAGGTAAACAAAAAAACTGATGAAGAAGCTATAATGTCTGCAAAAGAAAGGCTTGTATTTTTATCAGAAGTTGTAAGAGAAAATCAACTTGAAGATAAATATTATGAGAGTTCAAGTGGAAAATTAAAAAGTAAAAAAGTTCCAGCAGATATAATGACTAAAATTAAGTCAATTGATACCATGAATAAAATGACAGGAGAATATAAGACTATTTTATCTGGTAATGTAAATATTGATCAAAAGTTAGAAGATTTAATATGAAATTTAGTGCAAACTTTTTAATCCAAAAGAGAAAAGAGAAATGGACTGAGACACACGATATAGAATTTGATAGAAAATTAAGAACTGCGATAGCAAAAAAAATCATAGAAGATTCAGAACTAAGGGAAGAAATCACAAAGAATCCTGAAAAAGTTATTGAATTGTTATTTGTAGTAGTAGATAAGAATCAAACTACAATGCCATTTTTCTTAAATGAAGTTCAAAGAGAATTTATAGACATCTTAAATGATGCAATAGATAAATTCAACAATGGTTTAATAAGCGATATTTCATTATTGATTTTAAAAGGTCGTCAGCAAGGATTTACAACACTTGTAACTGCTTATCAAGAAGCATGTAGTATTACAAAGAGAAACTTTCAGGGATTTACTCTTGCTGATAAAGCTGAAAATGCAGAAACTATATTTGAGAATAAAGCAAAGTTTACATTTAATCAGTTGCCTGAGATAATAAAACCAACTGAAAAGTTTAACAACAAAAGACAGTTATTATTTGATAAATTAAATAGTTCTTGGTCAGTAGATACTGCTACAAAGGATGTAGGTCGTTCAAGAACAATTAATTTCTTTCATGGAAGTGAATGTGCATTTTGGAAAGATGGAATAGCAACAATTCAAGCAGGACTTGGAGAAGCATTCACACTTAATTGTATCAAGATATATGAATCAACAGCAAATGGATATAATGATTGGCAAGAGATGTGGAGTAGCGGTTCTCATATTAATTGTTTCTTTGCATGGTGGAAAACAAGTGAATATAGAATACATCTTCCATCTAAACAGATAGAAGATGAATTTATAAGTGACATTGAAAAAAAGCAAGATTGGATCTATGAAAGGTTAAAATGGTTAAGAGATGTAAAAAAATTAGATAATGAACAATTATATTGGTATTATAAAAAGTATGAGAAATACATTGATAAGGAATTAATTAAACAAGAATATCCTTGCAGTCCGGAAGAAGCATTTCTATTGCCTGGACAAAATGCATTTAATACAACTAACATTATGAATAGATTAGATGTATTAAAGAAACCATTAAAAGTAGGATATTTCACTTATAATTACGATGACACTAAACCAGAAGGAAAGAAAATATCAAGTATAAAATGGGTAAATGATCCTAATGGATATATTCAAATATATAAAGTACCACAAAGTCCTAAGATAACCAAATATTGCATCGGTGGAGATACAGCGGGCGATGGAAGTGATTTCTACACAGGACATGTATTAGATGCAAGAACAGGGGAACAAGTAGCACACTTAAAACACAAATTAGGAGCACATCAATATGTTAGACAAATGTATTGTTTAGGTAAATACTATTCATACCAATTGGGTAATATAAATGAAGATGCACTAATCGGTATAGAAACAAATTTTGATACATTTCCTATCATGGAACTTCAAAGATTAGGATACACTAATCAATATATAAGAGAAAAATTTGATGAATATACAGGTAAAAAAGAGAAAAGATTTGGATTTAGAACAACATCACTAACAAGACCTGTTATTATTTCACAACTACAACAAATAGTTGATGAAGAAATAGATAAAATAAATGATGAAAGTACATTAAGAGAGCTTCTAAAAATAATTAAGAATAAAGATGGAAGAATAGAAGCACCTAGTGGTGGACATGATGATGATATGATGGGATTATCTATTGCACATCATATCAGATTACAAGTATGCTTTACGGAAGATGTATTTTCACCATATCCAGAATTTAGAGAATTTAATGTAGAAGATTCAAGAAAAGATTATGGAGAAAAAATTGTAATTGTATAGGAGGAAAAATAATTATGAATTTAATAGAAACAATGACATTAATGATAAGTGGCTCATATAAAGATAGATTTAAAGCAGAATATTATCAAACTAAAATTAGATATGAAAAATTAAAGAGTTTAAATAATAAAATTGAGGCTTATCGCCATTTAGATTATGATAAAAGAAATATAATGGAAGAACCAAAGCATGACTGTCCTATTGATATGTTAAGAGAACAACAACATATTATGGGTGAATATCTTCATATATTAGAGGTAAGGGCTGAAATTGAAGGAGTAGAATTATAGGAGGAAATATGCCAGAAAGTGATTTTATTGCAATATGCAAAAAAGGGATAGTTGATTACTATTTAAATCATAACAAAAAAATAGATGAAGAAAAAATCTATGTTGTATGGTTGTGTAAAGTGCTTCAAAATAATAAAGCATTATTGAGTACACCAATATTAGATGGAATGTACTTTGAATGTACATATAATGGTGACAAGAAAGAATTTTATATAGATGCATATTCAAAAGAACAAAATATAGTTTATAAATGGAGAGAGTATGAAGAAAAAAGTATTTAGAGAAAGAAATAGAGAAAAAGTATTAGAAACAGAAAAAACTAAGAATAAGAAAAAGAGTGAAAAGAAATGAAGGAAACTTTAATTCTGATAGGGATAATAAGCATACTAAATCTAGTATGTTTTTATATTGGAGCAGTAATAGGACAAAAGGTTATGAACAAAGAAAAGTTAATTCCAACATTTAAAACTCCAGCAGAACTTATCCAAAATCATAGCTCTCAAAAAGAATATAAAAATCAAAATGAAAAATATAAAATAATTGAATCAAACATTGATTCATATGATGGAACTTCAAAAAATCAAAAAAAGTTAGGAGGATAATATGCCTGAGATACTAGATATAGATGACATTAAAACAACTGATATATGGGATTTGTTTGAAAAAGGTAGAGATTATCATAGAAGAACAAATGTATATTCAGATACTGACTTAAATTATAGAATGTACAACGGGAATCAGTGGGAAGGTGCAATAATTGATGGTATAGAAAAAGCACAATATAATTTCATAGAAACCATTGTTAATTACAAAGTAAGTACAATTAATAGTAATTTATATGCTATTCATTTTTCTAGTGAAAACTTTGAAGAAGCAAAATTTAGAGCAGTTGCAAAAAAGGTATGTGAATTATTAGATAAAAAAGCAGCAAAAGTTTGGGAAAACGACCAGATGGATACAAAGGTTAGAGATGTTTCAGAAGATGCAGCCATAAACGATGAAGGAATAATGTATGTGTGGTTCAATGAAACAACACAGTCACCAGTTAATGAAATTCTTTCAAAAAATGATGTATATTATGGAAATGAACAATCATCTGAAATACAATCACAACCATATATAATAGTTGCAAGAAGAAGAAGTATTGTAGAAGTTAAAAAGATGGCAGCAATTAATGGTGCAACACCAGAAACATTAAAATATATAGTTGGCGATAATGATTATCAAGATCAAGCAGGCGATGATGCAAAATACGAAAAAGAACCAATGTGTACATATCTAATAAAACTTTGGAAAGATGAAAATGGTAAAGTCTGGTATCAACCAGCCGTTAAGTATATAAATATATCTGAGGCGAAAAATACTAACTTATCATTATATCCATTAGCACACTTCTTGTGGAAAAATAAACGAGGTTCTTCAAGGGGTGAAGGAGAAGTAAGAAATTTAATTCCAAATCAATTGGAACTAAATAAAACATTAGCAAGATATTTATTAGCAATAAAACAGTGTGCATACACTCAAAAGGTAATTGATGTAAATAAAATATCTAATCCAGATGCAGTAAATACAATAGGTGGAATAATAAAAATTAAGAATGGTGCTCAAATAGATGATGTATCTAAAATATTTACTTATATACAACCTGCATCAATGAGTGGGGATGTAAATAGAGTAATAAGCGATTTAATATCTATAACTCGTGAACTAAAAAATGCTGGTGATATTGCCACAGGTGGAGCAAATCCAGAAAAAGCAAGTGGAAAAGCAATATTAGCAATTCAGCAAGCCAGTCAACAACCTATGAGTAAGCAAGCAATCGCATTAAAGAAATTTATAGAAGACCTTGCAAGAATATGGCTTGACATGTGGACGATATATACTCCTAATGGAATGCAGTTAGAAGCAAAAGAAATAGATGAAACAACAAATACAGAATATACAAAATTAGTAACTGTTCCATCAGCAGTCTTAAAGAAACTAAAAGGAACTGTAAAATTAGATATAACGCCTGATAGTCCGTATGATAAATATGCAAGAGAATTATCTATTGAGAATTTGTTTAAAAATGGTATGTTCAATGTACAAAAATTATCAGAATTAAAAATATATGCTCAATTATTGCCTGATAATTCAACTATGCCAAAACAAGAAATATTAGAAGCTATTAAGTTGATGGAAGAAGAGCAACAAAAAATAGCGCAAATAGAAGCGCAAGCACAAATAATGCAACAAAGAGCAAATCAATTCATTAGTGGAGATGCAGAAAGTCAGTCTCAACAAATAATGGATGCATTAAATCAACAAAGTAATATGAAATAAGGACACTAAAAAAGTGTTTTTTATTTGGTCTAAGCATTGCAGACCTTACCAAAAACTCACATGGAATAAGTGGAAGCAAACCATACCAAAAATAGGAGGGAGAAAAAGTTATGGAAAATAATGAAGAACTTGTAGTAAATACAGATACTACTGAAAATGTTGTGGAACAAGCAGCAGAAGAACTTGTTGATGGTAATAATACCACTGAGGATGTAACAGAAAATCAAAGTCCAGAAGAAAAATTATATACTGAATCTGAATTTAATCAGAAACTTGATGAGGTAATTCCAAAAAAGATTGCTAGAAGAGAAGAAAAAATAAGAAAAGAGTATGAAAGAAAACTTAAAGATTATGAGTATGCAGAACAAGTATTAAATGCTGGAATGGGCACAAGTAATATTAAAGAAGCAATTAATAACCTTAAAGAATTTTATACTCAAAAAGGAATAGAAATGCCTCAATATCAAGAAAGACCAAATCAATACGATATGGAAGCAGGAGCTGAGAAAGAAGCACAAGCAATTATAGATTCAGGGTATGGAGATATAGTTGAAGAAACTGATAGATTAGCTTCAATCGGAGTAGATAAGATGACTCCAAGAGATAAAATCATGTTTAAAAAATTAGCCGTTGAAAGAAAAAGAATTGAACAATTAAAAGAAATAAATGATTTAGGAATTACTATGGAAGATATTGATTCAAAAGAATTTAAAGACTTTTCAAAATATCTTGATCCATCAATGAGTCTAAAAGAAAAATATGAATTTTATCAAAAAATAAAACCAAAAGAAACAATAGAAAGCATAGGAAGTATGAAAAATGAAAGCCCAAGTGTTGTAAAGGATTTCTATACGCAAGAAGAGATAGCACAATTAAGTGAGGATGATTTAGATGATCCAAAAGTGTGGAATGCAGTGAGAAATTCAATGACAAAGGGAAGATAAAAATAAATGCTCATACTTCAAAGGAAAGGAAAAATAAAAAATGTCAGTAGCAAAATTTCAACAAACTATTTGGAGTAAAGCTATCCAAAAAGAGTTAAAAACAATTACATCATTAAGAAATCACTGTGATTTCCAATATGAGGTAGAAACAAAAAATGCAAAGGAGTTAAAAATATTAAGTGTCACTAGACCAACTATTACTAGATATGTTCCAGGAACAGATTTAATATTAGAAAGTTTAAGCGATTCTGAAAAAGTATTAAAGCTAGATCAATATTTCTATTTTAATTATCAAGTAGAGGATATTGATAAGGCTCAAAGTGTTCCAGGATTAATGGAAAATGCTGCAAGAGAAGCATCATTAGGATTAAAAGAAGAAGGAGATAAATATGTTGCTAAGTTAGTTAAAGCCGGTGTTGAAGCAACTACTAATCCACTAGCAAGTTCATCAGCAATTGCATTAACAAAATCAAATGCTGTTGAGAAAGTAGAATTAGGATTTGCAGAACTTTATAAGAATAATGTTCCAGTAAGTGAACCATTATATTTTGAAGTAGCACCAACTGTATTTACAATATACAGACAAGCACTAACAGAACTATCTACTAATAATCCAGAAATCTTAAAGAAAGGTGCAGTTGGTAAAATTAATAATGCATATGTATGCGTAGAAAATTTATTACCTACTGGTAAAAAGGCATCAACATCTACAACAGATGATGTAGTTTATAATATCATAAGAACTAGTAAAGCAATTGCATTTGCAGAACAAATTGAGAAAGTAGAAGCATATAGACCAGAAAAAGCATTTCAAGATGCATTAAAGGGACTATATGTATTTGGCGCTTTAATTACAAGACCAAAAGAAATTTATGTATTAAAAACAGAAATATAGTATTAAAAGAGGAGTAATCCTCTTTTTTATTACCTCGTAGCCAAAGTGGTAAGGCACAAGACTTTGACTCTTGCATTTTGCTGGTTCGAATCCAGCCGAGGCAACCAAAAATAGGAGGAAATATGAATAACGAATTATTTACGATAAGACCAACATTAAAACAATATTATGGAAGGACTATAACAAAAGATACAAAGTTTGATGAATATACAGACGACAAAACAATACATCAAACATTAGAGAATTTAGTTTTAACAACTACTATAACAAGAGAGTCAGAATATGGCGGAATAAAAAGTAAGGAAAAAAGTATATTAACGCAAGAATTAAAAGAAAATATGGTTTTAATATGGAATGAATCAGATGGATATATAATTCCTAATCGTGAAGTCTATAAATTAAAAGATTTAGAGAAAGAAATAGAAGAAGTAAAAAAAATATATGAAGATAATACGGATATAAATCCAAAATAGTGGGAGGTAATATGACATTAAAGGAATTAAAGAAAAAAGTTTTAACTTTAATAGAGGAATCAAAAAGTGGAGTGCTTTCTGAAACAGATGATCCTGATATAGAAGCAAAACTTCCATTTGTAATAAATGAGATTTTATTTGAGTTAGCAAGATATAAAAAAATTCCGACATATAAAGAAGAAGAGGTCACAAAAAATCAAATATATGATTTAAGTAAGCTAGACAACTTCTATCAATTAAAAAATATAAAAAATATTCAGTATGAAGATATAAATGAATTAAATATTCAGTTTATGGAAGCAGGAAAAGCACTAATAACATATTACAAATATCCAACTATTATTGATGAAACAACATCAGATGATTTCAAGTTAGAATTATCACTAGACGCATTAGAGATTGCACCATTAGGAATTGCAGCTGATTTACTAAAAGCAGATGTATCTAATCAATATGGACAAATATATTCAAATAGATATAGAGAATTAATTCAAACACTTGATTCAAGATATGCAACAGGCAGTGTTGAAATAACAGGTGGAATTAATATATAGGAGGTAAAATGTCAACAAGTGGATCATTAATAACAAGAAGATATGGTAACTTTAAAGGTATAGATTGCAGAGAAGGAGAAATATCTTTAAATCGTTGTGCTGATGCACTAAATCTTTATAAAAACTATAAATCATCAAATATGATAGAAACTCGCCCAGATTTAGAATTGTATCAAGGTTTTGATAATTCTATCTTTGGGCATTTTTTTTATGAGATAAATGATAAGACAATAGAAATAGTACATTCAGGAACAAAACTATACAAGATTGAAGATGGAACTGTAACACAATTATTTGTAGGAATGAAACCTTTTAAAAGCAATTTCTTTGTTTTCAATAACATTCTTTATATAAAAGATGGAATCAATTATTTACAATATGATGGAACTGAATTAAAGGAAGTAGTCGGATATATACCTACAACTTCAATAAGTAGAAGTCCTAAGGGTGGAGGAACCATTTACGAAGATATAAATATGCTATCAAAGTATAGAAAAAATACCTTTTGTGCAGATGGAGAGTCAACAGATTATTATTTGGATGCTCAAAATATAACAGGTGTAACAAATGTAAAAGTAAATGATGTAGTCCAAATACCTGATACCGATTATACAGTAAATATGGCAAAAGGAATGATAACATTTACAACTGCTCCTGAAAGTCCAGATACAGTTGGAGAAGATAATGTAGAAATAACATATATAAAAGAAGTTCAAGGATATGCTGATAGAATAAAGAAATGTACTCTATTAAAGGTATTTGATAATAGAGTATTTTTTAGTGGGAATATAAACTATCCAAATGTATTATGGCATTCAAGTTTAAATGATCCTACATATATAAGTGATTTAGACTACTATGACGAAGGTTTAGACTTATCACCAATAAAATGTATGGTAACAGGTAATAATGCTTTGTGGGTATTTAAAAAGCCATCACAAGCAAATAATACAATCTATTATCATACCCCTACAATAGATTCTACATATGGAAAAATATATCCTAATTCACATTCAAATATATCTACTGGTTGTATAGCAACTGGAATTAATTTTAATGATGATATTGTTTTCTTTTCTGACAGAGGAATGGAAGGAATAACAAGCGATATTACAACTGAACAAGTTATATCACATAGAAGTTCATTTATTGATAACAAATTATTAAGTGAAAAGAATTATGAAGATATGATTTTAGAAGAATGGGAAGGATATTTACTAGTTGCAATAGATAATAAGATTTATCTAGCAGATTCAAGATCAATTACAAAGTTAAATGGTAATTATGAATATGATTGGTATTATTGGGAATTTAATAAAAAAATAACTAATATGACAGTAAAAAATGGAACTTTATATATAGGCAGTGAAGATGGAATTTATTCATTAACAAATACAACAAATGATGTAAGCAGTTATTGGCTAACACCAAAGGATACTTTCAGTTATGGAAATTATCAAAAAACAACTAATAAAAAAGGTTGTATTGTAGAAGTTGAAGGTAAAAACATAAAGATTTTAGTTAAAACGAACAAAGATAATGAAGAACAACTAATAAGCGAATACGAAGAAGTTAAAGATTATATAGTTCCAAGAATAAAAATGAAAAAATTTAAAGATATTCAATTAAATATAAGTTCTACAAAGAAAATGAAACTTGAATCAATAATGATAGAAGCATTTATTGGTTCTTATATAAAAAGATAGGAGGTTAAATTTATGGCTACAAATTATAGTGTTAATTATGAAGATGAAAGATTTAAAAATGTTGAAGCAGAAAAAGAAAATAAAATAAATGAAATTGATAATAAATATAATAACATGATTAATGAATCAGATAATTTCTATCAAAAACAAATAGATGCAGCAAAGGATTATTCTGATAAACAACAAGAATTACAAAATGAGCAAACACAACTTGCAATAGATGAAATAAATCAGCAAAAAGATAAATTAGAGAAAGACTATATTAAAGAACAAAAAGGTTCATATAGCGATTGGCAAAAAGAATCTAATAGATATGGAGCAAATGCCGAGAAGGAAGCAAGCAGTGGGCTTAGAAATACAGGATATAGCGAATCATCACAAGTAAGTATGTATAACCAATATCAAAATAGAGTATCTACTGCAAGAGAAGTATATATAAATGCTACTAAAAATTATGATAGAAGTATTACACAAGCTAGAATAACTAATAATAGTAAATTAGCAGAAATAGCATATGATGCATTACAAAAAGAACTAGAATTAGGATTAAATGGATTTCAAAATAAAAATCAATTAATTTTAAGTCAAATATCTGCAAAACAAAATATTGATAATATTTATAATGAGCGTTGGAATAATGTACTTTCTCAAATTAATGCCGAAAACTCACTGGCAGAACAAATAAGACAATATAACGAAACATTAGCATTCCAAAAATCAGAAGCAAAAAGACAACAAAAAAATTGGGAGAAGGAATATGCTCTTTCAAAAAAAAAAATAACTAGTAGCGGTAGTGGAAGTACTAGTGCATACTCATTAACAAATACTGAAACTAGTAAAAATAATATAAGTGAAAGTAGTACAAATAAAAAGAACACGAAAGATTCTGGAGAACAATATGGTCCATCAAAAGAATTATATGAAAAAAATAAGAAGAATAGCAACAAAAAATGGTGGACAAATTTATTAACTATATTAAGTAAAAATTAATGTGGAGGTAACAGATGATAATTAATAAGAAACTTTTAGATGATCTAGCACCAGTAAAAGATGATAATGACAGTGCTTGGTTAAAATCTACAAAAAAAACAAAAAAGATAAAAAAATTATGGGAAGATGGATATGATGTAGGTGATGTTACTAAAACAATATTGAATGTAGGAGATACCATATTATCTTCAACAGCAGATGCTTTAACAAATGTTGGAAAAGGATTTATGAGTACAGTTGAAGGTACTGTTGATGCAGGTAGATATTTTTTGGGCGACGCAATGAAAAAAAGTGCTAATCTGCAAGCGGATATTTGGAATAAATTAGGCAATAAATCTTATGCAGATAGTTTAAGAAAAAGCGGACAACAATTATTTGATTTTGAAAAGAAAAATGCCAAGGTAGATGTAACCGGTGCATTGCTTGGAGAAACAAATGATATTTTTAAAGAAAATTGGTCAAAAAAAGTAGATGAAAAATCAATTTTTGCTGAAAAATCTGATTCTGTTGCACAAGGAGTTGGTAATGTAGGTGCTTTTGTAGGGATGTCAAATATTGCACCAGTACTTGGTGGAAATGAAATAGGTACTGTTGGAAGTTTTTTAAATTCATTTAGTAGTTCTTATGGAAATAGTAGAACGGAAGCCTATAAAAATGGTGCAGATGACGAAACTGCAAACAAAGCGGGATTAATAAATGGTTTTGCAGAAGCAATAAGTGAGCAATTCTTTGACGGAATGCCTGGTATGAAAAGTGCAGGATGGGGAGATAAATTAGTAGGAAAAATAGGTGAATCAGTATCTAAGTATTTTAATGGAAATGTTGGAAAGAATGTAATGAAAATACTTGATGAATCTGGTGAAGGTTTTGAAGAAATAATATCAAATGCGTTAGTAACAACTGGGAATAATATAGCTCATTATTTTGATAAAAATTATACTTATGGTATGGAAAATCAAAGCGGAAATGTTATAAAAGACATAGGCAGTTCTATAACATCACAAGAGTCATGGGATGCATTCATTTCAGCAATGTTAACATCAGCTATTACAAATGGTGGTGCAAAATTAATAAATCAAACTCAAAACAATCATATTATAAAAGAATATGCAAAAGAAAATAATATGACAGTTGATGAAGTAAAAGCACAATTTAATGATATTGCAAATAGAACATTAAATCAGGAAGTTACTAATAACTACAAAGATAAAGTTGAATTAGAAGAACAAATAAAGAAGAATCTTGCAAGCAATATAAAGGATGATATAAAATCAGGACAAAATAAAATAAATTTAAGTGAAATCCAACAAGGATTAATGTCAAGAGAAAATTACATTAAAGCAGTAGGACATAAAACGACTGATGCTAATGGAAAACAAGTATATACTACTTCAAGTGAAGGACTTAATTTAATTGAATCTTATAGAGCATATGGTGGGGATGAAGGCAAAATATCTGAAATAAATAATATTCAAAATTTTATGAATAAAAGAAATTTAGAGGCTAGATTTGATGCCACTAAGTTTTATAATAAAAAAGTAAATGCAGTATGGCAAATTGAAGATGGAAAAAGGTCTGTAATATTTGATCCAAATGCTTCAATTGATTCTATTATAGAAGAAGTAGCAGCTCATGAGATGACACACGATATAATTAGTCAAAATACAAAATCAAGTAACAGTTTTTTCAAAGATGTTTTAGATTACGCAAAACAAAATAAAGAATATAAAACTCTTAGAAAAGATATAGAAGATTCATATTCTGAATACTATGATAAGACTTCTAATGATTTTTCAAATAAGATTGATGAAGAAATTGTAGCAAAAACAATAGAAGAACAATTAGGTACACAAGAATACATAACTAGGGTGGTAAATAACAATCCTAATTTAGCACAAAAAATGTATAGATGGGTAATAGATAAACTACAAACATCTAATACAATAAAAGATGATAATAACGAAGTAACTAGATTTAAAAGTGAAAAATTATATTGGGAAGGTGTAAAAAATAAATTTGAAAAAGCATATAACGAAAAAAATTCAAATAATAATTCCATTAGTGATGCTAAATACTCAACAATAAGTGTTGAAGGTGCAAAGAATCTTAGTAAAAGTTTTTATGAATTTCAAGATGTATATAAAAATTATCTTGAAGCACAGAAATTATATGATAAATTATCTAATGAAAATCATTCATTTAATTATATAAATACTGAATTAAAGAAACAAACACAATGGTTTAGAACAAAATATGGGGATTGGGCTACTTTAATTAGTGATAAAGGA
>OGOZ01001122.1_pt1 | contig 15700 bp, 10 predicted proteins | sample 1552801 | NCBI WGS metagenome assembly OGOZ01 (sample SAMEA2580196, study PRJEB22360) | human gut metagenome | biome: human gut; feature: human-associated habitat; material: faeces | place: Denmark | collected 2008/2010
CAGAGAACACTTCGGTGACGTCCACGCCGACCCAGGACTGGTCCAGGTTGGCCATATAGCCGAGCTTTTCGCCCACATGGATCGGAGCCGGGAACGCGATGCCGACCGGAGCGGATTCGGGAACCTCGAAGTGTTCGAGCTGCTGGCGCACAATCTCGCCGACGGCCTTCGGAGTGGAAACCTCTGGGGTGAGGATCTTCAGACGCGGTTCGGCGAATTCGCCCTTCTCGAGATTGACCGGAGCGGCCTTAATACCGGAGCCGCCAATGTCAACGCCGAACGCCTGTGCAGTTTCAATCATCTTTGACCTCTCTTCAAGGTAGTTAGTTGGGTGTATTCGAACCGGCAGATGCCATGGTAACTCGCAATATAGCCAAAAACGCGCACGACATGCATAATCGGTGAGAGCGATTGCATAAACTGCGATGCTTAACTTAGTGAACATCGCAATAATACGTTTTGCAAACGAATTCGTCCCGTGCCGGTGACTTCATCGGTACGGGACGAACGAATGGAAACGATCCGGCGGATCACTTCAGCGGAGGCATCGGACGCCAGTCCGGATCATGCAACAGCTTGCGCGAATCCCACCAGCCCTTGGCGATCTGCACGATGCCAGTCCTGAAATGCTCACGATCCACCATCGTCAGGCGGATCAGCTCCTTCGCCGCAGTCAACAATGTGCCCAGTCCGAACAGCAGCGGACGATAGTCGCCATACGTCATGAAATAGCGAGCCATGTAGCCGCGGTTGCGCATGATGTGGTAGCGGTTCATGTCGGACGTGGAGTTGAGCTGTCGCAGGCCGGCGATATCCCAGTTGCCGATCTCGCGCGTGCGGCGCAGCACCACGTCGGGCACCACGATCGGGTTGGTGACCTTGCTGGCACGATAGCCGTACATCGTGTCGTCCCAGTAGATGAAGAAGCGGGGATCCGGCAGGCCAATCTTCTCTACGATGTTGCGGCGGAACAGGCCGCCCTCGAAACACAGCGTGTCCATGACACGGTAGCCTGCGGGGCCGAACGCGGACGGCGCTATCGGATTCGGGATGCCGAGTGGAACGATGAAATCGTACTGCCAGTAGAACGGGCCGCCGTCGTAGTCGTAACGGCTGCCCTGGATCACGTCATGGCGGTCGGTCCACTTGGCAAGGCGTTCGATGCCCTCCGGCATGACGGCGACGTCGTCGTCCATGACCCAGAACCATTCGGCGCCCAGCTCGTAGGCCTTCTTCACACCTGCGGAGAATCCGCCGGCTCCGCCGAGATTCTCGGTCTGCGGCGCGTAGACCACGCGGCTTTCGTTGCCGGACTGGTCGGCCACAGTGGAACCCCACCGTCCGGTGATTTTGGTGCGGAATTCCTCGACCATGCCACGGGTCTGTTCGGAATGCTCGTTGTCCACAATGACGATGCGCCATGGGGCGACGGTGAGCTTCTCGATGGATTCGAACAGGGTGGCGAGCAGCTGTTGACGCTTGTAGGTCACCACGACGATAGCCAGCTTCTCGATGGTCTTCTTCGCAACATGCTTTTCAGTCATGCGTTCCATTCTTGCACCCGCCCTCAACCATGGATGCCATTCCCTTCGCCCACGCTGTGGAATGCCATCCGACTCGTCGAGCTCGACGAAACCCCCTACGAAAATGACGTCCCGTGATATGAAAATGTCGTTTCGCGTGAAGAACCACTGCGGCTCCCATACGAAACGACATTTCCAAGGTCGTATGCGCGACCAGCCGTCACCTGTCGACTATTCGCGCACCAGACGGATATGCTCCACGTCGTCTCGCTTGGAACGGCGGTAAAGCACGAAACGGTTTCCGATGACCTGGACGAGTTCCGCGCCGAGCCTTTCGGCAAGCTCCTCGCCGGCCTCCTTGGCCGTCAGACCGGAGCCGTCAAGCACGGAGCACTTGATGAGCTCACGCTTTTCGATGGTCTCGTCCGCCTGCTTGACGGCGTTCTCGCTCAGGTCGTTCTTGCCGACCTGGATGAGCGGATTGAGCTTGGTGGCCAGGCCGCGCAGCTGCTTGACCTGCTTCTTGGTAAGTGCCATGTTCTTCCATTCCTATCTGTAAGTACCCGCCCCAGCCTAGCGTGAGGACGGTAAAACATGCCTTCACTCCTCGCGCCGCATCGCCTCGTCAAGCAGACGGTCGATGTCGTCGAAACGCTTCGGCGCGGGATGCCACACGGGATGTCCGCCGGCGACGACCAATTTCGGATGCGCCAAAGTGGACAGGTCGTCCAGCGGATTCGAGTCCAGCACCATCATGTCGGCGTACTTGCCTTCATCCAGCGAGCCGGTGATGCCGGATACGTTGAGGATCCTCGCATTCGTCCGGGTGGCTGCCCGCACCGCTTCGGCGGGCGTGAATCCAGCGTATTTGACCAGTAACGCCAGTTCTCGCCAAGTATTGTACTGTGTGACGAACGTCATGGCCGTGTCCGTGCCGACACCCACCAACACGCCGGCCTCATGCGCGGCGCGGGCGCCGGCAAGCATCCCGTCGACCACGGTCCTCGAATTCTCGGCTTGGATTTCGGTGATGCCGGTCACGTCGCGACCGAACGCATGTAGAGGGAATCCGGCGGAAATCGTCGGAATCAACGCCGAATATCCACGCAGCGCGTTCGGATTGTGTTTGAACGATTCGATCAGCGCATCATCGAGCCTGCTGCCATGTTCGATGGTGTCCACGCCGGCGGCCAACGCCCTGCGCACGCCTTCCGCGCTTTGCGCATGCGCGGCGACGAGGATGCCGGCGTCATGCGCCCCATCGCAGATGGCGCGCATCTGCTCGACTGTCATTTGCGGAGCGCCGGCCTCACCCAGCACCTGCGAATCGGTGACACCTCCAGTCGCCGCGATCTTCACCGCGTTCACGCCATTGGCGATGTTGCGGCGGGTGTTTGCGCGCATGTCCTGGGGCGTCTCCCCCTCCAATGCGATCAGCGGGGCTCCATGTCCATCCGGAATGGCCAGCAGCGGTCCCGAAGCGAGGATGTGCGGGCCTACCTCCTCGCCGGCGGCGATGTCATCACGCAACGCCACCGCCTCGTAGGCAATGTCGCCCAAGGTGCGGATGGTGGTGACGCCGGATTCCAGCAGCGTGCGCACACTGTTTTTCGCCGTGGCCGCCATATATGGCTTGCCGACCGGCGAATGCACGATGGCCGCGGTGATGCGCTGGCCTTTTGGCGTGGCCATTTTCGGATTGAGGGGACGTCCTTGCGAGAACAGGTGCGTATGCGCGTTGATCAGTCCCGGCATCACGTATTTTCCGGTGCCGTCAAGGACATGGTATTCATTCGGCACCGGCACATCGGCACTCGGTGCCACGGTTTCGATGCGTCCATGCGCGCCGACGAGAATCATCATATCCGGCAGCAGGGTACCGCGTTCGTCTCCCGTGACCAGATTAATGTGCACCAATGCGAACGGTTCGATGGTTTTGGATATTCTTGACGTCATCGTCGGCTCCTTGTTTTCCGTCGGCATATCTGCCGGCTTCCAGCTTAAACCGTCAGGGGCGAACGACGCCACCGGGACACGTGAAGACACCAATGCGGACGCACACGTCCCGGCTGCCCGGCTGGGTCACATCAGCGCGCCCAATGCCGTCAACACCACAAGATACGCGATGACGACGCAGCATGCGATGACATCGCCGCGGCGCATGCGCATGACCCGCCAATGCGTGCGGGCCATACCCTCCTCGTAGCATCGCGCATCCAACGCGAGACTCAGATTGTCGGCATGACGGATCGCGCCGGCGAACACGGGTACGACAATCGCCGCCAGCGCCTTGACACGATTCGCGAACGATCCGGTTTCGATGCCTCCGCCTCGCGCCGCCTGCGCGTCGATGACGGACTTAGCCTCCATGCCGAGCGTCGGCAGGAATCTCAGGGCGAGACTCATCACCAATGCGGTCTCCTGCGCATGCATGCCCAATCTGGCAAATGGCGAAAGCAATGATTCGAACGCGTCGGTCATGGCCGTCGGCGTGGTGGAATCAAGGAAGATCGCGCCGATGACGATGACCACGGCGAACCTGCACGCATACAGCACCGCGATGCGCATGCCGTCGTCGGTGATAGGAATCGGTCCGATATTCGTCACGACGTTTCCTGTGCGCACGAAGAAGACATTGAGCAGGCCGCAGAAGACGAACATCGCCAGAAACACGTGCACCGAGGCGATGAGACGGCCTACATCGATGCGTCCCGTCACAACGACCGCGCCGATGAGGATCACGGCGAGCAGCAGCTGCCAAAACGAACCTATAGCGAATGCGGAGAACATGAGAGCCAATGCGGACAGCATGCCCACGCGCGGGTCGAGGCGTTCCAGCCAGGTCCGCCGTTCGACCGCGTCGCGCGTTCCGTCGTCCATCCTGTCCTGGCCTGTGGAAGATTCCGTTCCCATTGCCGCCGAACCGGTGGACGGCACTGCCGTGGACTCCCCCAGTATGATGGTCCGATCGGCGATTTCATTCACCTCCTCCTGCGAGTGGGAGATGACCAGCATGGTCACGCCGCGCGATTTGAGCTCGTGGATGAGACCATGCACACGTGCGATGGCCTCCTCGTCGAGTCCGGCGGTCGGCTCGTCCAGCACCAGCACCTTCGGCTCGCAGGCGATCACGCCGGCGATCGCCACCAGACGTTGCTGGCCGCCCGACAGATCGAACGGGGAACGATCGCGCAGATGCTCGATATGCAGCAGTCTCATGGCCTGCATGGCCCGGTCGGCGGCTTCGGACGCCTCCAACCCCTGATTGGAGGGGCCGTACGCCACGTCTTCGGCCACGGTCTCGGCGAACAGTTGACGCTCCGGATGCTGCATGACATAGCCGACCGTGCGCCGCAGCTTCGCACGGTTCCTGCGGCTGAGCGTTTTCACCGTGCCGTTGCGTTTCGTTGCGGACACGGCGATGCCGTCGATCGCGATCGATCCTGATTTCGGTTTCGTCAACGCGCACAGCAGACGTGCCAACGTGGTTTTGCCGGCGCCGTTATGCCCCATCAGCGCCACGGTCTCGCCTTTGCCGATGGAGAACGACAGGTGGTCGAGCACGTCGTGTTCGGCACCCGCGTGACGATACGACAGATCTTTCACGTCGATGATTGTCTCGCCTCGTGGCTCCAGGACGCGTTTGGGCAGGCCGACGGAGCGTATCGGCAGGCGCAGGCTTTCCCCGGCCGGCCCGTCTCCCACGATATGGCCGGATTCCAATTGGATCACGCGATCCGCATGGTCGAGCTCATCCTCATGGTGGGTAACGAGGATGACGGTGGTTCCCCGTTCCTGCAATTCGTCCAGCACGCGCATGATGTCGGCGCGGCCTGACGGATCAAGCATGGCGGTCGGCTCATCCAGCACCAGCACCTCGGAGTTCATGGCAAGCATGCCTGCGATGGCGACGCGCTGCTGCTGACCACCGCTCATACGCGTCGGATCGGAAGCCCGGGAATCCCCCATATCCACCGCGTCCAATGAGCCGGCGATACGTTTGCCTATCTCGTCATGCGCGACCGCGAGGTTCTCCAGGCCGAAGGCCACATCGTCCTCCGTGACCGTGGTGACGATCTGATCCTCGGGATTCTGGAACACGGCGCCGATGCCGCGCCGCGCCGCGCGGTAGGCTTGGGCATGCGCTCCGGCATCGTCGAACACCGCGTTGCCCAGCAATGTGACATGTCCTTCGTCGGGTGCTGTCAATCCCGCGATCACCCGCGACAACGTGGTCTTGCCCGACCCGTTCGGTCCGGTCAGGCAGATGCGTTCGCCGCGTCGGATGTCGAGGCTGACTCCGTCGAGCGCCCAAGTGGCGCCACCATCGTAGGTGAAGCGCACATCGCGTAGTTTCACGATCGGCGTATTGATCGAATCCATGGAGGTCTTCCTTCCCGAAACGGCTGGAGGAACCTTCCGGCGGATGCGGAAGGTTCCTCCATGCTCATTCCATTCGATGTCGAACGGGGCTCAACGGTTCAGCAGGTTGGAGACCGGCTTGTAGATCAGAAACGTGACCACGCCGTGTATGCTGAATTTCAGCGCGTTGAACGGCAGCAAGGCCGGTACGATAAGCGCCACCACCTGGGCGGTGGTCATGTGCGCGTAGAACGGCGTGACGATGACGTTGCCGACGATGGCCAGGACCAACGCCGCCACGGCGCCGACGATGATGCCAATCAACGCTCCTTTGCGGGTCCTGTTCCTTCTGTAGATGAGCGACGCCGGAACGGACAGCCCCAATGCCACGAGCACGGCCATCAGCGTTCCCCACGGATTGGTGAACAGGTGCGGCATGAATCCAAGCACGCTGACGATGACCGCGGCCGCCGGTCCGAAAGCGAAGCCCGCGACGAGGCTCACGATGCCGGATGGGTCGTATTTGAGCCACTGCACGCCCGGAATGATAGGAAATTCGATGAAGCTGACGGCCATGGACAGCGCCACGAACAGCGCGTACATGGCGATGCGCTTGGTGGACCAGCGTCCGGAATCGGCGACTCCTGTGGAATGGGCGTTGTCCGGGCGGGACAGCGGCTTGCCGGCTTGGTCGGATGCTGTATTGGTAGGAGAGGATACACTCATGTTGAGCTCCGTTTCTTCCATCCGGACTGTAACCGTTGGCTCCGGATTTTCACCGGATCAGCCGCTTTCGCGGGTCGCGGGCTTCGGCATGGGACCGTTATGGATGCCGGTCGTGCCGTTACCGCCAGTAAGGAATTTCACCTTCCCTGAAACTTGCCTGTCCATATATACGCCCACCCTGCGATATTCGCAAGCCGTCGGACGGTTTCGTCCTACGATTCGAAACGGGAGGGATGTCGTGCGCGTCTGTCGCGAAGCGCGCCCGTCATGCTCCCGCCGCATGTTACGACAGCAGGCCGAGCAGATCGTCCTTGCTGAGCGTTCCGATGCCTCCGGAGGCGGTTCCGTCGGTGAATTGCTGCGCCAATTCGGTTTTCTTCTCCTGCAGTTTCAGAATGCGTTCCTCGATGGTGTCCTTGGCGACGATTTGATACACGTTCACATCCTGCGTCTGGCCGATGCGGTGCGCACGGTCGGTGGCCTGGTTCTGCGCGGCCGCGTTCCACCACGGGTCGGCGTGCACCACCACGGAGGCGCCCACCAGATTCAACCCGGTGTTGCCCGCCTTGAGCGAGATGAGGAACACGGGCACGTCGTTGCCGTTGAATTCGTCGACCAGCTCGACACGGCGCTTCTTCGGCGTCTCGCCGGTGATCGTGTAATAGTCCACGCCCTGTTCGGCGAGCCTGACGCCGATGAGTTCGAGGAACGAGGTGAACTGCGAGAACACGAGCACCTTCCTGCCTTCGTCCATGCAGGTGGCCACGAGTTCCGCGATGGCGTCGAGTTTGGCGGAGGCGTTCTTCGCGTCTGCGTAGACCAGCCGTGGATCGCAGCATATCTCGCGCAGCAGCGTGAATTCGGCGAGGATACGGATCTTTTTGGTGTTGAAGTCGGCATCGGCGGTTTTGGTGAGCGTGGCTCGCAACCGCTGCTCGTGTGCGGCGTAGAGTTTGCGCTGCTCGCCTTCCAACTTGACGGTGATCACGTTCTCGAATTTGTCAGGCAGGTCGGTGAGCACGTCCTTCTTCAGACGCCGTTTGATGAACAATCCGACCAGTGCCTGCAGCTTGTCCGCCATGACGGAATGCTCAGGTCCGGGCGCCATGATCGGCTGCTCGTACTTCTCGCGGAATTTCGCGTATGTGCCGAGCAGTCCCGGCATGAGGAAGTCGAAGATGCTCCACAGTTCGCTCAACCGGTTCTCGATCGGCGTTCCGGTCAACGCGAAGCGATGGTCGGCCGGTACCCGTTTGACGGCCTTCGCCAGTTTCGTGGCGTGGTTCTTGATGTACTGGGCCTCGTCGAGGGCCATCATCGCGAAATGGCAGGCGGCATAGTCGTCCACGTCCCGTCTCAGCAGGTCGTAGGATGTGATGACCACGTCGGCGCCGTCGTATGGCGTGCCGCTGTCCGTATCATCATGCCCCTTCTTGGATCGCGATGACACTGATGCGATGGCCTTGCGCCGCTGCGCCTTCGTGCCGGCGACGACTTCGACCGTGAGATCGCCTGCGAATTTCTCGCATTCCGCGGCCCAGTTGTAGACGAGCGACGCCGGGCAGACGATCAGCGCGGGACCACGTCCCTTGCGCGCTTCGACGAGCGACAGCAACTGCACGGATTTGCCCAGACCCATCTCATCGGCGAGGATGCCTCCGAAGCCCTTGTCCCACAAGGTGGACAGCCATTGGAAACCTTCCACCTGGTATGGGCGGAGCACGTTCTTGAGTCGTTCAGGTACTTCATATCGTTTCGGGTCGATGATCTTCACATCGTTGACGTAATCCACGAACGAGGGGCTCTTGTCCTCGTCGCCCACTTGGGAGTCCAGCAGGAAGGCCTGGTATCCGGGAATTCTGATGGTTCCGGAGTCAAGCGTTTCCTCGTCGAGGTCAAGATCCGTGGCCACTTGGTCGAGTTCACGCAGGTCGGCTTCCTTCAGATCCACGAACGTGCCGTTTTTGAGCCTGTGGTAGCGGCGCTTCCTGCGATAGGAATCCAGCAGCGCGCCGACTTCGTTCATCGGGACTTCGTCGGCGATCGGCGAGATCTCCACGAGGTTTGAATCGATGGACAGTCCCACTTTCACGCTTGGTGGATTCGGCTGCATCATGCCGTCGAATGCGGCCGTGGAGAACACCTGGCCGACCGATCTGAGAATGTCGACGCCGTCGGTGAGCATGAGCAGAATCGCCTGCTCGTCTTCCTCCTTGATACGTGCCACGTCGACGGAACTCCACGTCGGGCACAGCTGTCGCACCACCTGCACGGCGAACGATTCGCGCGACGGATCGCGTTTGACCCGCGATGCCATCGAACGTGAATCGGGGTTGATGACGCCGCGCAGCTCCTTGGCAGTCGGCACCAGCTGAAAGACGAAATCGCCGTATCTCGCCACCGCCTCGCAGGTGATGCCGTACAGGTCCCGATCCAGATAGAATTCGATCTGGCAGTCGGCGCCGACTGCATCGGCCACCTCCTGCGGAATGTCGAATCCGATGCTGGCTTCGGTGAGTTTCGGCACGATGGTCCGGACAAACATGGGCCAGTCGTTTTCGGAGATGAACACGCCGTCAGGGTCTCCGGAGCACAGATCGGGCAGCACCCGCAATGCGGGGCGCAGTTTGCCGGTGCATCTGAACAATCCGTCGATGCTCACCTTGTCCGAATCCGCGTGGTCGTCAAGCCGTTCGTGGCTCAGAATGTAGAAGCCTGCGCGCCCTTGAATCACATCTTCGATGACACGGTTCGAGGTGATGCGCACTCCGGATGCCGTGCCCTCACGCACATAGGAGGCGTTCAGCATGATGTCGGGGTCGCCGTCGATGATGTCGAGGCCGAACGGCTCTCCTCCCTCATTGACCAGTTGGATACGGCTCGGACCTGATTTTCTGGCCTGTTCGGCGTCTTCGACGAGTAGTCGCCTCAATCCTTGGGTGTCCGACTCGCGCAGGAGCGCGCGTGTCTTCGTTTCACGTTCCTCGTATTCGTCTCGTGTCACCGCACGGAACAGATCAAGCAGATCGCAGACCTCCCAATCGGTGAGGATGAGCTCGCGATCGACGCGCACCGTTCCGCCGTAATAGTATCCGTTCTGGAGCTGCGCGGCCGCACGGGAGTCAATCACCTGCTGCAGGAAGCGGAACAGTTTCAAGGAGAACGGGTCGAGCATGCCCGGCGTGTGGGTGAACGCAAGTTTCTTGCCGTATGATTCGTATCTTCCGATCCGCATGTCGGATACGAAATTCGAGATGCTTTTGAGCACGTAGCCGACGTCGGCGCAGCCGATATGCAGCGACAGGCATACGGAATCATGAACGAAGGCCAGCGTGGGATCGAGATGCACGCTTCCCGGCGTGACGTCAACCGGTGAATTCGTCCTGCGTTTCACTCCGGGGGCCACGCCTTGTCCGGAAACGCCGCGCTGTTCGGCGATCAGCCGGCTTTTCGCGTCGACGATCCGTTTGAGAACCTTGAGTTGGGCGCCCTCTCCGGCATTGCCGTTGCTCGCGTCGAGAGAGCGCATGGCATCGGCGAGATCACGGGGCGTGGCAGCGGCCGCATGGAAACCTTGGAATCGTTCTGGCTGCTGCAGGAAAAGCAGCAGCACGGCGGCGACATGCTTGCACATGCCTGTGTAACGGCGGCTGTCGGAACGGGCGGGGACGTCATCGTCGGACACGTGGCCGTAGGTCGCACCGGAGCCGAAATCGTCATAATCGTCGACGTAGTCGTAATCGTCATCGTCATCGAAACTGCGGTATTTCGGACTGTTGTGATAGTCGAAGGTCCGACGGGTGCCGTATCCGTGCTGGGATCCGTCGAACGCGGGGCACGAGCAGTATCGCGCCAGGAACAGCCTATCACCGAGGTCGATCGTGGCCTGCACCTCATACCGGCTGGACGGCGAGGTGGTGCCGCGCACGCTGGCATGCAGGGTGATGCAGTCGGAGGAGCCATCGGTCAGGCAATGCAGGTCGGACATTTTGGAACGCCATTGGTTGACTATGCCACGAGCGCGCTGCAGCACCGGCTGTCCGCATTCGCTGCGCAATTCGTCGGAAAGCCATGCCAGAGTGTCCGTCACCTGAACCCCAATCGTTCGCACATTTGTTCTTATGCCACTGTACCAGTCCAGAGGAACAGCGAAGCCGTGGCCTGAATCCGGACCACGGCTTCGCGGAACATGTGTCGGAGACTTCGCGTCAGCGGCAACGCTTGGTCAGCGGCTGCCACGGGTCGAGCTCCACGGGCTCGGTGGTCAGCAAAGCGCGGGTGGCGTCATCGAGGTATTCCTTACGGATGATGATCTCGGTCACGTAGCGGTCGAACCATGCGTCGGATGCCACATAGTAGCCGTCCACGCCGTTGTCCTTGCCCCAGCTATTCTCCACCTTCCAGCGGTTCGGCTTGCCCTGTTCGTCAAGGTTCACGCCGGTGATGGTCATGGCATGGTTGCTCGGGCTGTCGCCGTATTCGAGGCCGTGCGCCTTGTCGAAATCGAAATCGGTGCCGAACAGCTGATCGACGCGCACGCTGTCGCAATCGAAATAGCCGGCGGAACGTAACGCGAACTGGGTGCAGTCGCAGGCGAACCAGATCGGATGGCCGGCGCTGATCTGGTCGACGGCAGCCTTCTTGAACACGTCGAGCGGCACGTTGACGAACTCCATATCCTCTGCTTCGGCCACGTTGGCGGTGTAACGGATGCGGTAACGCATGTTGAATGGACGGGATGCCATCGGTACGTTGCACAACGTCACCAAATCATCGACGTCGACAGGCACATATTTTTTGTAGAATTCCATCGGCGTGATGCCAGTCTCGCGAATCTGCCTGCGCTCATCCTTGCCGGTCTTCGGCTTGTCGGACTTGTCTTCGGAGGCCTTCTCGGCGTTTTTCCTTTCATCTTTCTTGTCGTCATCGCTCACGCGGGCCAGGAAATCGAACTTCTCCGGCGGCTCGCCCAATGCGATCGCACACATGCGGTACACAGTGGACATGTCGTCTTCCTTGACCAACCGCAACTCGTCAATCGAAGCTCCAGCGGCATGACGTTCACGCAGGTCCGCGGTAAATTGGCGCAGCCTGCTGTTGAGATACTGTTTGAACGCGTCGGAATCCTTGGAATTGGCGGATTCCGGATAAGCGCTCTTCGGCACGAGACCATACTTGTCGACGAGCGTGGCAAACATCTGCCACCAACCACCGTCATCGGCCGGACCGTAGTTGATCTCCTGGAACAGACGGCTGTCGGTCGGTTCGTCGAGCGTGGCGAGCACGTTCTCAAGATACGTGTTGGATTTCTCCATCGCATCCCAGAAGAACAGGTAGGTTTCGGAGAATTCAAAGTCGTCGAGCCCCCATTTATGCATGAGCTCATAACGCAGGGTATTGAGAGCCGCGAACATCCAGCAACGACCGGAACGGCGTTGATTGGTGATGGAACCTTGCTTCAGTTCGATGGAGAAGTCACGAGGCAGGGAACGCTGCCCTTTGTAGTCGGTGGCGGCTTCGAGCACGCCCGCGGAGACCGCCGCGTTGGCGGCCACGAGATTGGCGCGATCCGCATTGAAATCCTTGGCGTACCGCGTGAGAAGTTCTGGTTTGATTGCCTTGTTGTTGTTTGCCATACGCCCGATTCTCGCCGCAAGCCTTGACCATGGCGGAAACACCTTTCAACGCGCGGGCGATTCAACCGGGATCAAAGGGATATTCTGAAAGGACTGGAGGGTTTGAGATAAGGAGCATACCATGCGACGACATGGAACGATGACGACCATACTGTCCGGATTGTTGGCCGCGAGCCTGTTGGTCGGACTGCCGGTCGGCTCGGCGTTCGCCGACGAGCCGACCGATGGCACCGGCGCGGGACAGTCCGCTACCGAGGTACTGGATACACTGGAAGTCAAGGGACGCGCCCCTAAGACGGGATACAAGCGCACGCAGTTCGGCAAGGCTTGGGCGGATGTGGATCATAACGGCTGCGACACCCGCAACGACATCCTCAATCGCGACCTGACCGGCGTGAAATACAAGTGGCTCACCCATAAGTGTGTGGCGAAGTCCGGCACACTGCATGACCCGTACACCGGCAAGGACATCAAGTTCAAGAAGGGCAAGAAGACCTCCACGGCCGTGCAGATCGACCATGTGGTGGCGTTGAGCGACGCCTGGCAGAAGGGCGCGCAGAAGCTCAGCAAGACGAAGCGCACCGAGCTGGCGAACGATCCGTACAATCTGCTGGCCGTGCAGGGACGCGCCAACCAGAAGAAATCCGATGGTGATGCCGCCACATGGCTGCCGTCCAACAAGAGTTTCCGTTGCGAGTATGTGGCACGTCAGATCGGAGTGAAGCACAAGTATTCGCTGTGGGTCACCAAGGCGGAGAAAAAGGCCATGGCCAAGATACTGTCCTCCTGCCCGACGCAAACCGTACCCGATTACACGGGAGTGGGGAATCCTACGGCCGAAAAGACCACAGAAGAGCCGGACCAAGCCGAACAGCAGACTGAACAGCAGACCGAACAACCAGCCGAGCAGGAGCAGCAGCCGACCGAGCAGACGCAGACCCAGTCTCCGGCTCCAGCCCCCACCCCTGAACCGACGCCAGCCCCGCAGCCGCAGCAGCAGAGCGTCTACTACCAGAACTGCACGGCCGCCCGCGAGGCGGGAGCTGCGCCGATCTATCAGGGTCAACCTGGTTATCGTGCCGCTCTTGACCGCGATCATGACGGGGTCGCCTGCGAGTAGTTCCCGAGGAACGTTCCGTCCTTCCGACTTATGGAACGTATGGGGGCAGCATGTGGAAGGTGCCGGATGGGATGTCCCGTCCGGCACCTTCCACATGTACGGACCTTTTCCGCAGATCCGGTCATGGAACATCGTCACGAGCTATGCGACCGTGCGATGTCGTCGCGCAGCCGGTTGACGGTATCCGTCAGTTCGAGCACGCTGCGACGCAACTGCTCCGTTTCCGATTCCGCCTCATCCGCACGTTTGTCGGTTTCGTCACGGACGCGGTCGACGATCCATGAGGCCAACGTGGCGGTGACGATGCCGATCAGGGCCACGCCGGTTATCATCAGCCCGATGGCGATGCTTCTTCCCTGCCATGTCACCGGAGACAAATCGCCATAGCCGACTGTGGTGACGGTCACGAACGACCACCATATCGCCTCGCCGAAATCGGTGATGGAAGCGCCTGGAACCCCACGTTCCACATCCAATTCGGCAAGGGCGCCGATATACATCAGCAGTGTCACGCTGCAGCATGTGTACAGTGTGATACGTCCACGCACCGCCATGCCACCGGTACGGTTGAGCACGTTGAGCACCGCCACCAATCGCAGCAGCCTCAATGGTCTGAAGATGGGCAAGGCGATGGACACCAGCATCAGCAGATTCTCTTTGAACCAGGTTTTCTTGTCCTTCGCCAGCAGGATCGAAACGACGTAGTCGACGATGAACGCCATCCAGATGATGTTGATCACCGTTTCGCACAATACGATATGCGTTCTCGCCAGCACTTCCCACGAATACGCGAACAGGAACACCAATGCCAATGCCGTCATGAACCATTCCGTCGCACGACGCCATTTGTTCAATGTCATACCCTTTCCTTCCTTCCCGACTGCCATCATACGGGTCTCCCCCGCGCGCGACCGTCAGCCTTTGAGGGGCATGAGGTTGTTGAGAGGCTGCCCGTTGGCGTAGCAGCGTACATTGCCCAATGCGATGGCGATGACGCGGCGCTCGGTGGACTCCAAATGGTTGCCGCCCGCCACGTGTGGCGTGACCAGGCAACGCGGCTCGCTCCACAATGGCGATTCCTCCGGCAGCGGTTCCGGTTCGGTCACGTCGATGCCCGCGCCTCGGATTGCGCCGTCCGCGAGCGCTTCGGCGAGCGCCTGACTGTTGATGGCGTCGCCGCGGCCCGCGTTGATGATGATGGCGTCGTTTTGGAGTTTGCTGATGCGTTTCGCATCGAGCAGGTGGCGCGTTGTCGGGGTGGATGGTACGCACATGGCGATCACATCGGCGTATTGCAGGACGTCGTCAAGGGAATCGAAACCGACCATATGATCGATGCCCGGCGCTTCGACGGCGAGATTACGGCGAATGCCGATGGTTGTCATTCCGACGTTTTTGCAGAGTCGTGCGAAGTGTGATCCGATGTCGCCGGTTCCGATGATGAGCGCCGTTTTTCCGTTGGGGCTGATGGCGCGGCCCGCGTCCTGCCACATGGCGTTCGGGTTGCTTGCCGCGTAGATGTGCAGGTTCTTCATGATGGCCCACATCATGGCGAACATGTGTTCGGAGACGCTTTGTCCGTAGGCTCCGGTGGCGTTGGTGAGCATGGATCCGGGCTGTAGGATGCCGGGGTGCTGGTATTTGTCGACGCCGGCACTCCAAGTTTGAAGCCATTCGAGTTTGGGGCATTGCGCGCATTCCTCGGGCGCGATGTTGCCGATGACCGCGGTGGCTTTGGCTTTGAGTTCCTCCGGTACTGCGGCGGTCCAGCTCATGCTTCCCCGTTGGGTCGAATCGCCGACGAATTCCTGTGGTATGTCTTTCGCGGCACGTATGAATTGCGCACGTTCGGATTCGGTCAACGGCAGGCAGTTGACGATCAGTTTGCGGTCGTTCCATATTCCCATGCGTTTTACCCTATGGCAATCGTCGGATATAGGGTTTCACGTTGGGTTTTGGGTCAGACGCCGAGTTCGTCGGTGTCAAGGATGATGGTGACCGGACCGTCGTTGGCGAGCCGCACGCGCATGTGGGAGCCGAATCGTCCTTCTTTTACTTCGAGTCCTTGCGCGCGCAGGGCGTCGTTGAATCCGTTCCATATCTGTTCGGCGTGCGCGGGCGCTCCGGCTTTCACGAAGCTTGGACGGTTGCCTTTGCGCACGTCCGCGTATAGCGTGAATTGGGAGATGGACAGCACGCTGCCGTCCGCGTCGTGGATGGAACGGTTCATTTTGCCGTTCTCGTCTTCGAAGACGCGCAGGTTGGCGATTTTGCGGGTGAGCCAGTCGATTTGTTTCGCTCCGTCCGTGTCTTCCACTCCGACAAGCAGCACA
>OGOZ01001123.1_pt1 | contig 15698 bp, 16 predicted proteins | sample 1552801 | NCBI WGS metagenome assembly OGOZ01 (sample SAMEA2580196, study PRJEB22360) | human gut metagenome | biome: human gut; feature: human-associated habitat; material: faeces | place: Denmark | collected 2008/2010
TGCTTTTTGAGCCGCAGATGTGTCGTAACCCATCAAGGCGAAAAGAACAAAAAGCGCCGGAAAGACTTGCCGTCAGGCGTGTGTGCTCTTGTCAACTGATGGTATCAATATCCGATTAGACCATACCGTAATATCAACCGATGTGAATAAGAACCTCCTTGAATTCCCATGCCTACCGTTGTAGCACAAGGCGGATAAACAGTTACTCGTGATATGGGTGTGCATCTTTTAATTATTTCTCTGACCACAATGCGCACCTTCCAGACCTATTACATAGACAAAACGCAAAAAGGCTCTACGGCAACCATTCCTCGGTTACTGTAGAGCCTGCTTTCGTTAAAAGGTATATGGAAGCCCCTGCAAATAGGGGTTTTTACAGAAAAAACTGGACACCCGCTTCGATACTCATCGTATCAAAACTGGTGTCCAGTTATGGAAAAGTACCACCTTTTTGATAGAATACGCCCGGTTTTGCCGGGTGCATTCCTACTTGTTCCTAAACCGTTTCATCATCAGAAGATTCATCCATAGTATGATCGCTATTATTGATCATTGCCAGACCGCTGGCTATAGCGGTCCCTAATCCCCCAATAATCCCACCTATTTGAACAGCTTTGTTTCGACCCTCTAACATGCACCGAGGGCAAAACGGGAGCTTCTCATCCAGCAGCAGCTTGTTACATGACTTACAACGCCGCTCAGTATTCTCACTACTCATTTTCTGCCTCCACGTCTATGTAGTATATATCTCTATCGCGCTGCTCCAGCATAAGCTCATATGATTCAATGGCAGTCAGTATCTCTTTCGGTTTTTCCAGCCAGAAATCAACAGTAGTCTGATCGTATGGATAACACCTGTGAATTAATTCAAATGCCGTATAACGACCGTTTCCGATTTTCCGGTCTGCAAGAGTTTTCAACTGATAGCGGTATTCTCCCAGTATACGATTTGCATCTTCTGTCTTACCACGGAAATTAAATAGATATACACGTAGGCCGACATACCGCGGGATCATTTGCATATCTTCAATAATAAACGACAATATTCTATCTATAGCCTTGATACTGGCAAATGGGCCTTTCAACTCACTAAGTGTTTTTGCTTGTGCGTTGAGATCAGAATACAGGTCAATGAGCCCTTCCATAAGGTACTTGTCTGCTTCTTTCAGCAGCTCAGCCTGCTCATCACCTACGGCATTTGCCGCAGACATTATTCTGTCTCTTGCATAGATAAACTTATTGCTCAGAGCCTCCCGTCGTGCAAAGTCGATTAAGCCTTTGACATCTCTCCCAATATCCTCAATTTGAGAGGACACCCTTTGAAGGGACGCCTGCATCGACAGTGTAGAGATATCGGATAAAACGCGGGTCGGATCAATCGCTTTTTTTAGAGTGAAGAACTTCACAAGCTGCTCTTTCTCATCAAGTATCGCAGGGCGAAGATTTCCGGCCACTTCTTTCGATTGTCCAATATGATAACTGCCGTCTTTGAGGCCATCAACGATATCCTGACTAAAATGTGAGTAATCAGCAACAAGCATACCCATATTGGATATGTCAAAACCGCCTTTTATAGCTGCAGCAATTTCACCAACAAAGCCTTCAATGTTTCGGTAGATCTCCCACGCGGTATCGGTATCCATCTCCACTTCGATTTTGTCGATAAATATGCTGAAGAAATCCGACATAGACAGAATATCTGTTCCTTTTTGGTCTTCTTCCTCAGCAAATATATCCAGCAACGGATTCTTGGGGACTTCGATCAGCTCGTTATTATCTGACATAATTCTTCCTCCTGATCATGTGTCTTTAAACTATCTCGTTTGGACGCATCCGGTTTTGCCGGGTGCATTTTTATCATAATGAATGCATTGCGCGCATGATATCGATCAGCATTTCCATATCTCGGATGCTCTGATCTATATCAGAGGAGGTGCTGTCATGGTCTATTAGCTCTGCAGAGGAATGAGACAATGGGTTTTGATTCCTTAAGTCATGGGCTTTCTTTATAATCGCATCGGAATTGGATATCCCATTGTAAAACTTTTTGTGTTCAGCCTCTTTGTAAAACAGCTTATAATTGGGCCGCTTTGCATCTGGTTCATACTTGATAGAAAAAGCAATATCGGCAGTAAAGCGATCAAAAAAGTTTTTATAAAATGCAAATTTTGCCAAATTATTGTTCCTGCTTTTGGCAATCCAATACATGAGATAGAGAAAACAAGCCTTCCAATCCTGACCGACAATATCCAATAGCTATTTGGCTTGTGTGCGCTCAGCGCCTGAACAAAACTTGTTTTACAGAAATAACGGTAATACTCACTCAGGGGCGTGCTATGCTGACAGAGCGCTCCGATCAAATCTATGTGGCGGAAGCCGCTCTGCGTGAGATATGAAATGGCAACAATTGTGTCGTATGAATTCCACAGCCCGGCACGGTGGCGCTGAAACAATTGATTCAACAAGGCTTTGATAGCTTGAGTGCTTTGCGTTTTTATAATCAGCACAGAGAGCCGTTTGGGATCAAAGCTAATAACGGAAACATCTCTGTTGATTAAACGGATAATTTCAGATATTACTTCTGCTGTCTGTACCTCGCTGGAATCTTCGTATACGAAATAGTTGAATACTTCCGTAGCAGTAAATTCGATTGATTCGTTCCCGAAATGCTGTTCAATCAGTTCATTATACTTCTCAATATCGAGGAAATCCGTAGCAAGCGTTTCCGAGATGCCTTTCAAAAATTGGGCCAAAACCCCTGCGAATAGTTCCTCGATTTTATGCTTTTCGCCGTGAAACTCCTCGTCATACAGGGATTTCTTAAGCTCCTCGTGGATCTCAAATGACGGTTTAATGCAGCATTTCTTCGCATTTAGTGCAAGCCCATATTCTTTCAGAATAGAGGAGTATGTATTCCGAATCTGATTATATGCAGCGCGGATCTCCGCCTCGGGGCGATCAGATGATATTAGAATGTACATATCATCTACATATCTGACGATTTTATAGCTCGTAAAAGCGGAGACCTGACTATCAATGAAAGATGCCAGCCTATCGTCGATTTCATCAAGAAAAATGATGGTTGCAAGGTATGACGACGCAACACTGTTTTCGACGAGTGGGAACCGTCCACCTCCGCAATACAGCAACAACTCTTTATAGAGAGATAACTGTGTCTGAGTAAAGTGGACGGAATCCGCATTGCATATTTTATCGATGCGGTTAATTAATGTATCGACGCTGATATTTGCGAAAAAGCTGGTTAGATCCGTCTTTATAAAATAGTTACAGCCATCGATATAGGAATTGATCGTTTTAAAGAAAGCATCATAATCCTGCTTATACCTTGGCCGCATTTCTTCATAGTTTCCGGCGTAGAATACATCAATATCCGACCTCCGCTGCGCAGAATACACGGATGATATCTCTTTGCCTACTGCCTGTAATAGTAAAAACAATATAGGCGACAACAAGGCAGAATCGCGGAAGCTCCCATCACCCTTCTGAATATAGTTTTCAGATTGATGCATCATGGGAGAGAAGAAAGAAAATGCTCCCGTTTTGATATAACGCTCATAAAATGACTGGCTTGCGATATAGATCTCGTCGGCTGAAGATAGCTTGGTAAATGGAAACCACTGAAGATAGGCCGCTTTTTCGCCATCAGATAAATTGAAATACATCTGACAGGTACTTTTCCATGTGTCGTAGGAAATACCAAACATTCTTATCTCCGCCTTTGATTATTATAGCTCCTTAAACCGCTCCGCCAGCACCGCGAAGGATGAGCTCGACTGGATCTGACCTGCAGGAATGAACAGGTACCTCCACTCCTTATAACCGTTGGCCTTCCCCCAGCGGGACGCAACGGCACAATACTGGATGCCCCGCTCTTTCTTTGCGATCACATCCGGGTCCTTGAGCTTGTCCTCGCCCTTTACCTCTACGAGATAGATAATATCCTCTGTTTCCACGACAAAATCCGGTTCATAGGAATGGCCGTGATTATAGGTGATGTTGAACTCCTGTGGATGGGGCCGGAGCCAATTGAGCACATCAGGATCGGTCTCCAGCACACGGGCAAGCGTCAGTTCGCCGTCCTTGCTGTCGAATTTCGCCTCGCGGAAAACACCCTTCTTGATCCCTGTGAACAGAACGGAGCGGATATCGCCGGTAAAAGGCTCATACAGGCCGACCTTCTCTGTCCACGAATACTGATGCTCAAGATTATAATCGCGTGTTCCGACGACTTCCTCTTGCAGGAAACCATTTGTGCAATAGAAGTGCTGCATCATTTGAGCATACAGCTTGTTGGCGATATCCCGCTTATACATCATGACGATGTTACGCATGCCGTTTTCGCTATATTGAGCAGCATAATGATCACAAAGCTGCGTTATCAGTTTGAACAGTAGCGACGAGCACTTTTCGTAATCGATCTCCGGTTTTTTACGCAACTCCGCAAGGATGACCTTTTTCGGATTGTACCCCTCAAAATCGATGGCATCGCCCTTGATCCGCTGCCGATCCGACATATCCTCTAAGTTCTGAATCAGGATTTCATTCTTGATGGGAGCATGCCGGAGCTCTGAGAGATCAAGTTCGAAATCCAAAAACACATATTCCTCCACCCCGGCGTCCGTGATCTTAATACGGGGGATCGGGATAAACTTTGCCTTTGCCGCAATGTGAGTCTGTTCGGTCTGATGCAGCATCCACGCGGTCAGGGGCATTTCATTTTCCCGGAAAACGTCGCCCAGATCTTTATCGTCAGAGATCTGCGCTGCAACACTCTCTGCGATTTTCTGCGCAGCTTGCGGTGTTACAGTATGCTCCGGCGAACTCTGTATCGCATGAGAAACCGCCTGCTGGATCAGCGCGTCCGCTCGGTCGATGACCGTATCCGTACCCTCCGTTTCCGGCAGCTCCATATAGTTATAAGCATCCCGCTTCACCTTGTCAGGCTCCATTTTCAGAGAGAGCTGTGTTTTTGCTGTTTTCTCCGGGACGATATCCTCTGCCTTTATCACATTCCCGGCCTTAAAAATGGAATCACCACGCTGTGCTTCCGCGAGAATGTCATTAAACTTGTCATGGGCCGTGAGCATTACGGCGTCTACATCACGATCCCCGGTGCGTTCTCCATAGGGCAGACGAAGGCCACGGCCTACCATCTGCTCACGCAGGATCTTTGATGCCGCTGTACGGAGAGGGACGATAGTGTAAAGGTTGTTGACGTCCCAGCCCTCTTTCAGCATGTTGACATGGATCACGATCTCAACCGGATTATCTGTACGTTCCACCTCTAAAAGGAGCCGAGTGTTTGCCTCGCTTTCCGCGCCTGTTTTCTTTGAGTGGACGGTGATCGTTTTCCCACTGTATGCTCCATCCCGGAATTCATCCGATTTGATATAGCGCTCCACCCACGCGGCATGATCGGTATCCTTGCAGACCACCAGCATAAATGGCTTTACAACGGGCTTACCGTGATCAGCAGCATAGACAGCCAACTTGCGCTTTGTGTTCTCATGGCAGGCGATGCCGTCCAGCAGCATCAGTTTATCCAACTGCTCGTTGCCAAAATTGTAAAAATCTATGTCGGAGCGGGTAACGGCAAAGGGCGTACGAGTATACCCGTCCTCGATAGCTTTTGAGAGCGGGTACTCGTATACAACATTTTTGAAGAATTCCTGTTTGCTGCCCTTCGTCACAAGCGGCGTGGCAGTAAGCTCCAAGCCCAGCAGCGGATGTAGCTCATTCAATGCAGCAGCACCGCGCTCCGCCCGATAGTGATGAGACTCATCCATGATAAGCACCAGATCCGGCAGAGAGGACAGATACTGATAGAACGAGTCTCCGATGATCTCGTTGACCTTCCGCATCGTCGCATCTTCTTTGTTGAACTTGTCAATGTTATACACGAAGATGCGGATATCGGATTCATAAGCGGAGATCTGTTTGGACTTGTAATCGTCATCCGTGATGATCTGCGGAGCGACACTGAAGCAGCCGAGACCCCGGAAAACATACTTCTGACTATTGAAATCAGAAAGATCCCGTTTCAGCTTGTCATAGATGGTCGTATTGGGCGCAACAACAAAATAGTTCCGGATATCATACTGTGTATACAGATAGGCAATGAACGCACCCATCAGTCGAGTCTTGCCCACACCCGTGGCCAGCGCAAACGTCAGCGACATAAACTCTCGCTCAAAATCTGTGCAGGTGGGGTACATGGCATGGACCGCTCCGAGAGCGCCGCGCAGATTCATCCCCTTGCGCAGGGACACGCTGCTCAGAATATCCGCCAGTATCTCCAGCGACTTCTTTTGCGGTTTGCGCAGAGACATTACACCGCTGATGTACTCAGTAGTATATTGATGGAAACGATCACTCATCGTATTCTTCCTCCTCATCCTCATATACAGGCGGGTGAACAATGTTCAGAGCATAATCCGTCTTACCAAACTCGCAGCGGTCCAGCAGCATCTGCGGAATCTTCTTGATGGTGATATTTCCATATGCTTTTTCCAATCCGGCATCAAAGGAACGGCAGGCGATGATCAGATACTCCCCATCCTCCATCGTGTCACGGATGGAATCGAGGAACGGGCTGTTCAAATGACGGGTGGTCACGAACAGGTAACTGCTCTCGTTTCCTACCGACTGTTTCCAGAACAGGCTGCTGTCCGGCTGATAGGTAAAGCCCTCATGCAGCGCCATCGCTGCAGCCAGCATGTCCGCGTCATAGTCAGGATTGATGATCGGCTCTCCAAATGGGTCCTCGTTGATCAGGGATGGGGCCAGCTCATAGAAGTGGTAACCGCCTCCGCTCGTCCACCCGCTCGATGCTGTGATGCCGCCTTTATCCTCACCGGAGATGACTTTATCCAGCCGAACCTTGCAATGCGTATAAGCATGGTCTCCCATCTCAATGCCGATATAGTGTCTGTCCATTTTGTGGGCAACTGCCGCCGTTGTGCCAGAGCCGAGGAAAGAGTCGAGTACGAGATCTCCGGGGTTAGAGGCAATGGAGAGAATAAGATAAATCAACTTTTCAGGTTTAGGCGTAGCAAAGGGATCATTACCAAATAAAGCCATGCTTTCCTTTTATGCATCTTGATTAGTACCTGCCATTTGATAATGCCAGAGCGACATGGGCATCATACCTTGTTGAATTTCTGATAAAAAATTCTTCTTTGCAGGCACTCTGTTTTTCCCGTTTGCGCCCCACCACAGGCGATCTTCCTTTACATTTTTTTCGTGTTCTTCTTTGGAGTTCGCCCATACGCGGGTTTCTTTAGGCCATATTTCCTCGCCTGTTATAGGTTGAATGATGGGATAATACAGATTTGGTCTCTGTTTGGCAGTAAATCTACAGGTATAATCCGCTGCTTTCCATGGGCCACGAGGATCATTGTCTGGATTCTTGTATCTACCGACCTGATCATCAGTGAAGGGAAGCAGATTTCTTGCGAATGCAGGAGACTTTCTGTATACCAAAATGTGATCGTGTACCCATCCAAAATCTTTAATATCTGCAGGAGGAGAATACCGTTTTTCCCACGCAATATCACATAAAAAATTACTCCGTCCAAATATATCATCAAGGAGTACTTTGCAGTAATGTACCTCATTATCATCGAGGTTTACCCATAGGCTTCCGTTATCAGAAAGTAACCTACGCAGCAGTTCAAATCTTGGTTTCATGAGATTGAGCCAGATACTATGCTCAAGATTATCATTATACTGTTCAAAAGCCGCACCTGTATTATAGGGCGGATCGATATAGATGCACTTGACCCGTCCGGCGTACTTACTTTCCAAGGCTTTCAATGCCAAAAGATTATCCCCATGGATCAGCATATTCTCCGTTTCCGGGTCGGTGGCACAGTTGGAGCGGGTCGCGTCTTCGATCAGAAGTCTCGGCTCCACAACGATAGGTTCGTCTTTGCCATAGCATGTCAGTTCCAACTTATTGGCCATTAGTTTTATCTCCTTCCGGATTGCCGGACACAGAAACCTGCGGTACTGCATTGGGATTCATTCCCATGGAGTGGCGAACCATTCCGGCGAGTTTTGCCCATTCCAGTTGCCCGTTCTGATATTCACGCTGCATCTGCTCTGCTTCAACCATACCCTTTGGAACATATGGATTCTGTATGGTTTCCCATGTAATCTTATCCTTATATCCCAGCGAGACAGCCATGGCTTCCAATAGTTTCTCTTGGGCAGTTTTGATTTTCTTCAGATCGGCATCCGTGGGATTATCTACACACAATCTGTCATAGTATGCCTTCCAGCATGATTTTACAGTATCATCATCCGAGAAAACGATATCGATGATATTCAACGCACGAACGCTCTCCGGGCTCCATCCATTTCTTGAGATCATAAGCGTTTTAAATATGGCCAGCTTGTCTTTGCGCTTTTCCGAACGATCCTGTAGCCACTGGCCAATCAGGACAGCGGCTATAGGGGCAACAATAATTGCGATCAGATTTAAGATATCTCCAGTATCCATTTTTTACTCCCTCTCTCTATTATCAGGAACAAATTCCACAATATCATCCATTTTGCAATTCAGCACCCGGCAGATCTTCTCTACCGATTCCAACGAAATATAGGTATTCCGGCGAAGGCGCGTGGAGATGTTAGCGCTGTATCCGGCTTGCTGCTGTAACTGCGCTGGTGTCATATTTCGGTCGATCAACATATGAAAGAGTTTCTTGTAGGTGACGGCCATCTTGTGCCTCCTGCTATCATCGAATAATAAGACCTGAAACATTATATCACGTTCGCGTGAATAATTCTACTGCTTCCGCAGCTTTTGCGGAGGCAGTTTTTACGTTTTCTAATCTTTTTTTGAAAAATGGTTAAGTTTTCCTCTTTCCCGTGGCCGTATATCAGGGAAGCAAATCTTTTCGGGAAAACACGTTAACAAAAGGGCATGCGTTTCTCCGTATGGTGGAGGAAGCAGAAAAAGTTTTGGGAAAACACCTGATCAAAACAGCATGTTTTTCTCCGTATAGCGGAGAGTGAAGAAAAAGTTTGAAAAACACTGGTCAAAACGGCCCATGTTTCTCCGTAAGGCAGAAGATCAGTTTTCAAAATCTTTTTTGAAAAGCGCCTAACTTTTGCCCTCTTCCGTGGCCGTATATTGGAGAAATGATTTTGAAAACACCCGAACAAAACCGCTTCCTTTTCTCCGTATGGTGAAAAAAGCTGGCAAACCATAAAAGTTTCGCCCTCTCCCGTGGACGTATATTGAGGCGCACATCTTTTTTCGGAACAGGGTGGTCAAAGCAGCCACCATTTCTCCGTAGGGTGAGAGGATCTGCTCTCCGAAACGATATAGATCGGAGGTGATTACAATGTACGGAAAGCTGCATCAGGTGTGGAGCCTTTTCTGCCCCGTACCCGGTTAGTATCCATCCCCCAAGTGTGGAGGTCATGGAGCTCTTTTCTTAAAGGTCTTTATAGGACAACAAAAAATAATACTTATAAGAAAGATTATAGGAATGACCAGCACGACCTCCACACCAACATCACAGCAGGCCGGATGGGGCAGGCAAACAGAGGCCCGCAAATACGATGAACACAGGCTTTCGTGCCCTGTCCGTCCAACCACGATCATTATTTCAGGAGGAACATCATGAGATTCAAAATTAACTACGGTGGCAAGATCGCCTACGATCCCAAGGACTTCTCTCGCGGGAAGTTTGAATGCAAAGCCGTGTTTCAGACGCGAAAAGGGATGCCCGTCGTGGTATCACACAGCACCGATCCCGACTACGATTACTGGAAGGTCGAGTATGACTTCGCCTGTGTGGTCTTTGCCGAGTATCAGGACGCGCTGGACTTCTGTGCCGGACACTTCTTCGATCCGGACGGTAAGCCCGTCAAGGCTGTGAGGGCATGAGCATGACGGATGTACTTTATCATCCTCTGATCGACCGGGACACGGACGGGCTGGACAAGTCCCCGCTGTTCTGCTCCCCAAACCGGGAGAAGGTCGCCGGGACCGCCGCGCTTTATCTGGAGGAGCTGGTCCCGAAGCGGTATCGCCTGATCGCCCGTGAGGCACATACCACCCGGCAGGCCAGCGCCTATCGCATCCATTGCCCCATCTGCGGGGCGGTGATGCGAGCGATCTCCCGGCCCTCAAACAAGCATCGCCTGTCTCTCTATGAGTGCCCGGAGTGCCTCTGAGGGGTAGGGCGATCAAAATCTCTACGGCCTTTGCTTTCGGGCAACGGCGCGGGGTCATTTACGCAAAAAAGCATATTCAAACGGGTAATTAACCCAAAAATCAAAAACTATGGAGGACAATACCATGAATTCTATCAACAGCAACTTTGATCTTCCCAACCAGCCTGAGTATTTCAAGAACTTTTGGGACTACGCCAGAGGCAGAGAGGACAGCGACGCCTTTCTGGAGGCCGGAAAAAAGCCGTCTGGCAGCTATGTGCTCCCCACGAGCTCTGCCACCAAGTATGACGAAGCCCTCAAACGGGAGAGCCTGTTCCGTACCATCGGCACTTACGTTTATTCCCACAAAGGTCCCTCCAAGCTGCTGGGCAAGCATACGACAGATGCTGCCGCGTGGGTGCCTGATGGCGAAGCGATCCCGATCTATGACGGCATCAACGACTTTACGGAGTTCGCCATGGAGGATCATAAGCTGGCCGCGATTATGAGAATGGACGCCAGTTTCCTGCAGGACAATCCTCATGTCTTTGGAGATTACTTCATCAAGCGCATGGCCCGGTGCTTCGGCAGCGCGGAGAGCGACGGCTTCATCAATGGGACCGGAGTGGACATGCCCACGGGCATCCTCTCGGAGAACGGCGCTGCCGTTGGCGTCACCGCATCCGGGATCACCTTCGACGATGTGATCCGCCTGTACTTCTCCGTGGACAAGCAGTTCCGTCAGCGCGGGGCTTGGCTGATGAATGATGATACTGCTCTTGCCCTCCGGCTACTGAAGGATAAGGACGGCAATCCGATCTGGAATCATGCCAACGATATGATCCTCGGCAAGCCCGTGTACATCGACAACCACATGCCCTCTGCCGGGGCTGGGGCAAAGCCCATCGCCTTCGGGGACTTCTCATTCTACTGGATCGTGGAGCGGGAGCCGCTGACAGTCCGTGTTCTGAAGGAGAAATTCTTTGAAGCTGGACAGATCGGCTATCTGGCCTATGAGTTTCTGGATGGCAAGCTCATCCAGCCGGACGCTGTGAAGGTCCTGCAGATCACCGTGTAAACCATTCGGTCCGGGAGAGTGGGGTTTCTGCTCTCCCGGACTACCGTGGAGGAACGACATGAATACCAAACAGAAAAGCGTTATTTCATCGTCCCCGGCAGATCGGCCCGTGGGTGGGGTCTTGTTTTGCCCCCAATGCGGGAAATACGTTAAACAGCACACACGGCACAAGAGGAGATTCTGCTCGGATCGCTGCCGGATGAAATACTGGAACAGCCACCCGGATCAGATCCGACGCATGGCGTATTACACGATCACCTGCCAGAACTGCGGAGCGGAGTTCCGCTGCTATGGGAATGCCCACCGAAAGTTCTGCAGCCGCGCCTGCTATGACGCGTACCGAAAGAGAGACCAGCGCCATGATGAGTAAAGAGAACGCGCTGGAGATCTGCCGCCTGCGAAAAGAGGGCTACGGCCCTACGGCAATCGCGCGGCACTTGGGCCTGCCCGTGAGTACCGTGAAGGGGTATATCTACAGGCATTTCACCATGCGGGACGCCCGTTGCCAGTACTGCGGAAAGATCATCCGCGTGCCCAAACATCCGAGGCCGGGGAGCATCCTGTGCGGCTATTGCCGGGAGCGCTTCTTTTGGGGCTGAGAGGAGGAAAACATATGATGCCAATGCAAACACGTATGGCCATTGAGCAGATGCGGATGGATGGTCATGGCCCAACGCAGATCGCCCGTCGTCTCGGCCTGTCGGTGAACACCGTCAAATCCCATATCCAGCGTCACATGAAGCCGGAGGCCAGATGCCCGGTCTGTGGAAAGGCTATCTATCCGGCTCCGGGCCGGAAGCAGAAAAAATACTGCTCGGACCGCTGCCGCAGCCAGTTTTGGAATCATCAGTACCGGAAAGGAGATCGTCATGGAGCAGAAGCCTGATGCTTATTCGCCGGATAATCTGCTCCGTTATCATATGGCGCTGTCCTTTGTGGATCAGCTGGAGGCCGAGGGCTTTCTGGCCAGCGGAGACAAGGCCGCAATGTATGCGCTGATCGCGGAGAAGTTTGGAATCGAAAAAAGCAGCATTTTTGCCGTATAAAACTTGCTATTCTGGCCGTTTAGAGTGATAGATACAGTACCCCAAGTTTGATACAAAGGAGGCAGACATGGACAGAGTAGTAAAACGGGTACCGCTCACAAAAACGGCCCTGCCCAAGCTGACGCGTGTGGCCGCTTACGCGCGGGTCTCCTCCGCGAAGGACGCCATGCACCATTCCCTGTCGGCACAGGTCAGCTATTACAGCAGCTTGATCCAGCGCCATCCCGGATGGCAGTACGCAGGCGTGTTCGCGGACGAGGCCAAGACCGGGACCAAGGATTCGCGGGAGGGCTTTCAGAAAATGATCGCCGCCTGCCGCGCGGGATCGGTCGATGCAATCATCACAAAATCGATCTCCCGCTTCGCCCGGAATACGGTTACCCTGCTGGAAACGGTCCGAGAGTTGAAGGGCTACGGCGTCGATGTTTTCTTTGAGGAACAGAACATCCATACCCTTTCCGCTGATGGGGAACTGATGCTATCCATTCTCGCGTCATATGCGCAGGAAGAGAGCCTGTCGGCCAGCGAGAACCAGAAATGGCGCATCCGCAAGAACTTTGAAGAGGGCAAACCGTGGAACGGCACCATGCTGGGCTACCGCTATCATAACGGCACACTTGTCATTGAGCCGCAGGAAGCAGAGATCGTCCGCCGCATCTTCCGGGAGTACCTTTCCGGCAAAGGGGTCGTTACAATCGCCAATAGACTAAATGCGGATGGGATCGTCACCCGGTACGGAAACCAGTGGCACAAGCGGAGCGTGACCTGCGTTCTCCTGAACTACGCCTATACCGGAAACCTGTTGCTGCAGACAACATTCCGGGAAAACCACCTGACAAAACGGAGCCTGCCCAATGATGGCCAGCTTCCCAAATACCATGCAAAGGGTACCCACGAGCCGATCATCAGCATGGCGGATTTCTCGGCAGCGCAGGCGGAAATGGAGAAGCGGTCCGCTAAGCATGCGCCCAAAGGAAAGAACTACGCTGCCCGATACCCCTTCTCCGGCCTGATCGTCTGCGGAAACTGCGGCAAGCATTACCGACGCAAGGTCACGGCCAGCGGTCCGGTCTGGATCTGCAGCACCTTCAACCAGCAGGGCAAAGCCGCCTGCCTATCCAAGCAGATCCCGGAGGCAGAGTTGCTGACCATGACCGCAGATATGGCTCTCAGTGATTTAACGGAAATCTGCGCGGAGAATGGAAACAGGCTGGTATTCCGTTTCAAAGATGGCAGCGAAAGCGTTAAACGATGGCAGGACCGCTCACGGGCAGAGAGCTGGACCCCGGAGATGCGGGAGGCTGCACGACAGAAAGCATTGGAGAGGAGCAGAAAGAATGGCTAACATTACGGTGATCCCGGCGACGAAGGCGCTGCACACACAGATGCCGATCAACACCCGCAGCAGAAGGCGCGTGGCCGGGTACGCGCGGGTCTCTACGGACACCGAGGAGCAGCTTACCTCCTATGAGGCGCAGGTGGATTACTACACCCGCTTCATCCGCTCGAATCCTGATTGGGAGTTTGTGGATGTGTACACGGACGAAGGGATCAGCGCTTTGAACACAAAGCACAGGGACGGCTTCAATCGGATGATCGAGGACGCGCTGGCCGGGAAGATCAATCTGATCGTTACCAAAAGCGTCAGCCGCTTTGCCCGGAATACGGTGGACAGCCTTTCCACCATCCGCCTGCTTAAGGAGCATGGCGTAGAGGTTTTCTTTGAGAAGGAGGCGATCTGGACCTTTGATGGGCGCGGAGAATTATTATTGACCATCATGAGCAGTCTTGCCCAAGAGGAGAGCCGGAGCATATCCGAAAACGTCACATGGGGGCAGAGGAAGCGCTTCGCGGACGGGAAGGTCACAATGCCGTATTCTTCTTTCCTCGGCTATCGCAAAGGACCGGATGGCCTGCCTGAGATCGTCCCGGAGGAAGCGGCCATCGTCCGGCAGATCTACACGCTTTTCATACAGGGCAAGACGCTCAACTGGATCGCGAAGCGCCTGACGGAACAGGGCATCCCGACACCGCGCGGGAAGGCCAAATGGCAGAGCAGCACCGTTGAGAGCATCCTGACGAATGAGAAGTACAAGGGCTGCGCGATCCTGCAGAAGAAGTTCACGGTGGATTTCCTTTCCAAGAAGATGAAGGTGAACGAGGGCGAGGTCCCGCAGTACATAGTGGAACAGAGCCACCCGGCGATCATTGATCCTGACCAGTGGGAAAAGGTGCAGACGGAGATGGCAGTCCGTAAATCCAAAGGGCGGCACCATAACAGCCTGAGTCCATTCTCGGCAAAGATCGTCTGCGGTGATTGCGGGGAATACTATGGTCCCAAGGTATGGCACAGCACTGACAAGTACCGCCGCGTGATCTGGCAATGCAACGGGAAGTTCAAAGGTGAGCATCGCTGCAGCACACCTCATTTATACGAGGAGGACATCAAGCGCCTGTTCCTGCAGGCTGTGGCGGATCTTACAGAAGCGCGGGAAGTCCTGATGGAAACCTGCCAGATGCTTCTGGATGAATACTTGAACACAGAGTCCCTTGATGCAGAGAGCGCTGCGCTGGAGACCGAGCTGGAGATCGTCTCGGAGCTCACGCGGAAGCTGATCGCGGAAAACGCCACCACGGTCATACAGCAGGAGGAGTACAATCGGAGATACGATGCGCTGGCTCAGCGATACCGCGATGCCGAGGATAGAGCGCAGCAGCTTCAGAGCCAGAAGGTCACCCGGCGCTTTCAGGCTGATGTGATCGAGAGCTTCATGAATGAGATCCGCGCCTTTGATAATTCTCTCCCTGTCCAATACAGTGACCGCTTATGGCTCAACCTGATCGACCGGGTGACGGTTTATGAAGATGGGCGGTTGGTCTTCCGATTCAAAAATGGAACAGAGATCACGGAAATTCTTTGACGGCAGATACGATAACAGCCCGTGATGGGGACCGATTGATCCTCATCACGGGCTTTCCTTATTGAAACGATTGTGGCCGTTTGAAACGTTTGCTTTTCCGGCCAGCGTGCTTGTTTCGGGAAAACACCTTCTGAAAGGAGCTTGATTATGACGGACGCCTGTACAAATGCACCCACTCACAGCAGAAAGCCTTGCTGTAAGTGGCTTTCCGGGCAAAAAGAAACGGACCAAACATCGACACATTGTATCAATGTTTGGTCCAATTATGGTGCGGGTAACAGGGGTCGAACCTGCACGCCTCTCGGCACGAGAACCTAAATCTCGCATGTCTGCCAATTCCATCATACCCGCTTATTCTCTCTATTTTTACTCGGGGAGAGTACCCGAGGCCGGGCGCACAGCCTTACCGGCAGATAATCAAAAAACCTCTGCCTTGACAGAGGTTTTTTGTGGAGCGGCTTA
>OGOZ01001127.1_pt1 | contig 15663 bp, 14 predicted proteins | sample 1552801 | NCBI WGS metagenome assembly OGOZ01 (sample SAMEA2580196, study PRJEB22360) | human gut metagenome | biome: human gut; feature: human-associated habitat; material: faeces | place: Denmark | collected 2008/2010
GGGGCGTGTCTTGTGGAACAAGATTTATGGCTTGTACCGTCACAGAACGGATAGGGTTATTCCACCCATATCTTTTTTCAAACAACTGAAAAGCGGTCTTTGCAATAATCATCGGAGACTGTGTAGGAAGTGCAATCTTCGTCTGCCACTGCCTTGTATTGAGCGTGTTGTCTCTAATATGTATTGCGACACCTTCTGCACTCAGCCCGTGAACACGGAGCTTGTGCCCGATGTCTTGGGTTAATTCGAGAAACACGGGCCACACCTGCTCCGGTTTCTCTAAGTCTGCAACTGTTGTTATACCGTGTCCTACACTTTTTATAGGGGAAACGAAGTCTTTCTTGGCAACAAGGGAAAGGTCGTTGCCGTTGGCATAGTTCCATAAAACTACTCCGTTCTTTCCTAATCTTCTGCGTAAGAACTCAGGGTCGGTATTCGCTAAATCCCCGATGGTACGAATACAATAGCTGTCAAGCACTCGCTGGGTTGCCCGTCCTACACCGAGCAGGTCAGCGGCAGGAAGTCCCCAAATCTTTTCTTTGAATGTGTCCTTTGGTATTACGGTTACTGCGTCCGGTTTCTTCATATCCGAGCCGAGCTTCGCAAATATCTTATTAAAGGAAACACCCACAGAAATCGTCAAGCCGAGTTCAAACTTCATCGTTTCACGAATTTCATTTGCCACCTTTTCCGGCGAACCGAAAAGGCTCCCTGTCCCGCTAATATCCAGCCAACATTCGTCCATACCATACGGTTCAACTTGGTCGGTATATCGCTCATAAACGCTTCTCGCAAGCTTTGAGTATTTGATATACTCCTCATAATGGGGCGGTACTACAACCAAGTCCTTGCACTTCTGTTTAGCTTGCCATACTGCGTCCCCGGTTTTCACATCAAAAGCCTTTGCTTTGTAGTTCTTCGCAAGCACGATACCGTGTCGTTCCTCAACAGAGCCGCAGACAGCAATCGGATATTTCTTCAATGCGGGGTCGAGCATACATTCGACGCTGGCATAGAAGTTATTCATATCACAATGAAGTATGCTTCGTAACATTTTTAGAACCCCCTTGACATTTTGGGTAGTTTGGTGTACACTATGTGTAGTTCAACTTCCCAATTCATATTATATACACTTTAACTGTACTTGTCAAGAGCAAATGGGTAGTTCAACTGTAAATATTCTTTTAAGGAGTGAAATCACAATGACATTCGGTGAAAAAGTCAAGGCTGAAAGAACAAAGCTTGGTATGAGTCAAGATGAGTTGGCAGCTAAAATCGGCGTAACCCGACGCATAATTGGTTCTTATGAAAATGATAAATCCCGTCCGAGAGGAATGGAAAGATATAAGAAACTGGCAGAATCCTTAAATGTAAATGTGAATTATCTGCTGTCTGAGGATGACGCTTTCATCGCCGATGTAGAGGATAAATACGGACGCAGAGGGGCAAGACAGGCTCAGGAGTTGCTTGCAGAAGTTACCGGTCTGTTTGCCGGCGGCGAAATGGCTGACGAGGATATGCGTGAAATGGTTGACGCTATTCAGGAAGCATATCTTATTGCAAAGAAGAACAATAAAAAATACACCCCGAAGAAATACCGCAAAGACGAGTAATCCTCAAAGTGAACTAAGTCCAATATATGGGACACATATTAGTTTATAATTTATTATAGGGTTAATATCCGATATACTATAATATGGGAGGTGAGCCGGATTGGGGTATTACACTACGGCTGAGATTGTGAAAATCGTAAACAAGCTCATTGACCGCTGCGGTACTCGTGACCCGTACAAGGTCACAAAAGAGCTTGGTATCAATATCATCTACCGGAATTTTGACAAGCAGCGTGGAGCATACAAGGTTATTCTGAAGAACCGCTTTGTTTTTCTTAAAAACGGTATGCACCCGGTCGTGGAGCAGATAGTGCTATGGCACGAAATCGGGCACGATGTTCTACACAGGCAAGAAGCGGTTGCTGTCGGCGGGTTCAAAGAGTTCAACATCTTTGATATGAGAGAGAACCGTATGGAGTATGAAGCAAATATCTTCGCTTCTCAGGCTTCGCTCCCGGACGACACCATTTTGGAATACATTGAAAACGGCTATGACATTCAGCAGATTGCACGGGCAATGTGTTCCGACATAAACCTAATTGCTCTGAAAGTGGATACGCTGATTGCACAGGGCTATCAACTTCGCAAACAAGAACACCGAAACGATTTTCTAAAATACAATCACAAAATGTAAGACCGTCAAGTCTCAAATGAGATCTGACGGTCTTGCTTTTTACATACACCCCCCAAAATATAAGTCTCATTCTTGGGAACAGCGTAAGGTTGGAGAGCTGCTTATAGAGCGTAACGAACAAGCACCAATGAACGAAGAATATCCGCTTATGGCGTTTATTGCAAATGAAGGCGTTGCACCTAAAGGCGAGCGATATGACCGAAGTTCACTTGTAACAGACACCGAGAATAAGCTATACAAAAGAACTGAATTTGGAGATTTTATTTATAGTTCAAATAATCTTGAAACTGGCTCAATAGGGCTTAATAAGTATGGAAAAGCCTGTATTTCTCCCGTTTATAGCATTTTTCACCCTACCGGAATTGCCGACTCTAATTTTTTGGGACGAAGATTGGTAAGAAAAGATTTTATAAATTCAATGGTTAAATGGCGTCAGGGAGTTATCTACGGTCAATGGAGAATACACGAGTCAGATTTTCTGAAAATTGAAATTTCTGTTCCTTCGGTTAAAGAACAGAGACAAATCGGTACTTTTTTAGATTATCTCGACAACCTTATCACCCTTCATCAGCGTGAGTGTTTTTTTGTCAATTTAAGCTTGATAACGAACGCATTACCAAATCAACATCTTTATTCTCAAGTTCTTGAATAATGTGGAGATATGTTTTCTGCGTTGTTGTCATACTCGAATGTCCTAATCTCTGTGCCACGCTTGCTATTGATACTCCGGCAAACAAAAGAAGTGAAGCGTGAGTGTGTCTCAGCCCGTGAACGGAAATAACCGGTATTCCTGCATTCTTGCAATGTCTTGTCAGAATATCGTTGACCGTTGAATTATACACATTCCCCGATATGAAAATCGGTTCATCTTGAGGTAGCCCTTTGACCAATGTAGAAAACTGAATAATAAGCTGCCAATCAATTTGAATTTTTCGTACCGATGATTGATTCTTGGTAGGCAAAAAACCACCTTTGCCTTTATAATCCCAAGTCTTGTTGATGGAAAGGGATTGCCTTGAAAAATCAAAGTCCTGCGGCGTTATAGCCAGTGCTTCAGAAAAACGCATACCTGTTTTGGCAACAAGAAGAATGAACCAATCCCAATTTAACTCTTGTCCTAAATCCAAATCCGAAAGAAGCTTGTGCAGTTCAAACTGATTGAGATACTTAATCTTCTTGTATCTCGGCTTCTTACCTTTGATGATAGCTTTTCTTGTTGGGTCTCGCTCAATGAGACCTTCATCAACAGCGTCTAATATAGCCCCTTTGAGCTGATGGTGGAAATCCATTGTTGTTTGTCGCTCGTGTTCCTTCGCATAATCATTCAACAGTTTTTGATATGTAATGCGTGTCAATTCGCATACTTTCAAATCCGGAGCCAATCGCTTAATCCAAGACTGGGTAAGCAAATACTTGTCCATCGTGACCTTCCTTATCGCCCCTTCCTTGTACACAGTAATCCATTGTGCGTAATAATCGTAAAAAAAGTCTGTTTTATTTATGTTATTCAGCATGAAATCCTCCTGTAAAATAAGTTGGCTCACGCTGATGAAGGGTGATAAGGTTGTCGAGGTGTTCAAAATAACCTCCAATAACCACTTGTTCTGCTTTATCAGGAATGCTTACAAGCGTATTTCCGACCAGCTCCTTATTGAGGTTATTAACTGTACTTCCTGCTGCAAGTGACTTGTATTGTTCAAGCATTTGCGTTGTGCCTAACATATGACAGAGAAATTTCAAATCAAATCTATTTTCTGTATCTCTTATCAACAACCAACCATCGTGAATACAGCCATTTATAGCCATAATATAAGGCTTTCCGAAACTCATTGAATTTGATAAAATCAAATCACCCGGTTGGACTTGACGAGTTTTTGACAATCCCTCTGGCTTAATTTTTTCTGCGGTTTTCGTAATATAATTGCCTTGTTCTGGAGCATCACCAATCTTAACCCAATTAAGTCCGTCAGGTGAGTCAGTGATAAATTCGTCTATCGGTCTTGGTGAGCCTCCTCTCTCAATTAAAACCAATTCTGAAAACTTACGCTGTTCCCAAGAAACAGCAAAGGAGCCAAGGGAAAACCCCCTGACTCCTTCAAAGTTTTGCTCTTTATCCATTTTATTCCGGCATTTCAATTTCAAATCCACCGCCGAGAATGAACTCACGAAGCAAATTGTCAACTTTGACATTGACTTTGGGTGGTATAATCTTTGTTCCCTCTATCTTTTCAAAGTATTCTTTTGCTTTCGCCTTATTTACCGTTTTTTTCAAATCATCATAACGCCCGAACTCATTTATATTGGTTGAATTCAAACGCAAACTCATAATAGTACGTAGTTTTACTTCATCTACTCCCAAAGCAACGGCAACTCGGTGAATTTGGTCGTCTTTAGCTTTCGATAAATACTCTGTTATATAATCTCGAAGCGTTTTACCCTCGGTTATTGCAACATCTCCTCTTTGAATATCGTGGAGGAATATATTTGCATACTTTTGTTCTTCCTGAGAAAGTGTAGCGAAAGTCTTGTGAAGTTCTGTTTCAGCCTGTTCAACTGCTTCTGCGGAAGCTCCTTCAAGATTTAATAATTTCAGATATTTCTCAAAACGAGAGTTCATATAGTCGGCATCAATCAATCCGGTATCTATTTCTGTGATATATCCGACAAGGTCATAAGGAACATCATCACCAGTTCCTCCACCGCCACCACCGGATAGCTCTTTATATCTCAGAACCAGCACCAAGTATGTCTTTTCATCGAAAGCCATCTCAATGTTTTCTCCGGTATTGTCATCTGTATAACTTGTAACTTCCCATTTGAAACCTTGAATTTTTGCGGCTTCTAAGTAGGAGTTAAGTTCCTTAAAATCTTTTGCGAACTTCCTGCATACAGAAATATCGGATGGTAGTTTTTCAAAATTTTCTATGCCTGCATTGGAAAACAGCTCAGATATATCTTCATACAATTCATTCATCATCTTAAGATTTTCAGCAAGATGTTGAACGAATAGACCTAACGGCTTGTCTCCCGAATACAGTTTTACAGCAGCATTTATATTCCGCTCCATTGTATGGGGTTTTCTATAATAACGGATTGTTCCAAAAGGCTTATCAGGCCCGAACAATCTGTTTGTGCGAGAAAACGCCTGAATAATGTTCTCGTACAACAGCACCTTGTCCATATACAGTGTGTTAATCCACTTGGAGTCAAATCCGGTAAGCATTTGGTCAACGACAATGAGTAGGTCAATTTGCTTTTCCGGCTCATTCGCTATTCTTTCATAAGGCTTCTTATGTGCCAATCGAGCAGCAATATCCTTTTTCATTTTAGCGAATGTCGGAATAGTAAAGTCCTGACCATATCGTTCGTTATAGTCCTCTATTATCTCGACGAGTCCGGCTTCCTTAAATGCAACACCGCCGCCATTGTCGATGTTCGGGTCAAACAAAGCCGTAACCTTCAATTCAGGTTTCATTTCCTTTATCATACGATAGTAATTGATGGCTTCCGGTATGCTGCTTGTAGCGAAAATCGCGTGGAACTTACTGTTATGGCTCAAAGTGACCCAGTTTTCCAATATATCCTTTACAACGGTAGTGGTATGTTCTTCGGTCTGATATTGAACATTAGGAATATAATCTTCAATACCCTTGATATAGTCTCCTTTGTTGTCAAAATGTCCTACCATTCCAACCTGACCGGCATCCATATATTTATAGTACACCTTGCTTTTTAACGGGTCAGAAATCGCTTCTTCCTCAGTTTGTGCCTTCGCCTTTTCTAATGCGACAACCTTTCGGACATCCTTGTCCTTGAAAGTTAACACCTTATATGGGTCAAAGCCAAGCACATTTTTATCACGGATACCGTCTGCGATACTGTATCTGTGAAGTTCATTTCCGAACACTGTTGTAGTTGTGTTCTTTTTCTTTTGGTTTTCATCTTGAATCGGTGTTCCTGTAAAACCGAAGAAAATCGCTTTTGGGAAGGTAGTCTTTATTGTGATTAACATATCCCCAAAGGTAGAGCGATGAGCTTCATCAACGATAAATACAATTCGCTTTCCGTTTATGTACTCGATGTCACTTGCTTTCAGTCCGCCTGCTTCATCTTTTATATTGCTCATCTTCTGAATAGATGTAACAATAAGCGTATCGGCAGGGTCGGTACTTTTTAGTTTTGTTATTAGCACCCCTGTATTTTCCGTCGCCTGAACAGACTCGTTTTCATCGGCAAACCCACGATATTCTTTAAGCGACTGTGTTCCAAGCTCAATCCTATCCATCAAAAAGATTACTTTATCGGCGTCTTTGGAGCTGGCGATTAACTGAGCAGACTTAAAACTGGTCATTGTTTTACCCGAACCGGTGGTATGCCATACATAACCGCCAAGCTGATTGCCGGATTCCCACTTCGTCTTAGAAACCTTATCGGAAATAGCACTTGCCGCAAAATACTGATAGCTACGCATAACCTTGAGTACGCCATCAGAATCATCAGCAACAGTATAGAAGCCTATTAACTGATGAGCCATAGGAATAGAAAGTAGCGTTGAAGCCACCTTATCCCACTCGTTTATAGGTTCGTTGTTGTAGTCTGCCCAGTGAAAATAGTAATCCGGGTTAAATTTGCCGTCCGGACCGGGATTTGCAAAATATACGGTCTCATTCGGCTCCATTGCCACAAAAATTTGCACCAGTGAGAATAAGCCGCTGAAAATCCCTTCTCCTGAGTATTTTTCTATTTGGTGATATGCCTGACTTACCGGCACTCCGCTTTTCTTTAATTCGATATGGATAACAGGCATACCGTTGATTAGCAACATCAAATCTCCACGACGGTCATTGAGGATTTTTGACTTTGTTGGAAACTTTGGTTGTTGAACAATTTGATAGCGGCTCTGACCGGCAGCGATTTCACGGCGGTCATATATTTTCAAACTTACTTCTTTTCCAAAATGAAGTTTATCATCAGGATTATCCCTTATTACGGACACACTTTTGCCGTTGATAAAGCCATTTAGTTTTAGCGGTGTCCTTAAATTCTTTATTTGCTCCAAAATCTGCTGCATTTCGCCGTCTGTCAATGGGTAATCATTCAAACGGTCAATATCTCTATTGTTCTCAAAAAGAATGTTTGCCCAGTTTTGAAGCAAATCCTGTTCAGAGTAGTTTTTAAGGACTTCTTTTTCCCATCCTTTTTCGGACAGAATTTTTATCAAAGCCTCTTCAAAATCCGACTCTTTATTAAAAATCATTTAGATTTCCTCCTTACTTTCAAAATTCGCCAATTTTACTCAAACAAACATCTTTTCAAGACACGCTTTTTTGAGATTTTTCAGTTTTTCTAACTCACGCTGATGAAGGGTGATAAGGTTGTCGAGGGACTTGAAATAGTTGCCGATGGCTCTCTGTTCGTCCGCTGAATTTGGAAGTGGAATATCAAATTCAGCAAGATTTCCTCTGCTTACTCGTTGTCTTGTACCACCTGCTAAACAGGCATTTATTTCCTTGAAATATCTCTCGGTAGATAGATATTGAACAAGATATTCGCTGTTCACATCGGGTAAAGTTCGGACAATAGTGCAATCAACAGCAGTAATCATTTTAGTGCCTAAATTCGGCATAATACAAGCTCTTCCTGCTGGGTCAGGCAGACGTGAAATGAGTATATCACCCTCAAATATTTCTTCGCATTTCAAGCGACTGAATGTATCTTCTGAAATCCATTTCGCATTGTTTGTCTTATCCAAATATTGAGTAACGCCTACGTTGCCTGTTTGAACCAATCGCACTCCCTCTGTACTTTGGTCTTTAGCTTCAATCCAGTCGCCATCAGTAAACAGAGAGCATAAATCAGACAGCTTACGCTGTTCCCAAGCGTCAGAAAATCCCTTAAAGCGGATTTCCGGAACATTTGAGCCATTTTTCGGAAACATTTTTTCAAGCATGGACTTTTTTACATTGGTCAATTTGTCATACTTACGCTGATGAAGGGTGATAAGGTTGTCGAGCTGCTCGAAATATGCGCCTATGGCGGCTTGCTCGCCAATGGCACTCGGTATAAAAAACTCTGTTTTAGAAACGAGTTTCCAATCTGACCTCGGCATTTTCGTTCCTGTTGATTGATTGGCAACCTCGTCAAATTGACGGCTTTGAATTAGCCTATATAGGAAACTACTATCAGCATTTTGTGGCTGTAAAACCCAAAAATCGCCCACCGCAAGCCCGTTAAATGAGGGTAAAAGCCAATTTTGCAGATAGGGACGAAGTTTTCCATAAAGAACATCTCCCTTATGAAAAACAATGCCGGTCTTATCACTTTCTTTAGCAAATATATCTTTGTTAAGACGCCCTGTCCCTGAAATAATATCTTCGTATTCAACTCTTGGCAAACCGCTCTCGGAGCTTATTGAAGAAGAACGAACAGCAATATCTTCAAACTTACGCTGTTCCCAAGTGTCATCAAATCCTGCGAACCTAAGCTGAGGTTTTGCATTTTTTTCAGTCATTTTGCACACCTCCCAGCATTTTTTTGAACTCACTCAGTCCGAGCATATCAAATTCGTTGCCTTCAAGGTCGTCAATCATTGCAGAAAGAGTATTTTCTGTTTCGGAAATCTGAGCTTCCACCTCGGCAAAGGTAGTCTCGTATTTCTTAGTCAGTGCTTCAAGTTTTGATACCAGTTCATTTACTATACTATCCGGAAGTTTCATAAGACTTTGAATAAGCGGAGTAATCCATTTGTCTTTTAAGAGGTCAATAACCTGTTCATCGGATAGACTTTCGATGGTCTCTTTTGTCTTGCCCTCAAGTAGTCCTGCATCTTTTTTTATTGCCGCTTTAAGCTCTTTTTCTTCTGTAGCCAGTGCAGCCACCTTGCGGAGTTTTTCTTTTGTCTCAGGCTCAACGCTGTCGGATTTCAATGCTTTTTTGATTTCGGCATTTACAAATCCGTCCTCGCTTGCATAATCGCCTTCTTTTTCTTCCTCAGTAAGGGAATCGAACAATTCCTCATATTCTGAAGCGATTTCACTCAAGCGATTTTCTTTTGTTTTTAATGCAGCTCTATCATCCGCAAGGAGCGTATCCTGAATTAAATCAAACGGAATAATACGACCTACCCAGCCCTCCTGAACTTCTTGCTCTTTTCCGTCCTTTTTCTTGATGACCATATTGGGGTCAACTCTTTTTGTAGCTTCAAATCCTTCTGTTTGAATTATTTCTAAATCAACTGCGATTTTTGTCCAATCGTCATCAAGCAATTGATATGCTTCATACTTATCAACCAACGGAATATCTTTTAATCGCTCAAATATATCGGCAGAAAGAGTCGCTTCTGCCTTTGAAATATTCAAGGCGGTCATCTTTTCAATAAGTTCATCATACAAATACTCATCAAAGCCGCTGAATACATCACGATATTTATTCTCAAATGAGCAGACATCGGAGTGTTCTTTAATTGCTTTCTTAATGTTTTCTACTCTCAAATTGCAATAAGCAGAAGAAGTGTTTTCAAAAAGAGCATTTCTAAGTTCCGGGAAAGCAATCCAATACTCTTTGAGTTCATCTATCTCAGAAAGAGGAAGTCCACCGAACATAGAAGCATAAATATCCCAAGACTCGGCAGCTTCTGACGAGTCAACATATCGTGGAATATTCAGGTTATACTCATTCTTTCTGATTTCATCTCTGCTGACAACCTTTGAGAATTTTTGTACGCTTTCTCGTTTCGTTACAACATCAACAATTCTCTTAATATCAGAAGCACGGAGCTTATTGTTCTTTCCAACCTTAATAAATCCTTTTGAAGCGTCAACGATAAGTACATCTGTGTTCGAGCGTTTCTGCTTTAACACCATAATAATCGTAGGAATACCGGTTCCAAAGAATATATTCGCCGGCAATCCGATGATGGCGTCAATGTGGTTCTGTTCAATAAGGTTTTTGCGAATTTCTCCTTCTTCACCGCCTCTGAATAAAACACCGTGAGGAAGTACAATAGTCATAATACCGTCGCTCTTAAGGTGGAAAAGGTCGTGCAATAAAAATGCGTAATCAGCTTTTCCTTTTGGCGCAAGTCCAAAACGAGCATATCGAGGGTCGGTCTCTTTATCTGTTGGATTCCAAGCCTGAGAATAAGGCGGATTTGAAACCACTGCGTCAACATACAACGGGTCATAAGTACCAATCGGGTCGTTTTCATCGAAATACGGCCAGTCGTCCTCCAAAGTATCTCCGTTGCGTGTAACGATGTTATCAGGCAGGATACCACGCATAACCAAGTTCATGCGGGTGAGGTTATATGTATTCTGCTTCAATTCCTGAGCATAGTATTTTATGTTGTTTTCATTATCAATAAACTTAGCAACGCTCTTACCAATATTGATAAGCAAAGAGCCTGAACCGCTTGTCGGGTCATAAATCTTTATTTCATTTCTGTCTTTTAAGTGGTCTGCGACGATTTCAGACATAAGGAGCGATACTTCGTGGGGCGTGTAGAACTCACCGGCTTTTTTACCGGCATTTGCCGCAAACATACTGATAAGATATTCATAGATAAAGCCAAGAACATCGTAATCCTGCTTGCCGTCCATAGGAATATCTTTAATCAAATGAATAAGGTCACTGATAGCCTTGGACTGAGAAGCAGAGCTGTCGCCCAGTTTTGACAGTCCTGTTTGAAGGGTATCAAATACTCCCTCAAATACTTTTTTGTGGGTTGTGTTAATCAAACGGCTAAAAGCAGAAAGAGCGTCACGAACATCTTGAACGCTGAAATCTCTGCCTTTGCTGAGCCAAGTGGAAAACAGGTTATCATAAGAGATAAAATAACCCAAGTTCTTTTGAACACTCTCGACTGTTTCCGAATCTTCCTCTGTCAAATCAGGAAGATACTCGTCAGTCCAATCATTTTCTTTAAGATACTTTACTTCCTTCTCAGATAAGAATTTATAAAAAATAAACCCTAAAATATAGTCTTTATACTCATTTGCTTCTATTTTGGAACGCATTTTATTTGCGGATTCCCAAATCTTTGCTGCCAACTGTTGCTTGTTCATAATCTTCCTCCGATTATATCTATATAGTTATCATAATTTTATCAAATGCTCTGTCCCATAAAACGGACTCAATTTTCTTCGTCAGGAAGAAAATCAATAATATCCTCCACCTTACAATCAAGTGCGGCACATACTTTACCAAGCACATCGGTAGTAACATTTTCATCTCTGCTCATTTTACTCATCGTGTAATGATTGATACCGGCTAAAGCTTCTAAATCCTTTTTCTTCATATTCCTATCAATAAGGATATGCCATAGTTTTTTGTAACTAACTGCCATCTCTATTGCACCTCTTTCTTGGTTTAAGTGTAAGTGTCATTAGTATAGCACAAAATTCAGAAAAATTCAATATAAGTACGATATTTGAAACAAAAGTACAGAGCTTCGTATTTATTAATCCTTGCGAAAGAATTGCCGTGCAAGTAGGTTTTTAATTATTCTTGGGAACAGCGTAAGTTGGGAGAACTGACTTCACTCATCACCAAGGGAACAACACCTTTGGATAAAAGTAATATTGGTACGGTCAATTTTGTAAAAATTGAAAGCATTGATAATTTATCAGGTGAAATCACCATAACACAAAAAATATCTTCTGAGGAGCACGAAGGGTATTTGCGTCGTTCTCAGCTTAAAGAAAACGATATTTTGTTTTCAATAGCCGGCACACTTGGTCGCGTAACTTCAGTAAAATCAAGCATTTTACCTGCAAATACGAATCAAGCATTAGCTATCATTCGTCTTAAGAGCGGTTGCTTGAAGTATGTGAAAACATATCTCAAAGGCAAGGCTGTAGCAGATTTTATCAAGAAAAATCCGACTATTGGTGCACAACCGAATTTGTCTTTGGAACAAGTAAGCAACATCGAAATTGCCTTGCCGTCCGAAATAGAGCAAGCGCAAATAGGTTCATTTTTTGAAAACCTCGACCACCTTATCACCCTTCATCAGCGTAATTCCGCTGATTTTGTGTCTCGTTTCTTGTCGGATTTTACAAATACTTGGGAACAGCGTAAGCTGTCAGACATAATGACAGAGGGACTTTCAAACGGTATAATGAATAACCCAGGAACTAATGAATTCGGCACACTACACATCAATGTTATAAATATGTATACACCAGATAAAATTCACATCGAGGATTTAGAGAGCAGTGCGTGTTCATCTTTTGATATTCAAAAATGCAATGTTGAAGTCGGTGATATTTTTATGACACGCAGTTCGCTTAAACCTGAAGGAATAGCAGAAGCTAATGTTTTGCTCGAAAATGGGAGCTTTGTTTATGATGACCATTTGATCAGGATGAAAGTAACGGCTGCTTATGATCCAATATTCGTCAAAATTTTGCTTTCGACACCTCTATTGAAAAATCAATTTATTATGAAAGCGAAAACAACAGCTTTTACAACAATTGGACAGAATGACATTGCAACAAGTTATGGTTTATTTCCGCCAAAAGAAGAACAAATCAAAATTGGGCAGTTTTTCATTCAACTCGACAACCTTATCACCCTTCATCAGTGTGAGTACATATTTGAAAAATAAAAAATGAGGTGCGATTGCACCTCAACTACATAGCTTATTATCTTGAACCATCAGGGCGATGGTAGCAATGACCTTTTCTACCGGAGGTTCTTTTCCGTCCGGGGCTATCTGCTTCCAAAATGACTGTGCCGTAGGGTCAGGGCTTTGCATTGCTGCTCTGATAGCAATTCTCATTTCATTTCTTACTTCCTGTTCGCTTGTTCCGTGTGCTTTTGCAACTTCCTTAATTATGTTCTTCAATATACTTCCCCCTATGTCTTGTGGTGATTGTCTATCACTAACAGTTATAGTTATACCACAACCGATTTGTCGAAGTCCCGCAATACTTGTCGAAAGTATAATTTTTTTCTCCTCAAAAAAAGAAAGCCCGCTGATTAAGGCGAACTTTCGTGATTTATGGTGCGATTTGCTTTGAGTGTTTTAATAGGGTATCAATAACCTCATATATCTTGCTTCTATCTTCAGGAGCAAGCTTGGCAAGTTTTTCATTCAGTATGGAGTTTTTGACGGTATATCCCGTTTCCAAAACATCAGTAAGAACCATATCCGACGATACTTCCAAAGCGTTTAGTATCTTAATAAAGGTTTCAAGTGATGGAATTTTCTCTCCACGCTCGACCATACCGATATAATTTGTTGTTAGTCCGGCTTTCTCAGCTAAATCCTCCTGACGGAACTTTTTCATAAGACGATACCTTCTTATATTCTTGCCGATTGTATCAAGCTGCATCACATCACCCCCTTTAGTGTACTTCTATAACTATTAGTATAGATTATACTGAAAGCGATATACACCAACCTCACGGAAGATAAAATAACTATTAGTGATGATTTTCAAAGAATTTTGTGTTATACTGTCTTATGTCAGGAGTGATTTACAATGGCTTTGGAAACAACAGCTACCTTTATAGGTCATAATGAATGTTTTGGATTATCCGCAGAAAAGCTCAAAAACACAATAAGAGAGCTTATCAAAAAAGGCGTGACAGATTTTCTGAGCGGAGGGCAAGGCGGCTTTGACAGGTTATGCGGTCGCTGCGTCTATGAACTCAAAAAGGAGTTTCCGCACATCAATAACTATCTCGTTATTCCTTATCTCTCTTTCAATGTATATAATAAAGAGCTTTTCGATTCGATAATATATCCCGACGGATTTGAAAAATACAATTTCAAATCTGCCATTCCCGCAAGAAACAGATATATGGTGGATAATTCCGGATATGCAATCTGTTTCGTGACTCATTCTTGGGGCGGTGCTGCCAAGACCTATGAGAGAGCCAAGAAGAAAAAACTCAAAATAATCAACTTAGGAGTAAAAGAGGATGGGGAAAGAAAGAGTGATATTCAGTAATCGGTTTGACCGACCGACGCTTGAACAAATTGAAAAAGAAATGAAAAAAGAGAATTATGATGATAACGAAAACTTGATGTCAGCAGAAGAATTTCTTGATTTTATGAAGAAAAACAGAAGGACTATCCCCAATGAAAGGCGTATAGCTAATAAAGATAAATTTATTTGGGCAGTCCGTGAGTTATCAGAAACCTATGAAATTGACGCAGATTTAAGAGAAAGCGATGACGGATATACCGCATCTCTCTATATGAACTATGCTTCATATAATGGATATATAAAGAAACTGCTGGGACTTATTTTTATCCTGTCCGACGACTTTTCTATGTTCAAAGCAAAAGATAATAGAGACAGCGACTTGTTGATGTGTTTTACTTATCACACGCACAATGTCTATCTGAATGATAGAGAAATAACTGATTTTGAATAATGTACTTGATGGCTACTCAAACGAGCAGCCATCTTTTTTTAATATGCCGGAATACCGTATCCGTAGATAACTGAGCTACCAACCGTGTATGTTTTGGTTCTGCAAGTGTCGCCTGAGTTGCCCTCAACGGTATAGACTGTACCGTTTTCGCATTTTTGAACAATACCGGTGTGGTCTGTCACACCGTCGCCCTCCCAGTCAAAGAAGATGATTGTACCGGGCGAAGGTTCATACGAACCGTCTGCCCATTGTCCTCGGTCTCTAAACCATTGAACGCCGTTTACACAGCCGGCATACTTCGGAATAATACCGGCGTCGATATATCCGCACTCGTTGGCACACCAAGAAACGAAGCAGGCACACCACTCTACACGGGAGTCAAATCCGTACCAAGACCAGTAAGGCTGACCGCCTACATTACCTACCTGAGACAGAGCAACCGTTACGATTTGGTCGTCGCTGTATCCGATACCGTAAAGCACCTGAGACCATAGTTGATTGTTTTCGTCCTTTAGCAGCTCGGCAAGATACTCTTTCTGCTCCTGATTAAAGCCGTACATAGCCGCCATTTCCTTCATCTTCTTAAGGAAGCTGATCTGCTGGAAAAGCTCCTCGGAAAGACGGATCGTATCTACGTCCATTATGTTTTCTCCGACCTTTTTCTTGTCAAGCTGTTTCTGCTCTATGAGATAGTCAACGCCGTAAAGCGCTACCCTGCGGTAGTCGCCGATTATTCTTCCTCTGCCGTATGCGTCGGGCAGACCTGTGATTATGCCTATATGACGTGCAAGCTTCATCTCATCTGTGTATACTCTGAACACGCCGTCATTGTGCGCGGTGCGGTATTTAAACTCGGTCTCGACTTTTTCGGAAAGCTTGTATCCGTATGCCTCGCAGGCGGTTCTCGTCATTCTTATACCGCCGAACGGGTTTACGCCTCTTTTAAGAGGTGCATCTGTCTGAAAGCCCACGATTATTTCGTTGTCTTTATCAAGATAGCCGGGTGCGTAGTTTAAAAGCGACGAAGCG
>OGOZ01001133.1_pt1 | contig 15583 bp, 12 predicted proteins | sample 1552801 | NCBI WGS metagenome assembly OGOZ01 (sample SAMEA2580196, study PRJEB22360) | human gut metagenome | biome: human gut; feature: human-associated habitat; material: faeces | place: Denmark | collected 2008/2010
AGACCGATCTGTTCGGCGAGCAGAACGTGCTCATGGGCGGCGTGAACAAGCTCGTCGAGATGGGCTTCGAGGTCCTCACCGACGCTGGCTACCAGCCGGAGATCGCCTACTTCGAGGTGTGCCACGAGCTGAAGATGCTCGTCGACCTGATGAACGAAGGCGGCCTGAACAAGGCCCGTTGGTCCTGCTCCGACACCGCCCAGTACGGCGACTACACCAACACCTGCATCGACGAGCACGTGCGTGAGCGCATGCAGTACCACCTGAAGCGCATCCAGGACGGCTCCTTCGCCAAGGAGTTCATCGACGACCAGGACGCCGGCGCACCGAAGTTCAAGCAGCTGCAGGAAGAATATGGCAACGTGCGCATCGAGAGCGTTGGCCCGAAGCTGCGCGCCATGTTCTCTTGGAACAACGGCAAGGATGACGACGCTGACATGGCCACTTTCACCGGCAAGATCGCCCGTGGCTGAGTAACGTCTCGCATTCATTGCGATTAATCGCATTAACTGCGATTGAAGGCCGCCGCCCAAGTTGGGTGGCGGCCTTTCGTTATGCCGGAACGTACGCAACCGTCGCACGCACGACAATATGCAAAAAGCGCCGTCCACACGAAGCGGGCGACGCTTTCTAATTCGCTAAATAGCTTATGCAGCTAGCGAAGCAATCTCACTGAACCTGAGTACGAGCGATCTTGCCGTTGAAGGACTCAGCCATATCGGCATCGGCGTCCACCTGGTTGTTCCAGGAGAACATGGCGCGCAGCTTCGGGCCAACGGTCTCCAGGTGCGGGTGGCTGTACTCTTCCTGCAGCTTCTTGAACTTCGGAGCGCCAGCGGCCTGGTCATCCATGAACTCCTTGGCGAAGGAGCCGTCCTGGATGCGCTTGAGCTGATACTGCATGCGCTTCTTAGTCTCCTCGGTGATGACCGTGGAGGTGTAATCACCGTACTGGGCGGTGTCGGAGCAGGACCAACGGGCCTTGTTCAGACCACCCTCGTTGGCCAGGTCGACCAGCATCTTCAGCTCGTGGAACACCTCGAAGTAGGCGATCTCCGGCTGGTAGCCAGCCTCGGTCAGCACATCGAAGCCCATGTCGCACAGGTGGTTGATGCCACCCATGAGGACGTCCTGCTCGCCGAACAGATCGGTCTCGGTCTCCTCGGTGAAGGTGGTCTTGATGGCGCCTGCGCGCAGAGCGCCCAGAGCCTTGGCGTAAGCCAGGCACAGCGGCCAGGTCTTGCCATCCGGATCCTGCTCGACGGCCACGACGACCGGGACGCCACGGCCAGCGGCGTACTCACGACGCACGATGTGGCCCGGGCCCTTCGGGGCGACCATGAAGACCGGGTGGTCCTCGGTCGGCTTGATGTAGCCGTAGTGGATGTTGAAACCGTGAGCGAAGGCCAGAGCAGCGCCCGGCTTCAGGTTCGGCTCGACGTCCTTCTTGTACACGGCGGCCTGGTACTGGTCAGGCAGCAGGATCATCACAACGTCGGCTTCGGCAACGGCGTCAGCGACGGACTTGACCTCGAGGCCCTGCTCCTTGGCATACTCCACGGACTTGGAGGTCGGACGCAGGCCGACGACCACGCGACCGGCATGCCGTCGTGGCGGTCGATGACCGGCGACAGGTACGCCTTGCCCGCGGGAATCGAGAACTCGGTCAGGTCCGTGACCCACAGCCGGTTCGGCGCCTTGGCGTGGAAGTCGCGGTCCACCGGGTTCTTCGGGGCCTTGGCGAGCTCGCCCTTGTACGAGCCGTACCGCTTCGCGCTCTTGAACGGCGGCGCCGGACCATGCGGGGTCATCAGCCGCATGACCCGTCTGGCGGATACCCTGACGCCCATGCTTTCCAGCTCCAGATGGACGCGCTTGTACCCGCAGCGGCGTCTGCCGTTCTCGAACGCCTCGCGCACGAGCTCCGTGCCGGTTCCCCCTCCCCGGCCGTCGGGGGCTTCTCTCCAGATGTCTCCGTCACGTGCGCCTCCTTGGACCCGGCGAGCACCGGCAGCATCCCCCTGCCGGGATAGCCGAGTTCGTGTATCACGGCCACGGCGCAGCGCTCGTATCTGATGTACAGGCCCACGGCCCCGTCGCGCTGCTCCTTGCCGTACCTCACCATAAAAGGGTTCTCCTCCCGGTCGGGGAGTCCAAAAAAATGTCACCACCTCGAATACACCTGAGTCCCGTGGAGTTCACCAGACAAGGGGAAACCCTCTAGAAACAGTCCAACACACCGTTGCCAATCCAGTACCGGGCGGTCTCGTCCGTCGGATCGCAGCCGATCAGCCACACGCCGGCACGCGAGCCCGACGTGACGTGGCGTTGCGAGACCGGGTTCAACCCGAGCCTGTCCAGACCGAGCAGCACCCGGCCGTCGAACGCGCTAGACTCGGAACCAAGCTGCGCGGTTTTCTTCACTTTTTCGATCACACACCGAATAAAACCGCACGGCCCATACACACCCAAATGCGAAGGGCCAGTAATATCGCCAGGCACTGGGGACTGGCAGCACTCCACCCGACGATTCATGCGAGGAGGACACATGGGCAAGGCAGACATCTATCAGGTGGCGAAGGCGGCCGGCGTATCCATTTCCACGGTGTCGCGCGCGTTCACCCGCCCCGAGCTCGTCTCCCAGAAGACGCGGCACAAGGTGCTGGAAGTGGCCGACAAGCTCGATTTCAACATCTCCCGCTCCGCCACGGCACTGAAGTCCGGCCAGACCTACCGCGTGGCGATGCTGATGAACGAGGAGATCACCAGCTGGTTCAACACCCAGACGTTCGCCGGCATCGAATCGGTGATGCACCCGGCCGGCTATGACATCTCCCTGTTCCAGCACATCGACACCGCGGCCAACCGACATGAGTTCTTCACCGAGCTGCCCATCCGGCGCAATGTGGACGCCGTGTTCGTGGCCTCGTTTGCCATCGACCCGCACGAGGTGGAGCAGCTGCAGCGCATCCATGTGCCGATCATCGGCATCAATACGCCGTCTTCCGAGGGCTTTGACGCCACCATCAGCATCGACGACGAAAAAGGCATGTACACAGCCACGCAGCATCTCATCAACCTCGGGCACCGGCACATCGTCTACCCCTGCTCCGAGGCGGCCGGGCTTGATTCTTCGATCGACGCGCGCGCCCGCGGCTTCATCCGCGCCTGCGAGGACGCCGAGGGCCGCCACGACATCAACTGGCAGGTGCTTTCGGTGCCGCGCGGCCCGGCCTTCGCCGACTCTGCGCTGTCCGCGCTGCTGGCGTTGGACAAGTTCCCGGACGCCATCTGCTGCCAGATGGATATGATGGCGATTCCGCTGGTGCTCAAGCTGGAGCGGTACGGGCACCGCACGCCACGCGACTACTTGATCGTCGGCTTCGACGACAGCCCGTACGCCGACACCATCAATCTGACCACTATGAGGCAGGACCCGTATGCGATGGGCCGCACGGCGGCCGAAAAAGCGCTCAAGCTCATCGCCGGCGAGACGCCGGACACCCCGCACGAGGTGATCGAGGCGCAACTCGTGCCGCGCAGCACCGATATGCCGTTTGGGGAGATGGCGTAGGGGAGGAATCGGCCAACGGAATCGGCCCCTGGCCGATTCCGAGACTACGCCGCCACCAACGCGCCAAACACCAGCAGTACCGGGTAGATCACATAGAACGCCCACTTGGTCCATGGTTGCTTGAAACCCTGCTCGCCGTTGCGGTAGTGCAGGAAGGCCACGCCGATGGCGGGCGTGATGCACATCACCGCGCCCAGCAGCCCGGCGGTGAACATCATCGAATTCTCGCGTGCGTTGAGGAAGTAGAACACCATCACGAACGACAGCGTGAGCACGCCCGTGTACAGCACGCGCTGATCCACGCCCACATGCAGCAGCAAATCCCACAGCAGGCCCGCGATAATGACCAGCACAGTCAGGATTCCGCCGCTCGAGCCTTCGCCGTATCTGCCGGAATCGCGCCGGTTCCTCAACGTGACGTACATTCGCCCACAAGACATTCCCGAATACGCCACCCTGCCGGATGACGTGCGCGCCCAGGTGGATGCACTGCATGCCTCGGTGGCCGCACGCAATGATGAATCCACGCCGATGGATATCAACGCGGCGTGGGAGGCCAAGCGCCCGGCCCGGACCTCAATTCCTTCGCCACCTGGTGCCTGTGCTTCGAAGTGTGGGGCGCACCTTGGGGCGAGAACCGCTGGTTCTTCGAGAAGACCATCGACGACCCGACCGTGCAGACGCTGGTCAAGGACCATCATGATCTGTTCGAGTTCAACCGCTGGCTGCAGTGGATCGCCGCCGAGCAGGTGAACGACGCTCAGCACACGGCCTTGGATCATGGCATGACACTTGGCCTTATGCAGGATATGGCCGTTGGCGTGCACGGGCTCGGCGCTGACGCGTGGGCCAACCCGGAGCGTTTCGCCTCCGGTGGCGTCACGGTCGGCTGCCCGCCGGACTTCTACAACCAGCAGGGCCAGGATTGGGGACAGCCACCGTTCAACCCGCGTTATCTGGAAGCCACCGGCTACCAGGTGTACCGCGAAATGGTGCATTCCATGTATGAGCATGCGGGCGCGGTGCGTATCGATCACGTGCTGGGACTGTTCCGCCTGTGGTGGATTCCGCAGGGACTTGGCGCCCGCAATGGCGCCTACGTGATGTACAACCACGAGGCGATGCTCGGCGTACTGGCCATCGAGGCCACGCGCGCTGGCGGCATGGTGATCGGCGAGGATTTGGGCACCGTGCCGGATTATGTGCGCCGCATTCTGGCCGATCATGGCGTGCTTGGCACCGATGTGGAATGGTTCAACCGTGTGGACGATTCGCCGAACGCCGGCGATCCCTACCGCGCGCCGCAGGAGTACCGCAAGCAGGCACTGGCATCGGTCACCACACACGATCTGCCGCCAACCGCCGGCTATCTGAACTTCGAGCATGTGAAACTGCGCGAGGAGCTGCATTTGCTCAGCGAGCCGGTGGAGGTGTTTGCCGCTTCGGCCATGGCCGAGCGCACCGCGATGATGAACCGACTGGTGGAGGGCGGTTATATCACGCAGGCTGTGGCCGATGACGTGGAAGGTCATGTGCAGGAGATCGTTGAAGCCATGCACGCCATGCTCACTGATACGCCGTCGCTGTTGTTGCAGGCTGCGCTGGTGGACGGCGTGGGCGAATGCCGCTCGCAGAATCAGCCGGGCACGTCCAGCGAGTATTCCAACTGGCGAGTGCCGCTGGCAGATGGCGAAGGGCACGTAGTGCACACCGACGAGGTCTTCGACCTGCCGCGCGTGCAGTCCCTGTCCGCCGTAATGCGCCGCGAGAAGCGCCGAAACGCTTCCTGATGGCAGAAAGACTGCCTAAATCAACTTCGAGGGGCTGATTTCGTGTTTGCCGGAGGTCTACTTCCACTTCAAGGGGCTCCTCATCCGTTGAAACGGAAGTAGAAACGGCTTTGCATCAACGTCATTCTGCCATTTTGTAGCTGTGTCTACTTTGGCACCAGCCCCTCGAAGTGAAAGTAGATGTCCGGAGCAAGCCCAATCAGCCCCTCGAAATCGAGTTACGACAATCTGGCCGCTTTTTGAATAGTCCGGCACCCGAAACCGTTCATATTCCCAACGCGGAATCGCAGACGCGCGGGGCGCTTATTTTGTCGGACGTGCGGCATGCCGGGCGAGGCCGGCAAATTCCCGATCGCGCTTTTGCTTACGTCGCATCAATATGACGATGAAAGCGAGCAGCACGGCCAAAAGCACTATGGCTCCCAGTGCCAGCCATGTGGTGTTGATGCCATGCACATCGTCCGGGTCAGGCACTTCCTCCGGGATTTCGGCACGCACGCCGGAGACCAGTAGGCGATGAGAATTGACACCATAAGGCGTACAGGTCATGAGGGTTACGCGATCCTCGCCTTTGGTGATGCGCAGTTTGCTGGAATCGTCGGGCTTGATCACGGTAATGCGATCGACCTTGTAGCCGAGTGTCTTGCCCATGACATCGATGTAGAAGGAATCACCCTTCTTCATCTCATCAAGGCGAGTGAACAGCAACGAGTTCGGCAAACCGCGATGGCCGGTGATTACAGAGTGTGTGGATTTGCCGCCGACCGGCAATGAAGTGCCATAAAGGTGTCCCGCGCCCACGGCGAGCGCATCTTCGCTGGTGCCGTGGTATATGGGCAGGTTGACGTCGATTTTAGGAATGCGGATGGAGCCCATCACGCCTTGGCCGGCGTCGAGCAGACTCTGATATTCTTGATCTTTGGCGGCCATCGAATCATCCGCTCCGGAAGTGGTGGACTGGCCGGCATTGCTGGCAAAAGGATCTTTGACCTCGCCGATGGCGGCCTGGCCGCCAGCCGCGAGTTTCTTGTTGTACTCGCGGGCGGTTTTGAGCTGGTTCTCCGCCTGTGGGTACGGCCAGCCATCCACCTCGCGCTGCGTCTGCTGCACGGTGGCGTTCTGCTGGTATTCGCTGATGGCGCGCATGACGAACGGCGTGGTGATGATGGCAAACCCGATCAGCAAAAACAGCACCGACAGCACAGTAAACACGCGCGACTGTGTGCGCGTACCACTTTGTTTTGCTCCGGTGCTGCTTCGCATTGGATGGACTCATCTCCGCTCAATTAAACAGACATAGAAATATCGATATTCACAATCCAGCTCACAAAATCATTGTTTTCAAGCCGGCTCCTGCTTGCCTGCTTCGTTTCCCTTCTCAGGACGTGTCATCAACATTTTAAAGAGTGACTCTGCAAAGAAATATATGTGCCCCAAGAAAAGCGTAGACGTCACAACGCTTCCCGCTCTATCCATAGCGCCAAAGTACAGAAGAACAGCAGCAGATATCCAGGAGACCAGAGATACAAAGCATTTTGCCAAGTCACCAATTAACTCTGAATCATTACCCACGTAGTATTTGCGTAATGTCTTAATTCCGATGAGAGCTGGCAACAGCAATTCAGAGGCACCTACGGCGATGATTATGGCAGCCGTATCCCACTCAATTGCATCACTCTTATGAACGCCATAGAGAACGCCCAATATTATGATCAGTAAGCCCCAAACCGCATCCATGATTGGGAATACGCCACCAATCGCGAATTTCCCATCTTTTCTATGCTTTGAATCTATGAAACCGGCAATAGAAAATAGAATCGTGCTGACGAGCATCACGATATAGCCGGCCATCGCCACAGCTGCATTCTCATAAAGAATGCCACCAATTGTTATGCCTACGCCTGCAATAAACGACACTACCCCAAGAGCTAAGAAAACCCTGCGGATACGGGACTTCATGATAATTGTTTGCATCATTCGGTTCTCCAGAATCAGCAAAAATAAAGAAATATGGAAAAAGTCTCCGGGCGCATCGATCGGGAACAAGACGATGCGGCCGGAGACGGAGCAGGAACGGCGGTTTGCGAGGGGTAAGTGTGGTGCGCTGGCCGCCGTTCCTTAGCTATCTAGGCGTGTCCGCTCAGGCCTTGCGGCGAGCGCGGAGGGCGAAGATACCGGAGGCCGCGATGAACAGTGCGCCGACGGCCACAATCATGGCCAGACCAGCGCCACCGGTCTTCGGCAGCTCGGTGATGTTCTTGGCGTTCCAGATGTTCAGCGTCTTGCCGTCCTGGGACAGCGAGGCACGCACGTCGGCGCCCTTCGCGAGGCTCAGCGCCACGACGGTGATGGTCTTGCGTCCGGCGACCTCATTGCTGACGGTCGGCGTGATGGTGAACTGGAACTTCGGCAGACTAATCGCGGTGTAGCCGTCCGGTGGCGCAATCTCATGGACCTCGTAGGTGCCGGCATCGAGGCCGGAGACGTTGATCTTACCGTCTGTGCCAGTGGTGAACACACCATCGGTATCAGCGACCGCCGGCTCGTTATCGAGGTAGTTCCAGCCATCCTTGCCATCAGAACCGAGGTACTTGCCGTCGTGCTTGCTGGTACCGGAGACTGCCTCGATCGTGAACTTAGCGCCGGGCAGCTTAGTGGTACCAGCCTTATCGGTCTTCAAGATGTCGAACTTATAGGCATACACGGGCACTTCCGGGCCAGGAACCTTATGGGCGTGGTTCACTTCTTCCGGGTGGTTGGAGTATTCGAGGTCGACCTTGTTCGGGTTCTTCTGCAGATTGCCGGGCTCGGAAATCAGCGCATCCTTGTTGAGCTTAGCCTTGACGATCACGGTGACGGTGGCGCCTTCGAGGATGCCGTCAGTAGCGGACTTAGAGCCCTCGGCCTTGTTGACGTACTTACCAAGGTCGATAGTGGTCACGTGTCCGTTCTTGTAGGCATCGGTGTCAGGAGTGTTCACATCGCCATAGTCAGCGACGGTAACGGTGTAGTCCTTGTCCTTGGCCAGAGTGACGGCCGTACCCTGAGTAGGAGTCAGCTTGACAGATTTGATGGCGGTGTCGGCGGACACGGTCAGCGCCTTGCTGGCGGTGTCATTGATCTTGAAGATACGGGTCTTGGCTGCGTCCTCCATCGTCGAATCGATGCCGTAGCCGGTGTAGACCGGCACGGTGGAGGTCAGCTCATAGTAGACATCATCGCCAACTGCGTAATCCGGCTGAGTGTTCGGCGTGTAGGTGCCGTCGTCCTTGGAATCAACCAGTTTCTTGTCGATGGTCGGGGTGGTGTTCTTCAGCGTCACCGTGCCCCAGCTGTCGGCGCCATCGAAGGTGGTCGGCGTGATGATCGGGATGGAGTTGGTACCCTTGGTGTCATCCGTGGGCGTGACATCCTTGAGGAACCACAGGCCCTGTTTGAGTTCCTCGTTCTCACCGGTCTTCAGTGCGCTGTCACCGGTCTTATCGGCAGTGGGAGCACTGGTCTTGGCAAGTTCCTTGGACAGCGACTCGGCGAACGCACGCAGCGCGGAGCTATCGCCGCCCCACGGGCTGGTCAGCTCGCTCAGCGCCTTGCCAGATTCATCCTTAAATACCTTCTCGACCAAGTACCCCATCGGGTTGGCGACGGCGTTGTCGGTGCTGTAGTAGTTGGTGTCTTTCTCGTATGCAGCCTTTTGACCGCTAGTCATCGCGGCAACAATGGTTGTGACCATATTGTCATCGGTATCGATGAGGAAGCCGTTGATCTTGCCAGCACTATCCTTGGTGACGTTGGTCAACGATGCCAGGTGCCAGCCATCGAAGCTGTGATCCACCTGACCAGTGTCTGACTTGTTGATGGTGATGCTGCCGGTGGCCGGATCCGCAGCATACGCGGTGGAGACGCCTATGGCTAGACCGCTGACGGCGATGCCCAGAGCGGCGGCTCCGGAGATCACCCTCTTGAATATGGTGTTCATTTCTCTTTTCCTTTCTCTGAAATGAAGAAGAAGATTGTGTTGAATATTGGTTATTCAGTTATGAGTGTTGGTGGGTGGCCAATCGAGTGGCCTAGGGAGAAAAATCAGTCGGAGTCCTCCTCCCGTCGACGTTTGGCCAGTTGATATCCGCCGGCGATGAGAACGCCAGCAAGTATGAATCCGTCGCCGACCAGAAGCACTAGGCGTCCGGTCCAGTCGGCGCCCGTGGTGGGCAGGCCGGTGAGCACCTTGGTGTTCACGAAGGTTGCTTCGACGGCGGTTTCGGCGCTACTGCTGGTGGACGTTGATGACCATGTGCCGATCACCTTTCCGCCGCCAGCTTCGGCATTGCCGGAGTCATCCTTGATGCGTGTCATCGTGGCGGAGACGGACAAGCCGGACAGCTTTCCGCTGGAATCCTTGGCTTGCTTGACCGTGACTACGACTTGGTACTCCGCCTTCGAGTAGCGCAGGTTTTCCACCGCGTTGGCGGAATCTGGCACAATCTCGGTGATCTTGTAGGTGTAGGTCTTGGCGTAGTCGCTGGCGTCGCCAGCTGCCGCCGCGAGGTTCGCGTCGGTGAACGTCATCTTGCCGAACTTGGCTATGACGTTGGACAGATCATCAGCGTCAGACTTCGGAGCCAAGGAGATGGTGCAGTCATTCTTGGTCGCGTCGCTGCTACTGCATTCGGCAGGCATCGGCGCGGCGGGGTTCGCGTCCACAGTCGACTTGGTCGCTTCAATCTTGAAGTTGAAGTTGACGTAGTTGCCGTTGCTGTCCTTTGGCCACGACGTGTATTTCACGCTCTTCTTTACCGGGATTTGGATGCTCACCGGAGCCGAAGCGTTGGGGACATTGGCCGCAGCTTCGCGATTGCCGCCAGAACGGGTCGTGGGCCTATCGGTCGCGGTCTGAGCCACAACGGTGGAAGCTTTGGTGTCAGAGATGGTAAGCGTGTAGACCGTGGTTGTTGCCACGTAGCCGTCTGGAGCCTTAGTCTCGGTTAGCGTGTACGTGCCGACCGGCAGGCCCCTGACCGTGATGACGCCGGCCTCGTCTGCGGTGTTCGCGGCATCGGACAGCTTTTCGTCAGTGCAGCCTGTGAACTCGATGCCTGCCGGCGTGGTGGCGCCATTGGCATCAACCGTCACGTTGTCGGCCACGCAGTACACGTCCGTTGCAGGGCTTGGACCAACGATCTTCCACTGGGAACCGGCAAGTTTGCCGCCCTTGGTGTCGACCTTGTTCCAGGTCACTTCGGTAGGGGTGTCCGAGATTGCGTTGTTGTCACCGGGCTTCAGCTTTTCATCGATGGCGCCAGTCGCCTCGCCGCTGGCCCGACCGCCGTTCCACGTGACGTTACCATTGGCATCAATCGTGAATTGGTACAGGGTCTTATTGATCGTGTATCCGTACGGAGCCGTGGTCTCATGGAGCCAGTACGTGCCGGCATCCAGACCACCGACCTTGAATTTGCCAGCCGCGGTGTCCATATCGCACTTCACGCCGGGCTGACCGTTCTCGCCGTCGGCTGCCGTGCAGGAAATGGCCTTTGCACCATCGTCAATAGCGTTTTCGGCAACACCGTCAGCATCACTGGGCTGCGGGTCATCGGCGGGCGTCACCACGGCGTTCTCGTTGAGCACCGCCGCATCATTCGACTGGGCAGCAGCTGCAGCGGCGGTGATGGTGGAATTGTTCTCAACAGTCCGGTTCGAGGAATCTTTGACGCTCATAGCTTTCACCTTGATGGTGACCAGGGCGCTGCACACCTCAGGATTGGAGACCGAGCATGCCTTCACATACACAGTGGTATCAATGCTGCTGATACCGGTGACGGTGGTTTTCAGATTACCCGTACGGGTCAATACCGCAACAGTGGACGAATCGACAGCATTGCCATCTTCATCGGTGAACGTCCATGCAACCTCTTGCAAGGCATCCTTCGGATCGACGGCTGCGGTCAAATCGGTCTTCCACCCATTGGTAGAATCCAACGTGGCTGAGGTCGGATTGACCGTTACGCCGGTTGCTTTGCTGGTGTTGTCTGTGACGTTCCAGCTCTTAGTGGCCGCACCATCTTTCACCTGCTGAATCTGCCACTGAGAGCCAGCAAGCTCCTTGTTAGTGACGGCATCGACCTTCGACCAAGAAACCTCATGGCCGTTCTTTTTGTTGACGATCTTGCCATCGGTCATGTCGGCTTCGCCGTACGTATAAGTACCGTCCGTCTTTGTCACCGAGCGCGCGTCATTGGCCGGCGTTGCCGATGAGTCCCCAGTCGCTACGTAATAGACGTTCGTATTCAGCTGGTAATCGTTGCCGGCGGAGACTTCCTTGATGTAGTAGGTTGCGTTGGGCTTCAGACCTTCCACAGTGAACCGGCCATCGGCAGAGTCCTTGTCGTAGAACGCGTTATCCTGCACGGTAAGCAGTGCGTTCCTTCCGCTTGCGGCATCATCGTACTTACCGTACACAGCCCACGTCGTGCCACCGAGCAGGGTGCCGCTTTCATCGGCCTTCTGCCACGCGATAGCGGAACAGGACTCGGTGTACGAACCGTTCCACGGGAAGTTGTGACGCTCCTGATCCATGTCGAGCACAGAGGCGGAATCACCATCGTTCGCACCGGCTTGTTTGAACGTCCATGCCTTGTACGGGTTGTACATGGAGAAGTCGCCACCCGTGTACACACGGCCGTTGGTGGAAACATGCGATTCGAAGTTGCCCTTGACGATAATGCTGCCCATCATCGCGGCGGCGGCATCATCCTGGGTAATTTTATCGGCATTGGTGTTCGTACCGTCCTCATTGGCCACGCCACCGTAGATGGTGAGGTTATCGGTATTGCTGAAGTTCCATAGAATCTTCTGGGAGGCTTTGTCGTATGCAGCCGACTTCTTCTTCAACTCGTCGGTGTTGTTGTAGTTGGAGTAGCCATCGGAGATTTCCGCACCGTTCCACCAGAACTGCCAACCGTTGTGGAACGAGATATTACTGGCGTCGCCGGTCACATTGATTACGACAGATGCAGTGTCGGCGATGTTCGTAAAGGCGAAACCTACGCCACGGTAGAGGGTGCCATGCTCATCGGTGTCGCTGAGCCTGCTGGCATCGAGATTGAATACCTCCATGCTGGCATTGTTCGTGCCGGTGAACGTGATGAGCTTTTCGCGATTGATGTACGACGTTGTGGAAGCAATGCCGCGGTCGGTACCGCGCTTGGTGGTGTCGTCGTATTTGAAAGTGTAAGATATGCTGCTAGCGCCGTTGGGGCCTTCCTGGTAATAGTTGTACTTATGGCGAGGAAGCTCAGACAACGTGGAGATGCTTGAACTCACTGTACCGGTATTATTTTGCTTGGCCAGCGGGCTAACGATATCGTCGACCACATACCCTTGATAGAACGTATCCTTCGAAAAATCTTTGTCAGTGGCGGCGGCGCCATCGGTAGCCTTGACTGAAACTTTGGTCAGATTGCCGGCGTCTTGGTTCTGAGTATTCCCGGACTTGTCCTTCTGCCAGTTGACGAAAGCACTGTTATAGCTGCCAATCGACGACGTGCCGTCCCCGCCCCATACATCCGACTGGCTACCGGAGAGTGAGCCGACGTGCGAATGTCCATCAATAAAACCAGGCTTATTCCACGCTTTCACATCAGCGGTGGAAGTGGCACTATCCATTACGGTTCTGGTATTGCCGCCAACTACCAATGCGGTGCTGCCTTCGGCGGAACGATACTGCGTACCGAAGCCGGCAACGCCGAAACGAAAGCCCTTGCCGTTCCACGAATTCTTCTGAGGATGCAGCATGAGCTTGCCGTTGACCACAGTCAAGCCTTCGGCTTCTACGGAATATGAAGCATCAGGACCGTTAGCATTGGTCAGGTTGTCGGACTTCTTACCGACATACATATCGCCGCCAACCCAAGTGGCAACGCCGGAATCCCTCTCAGTTGCGGGATTTGCTTCAGTGCCCATCGACTGGCTGGTCGGAGTGCATAATGCGCCGTCGCTCGGATCGGCGGCATAGGCAAGTTTGTTATTGGAAAATGCGAGTGAGCCAGTTGACGTCACCAGCACGGCAGCGGCAAGCAGGGCAGCGGCGGCAGCCTTGAATTTCGCTGCCCTCCCCCCGAAACTTCTCGCCATCATCATGCTTTCCTCATCTCCGGAGAGCCGTCGGTGGGCGCATCGGTATGACGTATCGCCGCGACTCATTTGTTGTGCAGTTGTAGGTCGTGGAATAGGCGTGCAGCTTCGACGGAGCATGCCTGTTTCATTAGCGGATCAGCTTTGCACGCGTTAGCTTTTGGCCTGCGCAGAATCGATAAAAATAGCCCCTAACCACTTACTGATTCTGACACGCATCGCTTCTCTCGCTTGGGCGCCATCATACTATGAAGGTTGTCATTCTTGCAAGTCGACATCAGTAAAGCCTGCCGGCCATATCTCATTTTTTCGCACAATACTGCAGCATTGCCCCTTGGCATCAAGCCAAATCAGCACGGAGTGTCGAAGCGTTTACTCTTTGCTAAGAAGGTATTCATTATTGCAAACCCATGCAATAGTGAATGTCAAAGATCACTTTTCGGAGCTAAATCGCATCAGACAGACAATCGCGGCACATTTGACCGGAGCAATATGCAAACGTTTCCACTTATAGACTCTTACCGCACTGTAAATCGTCTTCATCACGAGAGGATCTTCACCGGCGTTATTCAACGACAGATCAATGCATGATACCGTTGTCACAGCAATGACGATATGAATCATGTGCATCGACGGCGCAAACACGATGCCGCAACATCGCGTCATCATCACAACGGCGCAACAATAACGGGGGTATTCGATATGACCAAAGCAAGCATTCAGGCGGTGGCCAAGGAGGCCGGCGTTTCCGTATCCACAGTGTCCCGCACGTTCGCCAAGCCGGACCTGGTGCGCCCCGAAACCCGCGACAAGGTAATGGCCGCCGCCGAGAAGCTCGACTACTCCATTTCCCGCTCGGCCGCCGCCGAAACCGGCGGCTCCACCACCACGTGGGTGATGAACAATCACGATGTGCCGCGCAGCCCCTCCCGCTACGGCCTGCCGCAGCCGTCGTGGTTCAAGGATTACGCGGTGGATGTGGAGCAGGCCGACTCGGATTCAATGCTCGCGCTGTATCATGCGGCGTTGGCGATTCGTCAGGAGTCGCTGACCGCCACGCGTGACACCACCGCTGAGCAGGTGGATATGGGGCCGGACGTGGTGGCCTACACCCGCGCGGCGGTTGGTGGCCGCACGTTCACCTCGATCACCAACTTCGGCACCGAGCCGGTGGAGCTGCCTGGAGGCTCCGTCGTGCTGACGTCCGGCCCGATGACCCCCGACGGCCAGCTCCCCACCGACACTTCTGCGTGGGTTATCAAGTAAATCCCTTGGAATAAGCGAAAGGCCGCCGTTCCGAATGAATCGGAGCGGCGGCCTTTTAGTATGCGCTAATCAACGAAAATCACTGAACCTGGGCGCGGGCGATCTTGCCGGTGAAGGAATTGGCCTCGTCGGCATCCTTGACGCCATCCTTGTTCCAGGAGAACATGGCGCGCAGCTTCGGGCCGACGGTCTCGATGCGCTCGTTGGAGTACTTCTCCTGCAGCTCCTTGAAGTGCGGGGCGCCGGCATCCTGATCGTCGATGAACTCCTTGGCGAAAGAGCCGTCCTGGATGCGCTGCAGGTGGTATTCCATGCGCTTGCGGCAGTCCTCGTTGATGACGGTGTTGACGTAGTCGCCGTACTGAGCGGTGTCAGAGCAGGACCAACGAGCCTTGTTCAGACCGCCCTCGTTCATCAGGTCGACGAGCATCTTGAGCTCGTGGCAGACCTCGAAGTAGGCGATTTCCGGCTGGTAGCCGGCGTCGGTCAGGACTTCGAAGCCCATCTCGACGAGCTTGTTCACGCCACCCATGAGCACGTTCTGCTCGCCGAAGAGATCGGTCTCGGTCTCTTCCTTGAAGGTGGTCTTGATGGCACCGGCGCGCAGGGCACCGAGGGCCTTGGCGTAGGCCAGGGTCAGAGCCCAGCCGTCGCCACGCGGATCCTGCTCGACGGCCACGACGACCGGCACGCCACGGCCAGCGGCGTACTCACGACGAACGATGTGGCCCGGGCCCTTCGGGGCAACCATGAACACCGGGTGATCCTCAGACGGCTTGATGTAGCCGTAGTGGATGGTGTAGGACGGGGCGGCTCTCAG
>OGOZ01001137.1_pt1 | contig 15571 bp, 18 predicted proteins | sample 1552801 | NCBI WGS metagenome assembly OGOZ01 (sample SAMEA2580196, study PRJEB22360) | human gut metagenome | biome: human gut; feature: human-associated habitat; material: faeces | place: Denmark | collected 2008/2010
TTATGGCAAAGATAATGAAGGATTTAAAGTATTTAAAAATAAAGAAAAAGTACTAACAGCATATGCGGAAGTTAAGACTACAAAAGGTTACACTCTAATAAAAAATGGTAGTGATTTTGAAAAAGCATATACCAATTTCACGATTAGATATCCAAATAATATAGTAATAGATAGAACTATGATAATTGAATTTAATAATAAAGAATATACGATTGAATATTTAAATAATGTAAATGAAGCAAACATTGAATTAGAAATTCAAGCGAAAGTTGTAGAGAAGTAATGGCTAATTTTGATGCAGAAGTACCAAATGATTTAATAAATATGTTTAATGAACTTGAAACAAATTGTGAAGATATATTTGGGCAAATGGCACAAGCAGGAGCGGAAGTTGTCTATAAAAATGTGAAATCAAATATAAAAAGTGCATTTAAAAGTTCAAAATCATTAGAGAGAGGATTAAAAATTACAAAAGTTTATAAAACCCCTAGTGATGATGCAATAAATGTCTATGTTGGATTTTATGGATATATCCCTAATAGTAAAACTAGTAACAAATTTCCAAAAGGAACTCCAATCCCTTTAATTGCTATGGCAAGAGAATATGGAACTAGTAGTGGTGAAGCAAAAAGACCTTTTTTAAGAAGGTCTTTTAAAAAATCACAAATAGAGCAAGAAATGTTAAAAGTTCAAAATAAATATATAAAGGAAGGTTAAATTATGGAAGAAGAATTAAATAAAATATTTAATAATTTAGAAGTTGATAATGAAATCATTCCTGTTGGACATTTGAGATACAATGGCAGTTCAAAAAGATATGTCGTGTGGACGATGCTACCAGAGGAACCTGGATTAATCGGAAACGATGAATGCATATGTAGTGTATCGCAGGTTGATATAGATGTGTATAGCATTAAAAATTATTTAAATATCTCTAATCGTATTAAAGAAATAATGATTCAAAATAATTGGATATGGACTGGTGATAGTGAGGAAATGTATGAAGAAGATACAAAATTTTACCATAGAACCAGTACATTTGAAAAAGAAAGGATAATTTAATATGGCAAGAATTGGTTTTAAAAAAGCAAAATATAATAAGCATAATACTACGGCTGGTAAGTATGCAACTTTAGCAGATAGCAAAGTACCAGAATTTGAAAAGGTTCAAGAAGAAAAATTTGCACCAGAATATAATAATGCTGAATTGTATGGTAATGATTCCTTAGCTGAAAGTGATACTACTTTTAAAAAAGGTGCATTAACTATTACGGTTGTTGATGACAATGACGAAATTGATGCTGATCTTTTAGGAAATGATATTTCTACTGAAACTACAAATAAAGGTGAAGTCTCTATGAATGTTAAAGATACTGCTCCAGAAGTTGGATATGGACATATAATTCCAAAATTAGTAAATAATCAAAGAAAATATAAAGTTGAATTTTTCCCAAGAGTTAAATTTTCCAAAATTACTCACGATGCTAAAACAAGAGGAGAAAGTGTAGAATTTACAGTTTCAACTATTGAGGGAACAGTATATCCATTAGATAAAGAATTTAATGGAATACCTGAGGGAACTTGGGAAAAGCATAAGACTTTTGATAGTTATTCTGATGCTGAAACTTATTTAGATACTTTGTTAACTCCAACTGCGTAGGTGTATATGCAAGTTAGAATTAAAAGTGTTTTTGTAGATAAAAATACAAAAGAAAGATATAAATTAAATAAAATTATTGAAGTGTCAGAAGAACGATTTAAAGAAATTAAAGAATATGTAGAAATTGTCAAAAAGGAGGGTAAGGTGGAAAAATAATTTTTCACCCCTTTTTTTATAGAAAGGAAAAATATGAAAGAAAAAATTATATATTTAGAAACTGAAAACGAAAAATATCCATTAGCATTTAATGTGAATGTTATGGAGGAAATTCAAAATGAATATGGTTCAATTTCAAGATGGGGCAGTATTGTGGAAAATAAAGATTCAGCTGAATCAGAACCAAAAATCAAAGATTTAAAAGCAGGAATGCTGGTTATGGTAAATGAGGGCATTGAAATTGAAAATGAAAAAAGTGAAAAGAAAAGAGAATTATTAAATTCAAAACAATTAGGTAGATTGTTAAGCAGAATTGGCTTAAAAGAAGTGATAGAAAAAATTAAAGAAGTATCTATAAATTCAACTAAAGTAGAAGATGAAGATACAAAAAACGAGTAATCCACGAGGAAGATGATAATGTAATTGATTTCTCGTGGCTTTTATTTATTGGACATTGCTTATTAGGTTTTAGTGAAAAAGAAGTTGGAAGAATGACTTTGAGAAAACTATTAATGCTATATAAACATTATAAAAATAATTATGACTTTAGACTTTCTGGTAAAAGTTATAGAGAACTTGAAGATATGTTCATTCATGATGGTGAATTTATTAAGGATTAGAAAGGAGGGATAACTTATGGCAGGATCATTTGGTGGAACTATTAAGTTAACTGGCGAGAGCGATTATAGAAAAGCATTAAAAAGTATTACATCGGATTTGAAATTAATGTCTACTGAATTAAAATTAACTACTGTACAATTTTCAACAGGAGACAAGAGTGTAAAAGAAACTAAAACATCTTATGATAATATGAATAAATCTGTTCAGGATCAAAGAATAAAAGTTAATGAATTAAGAGAAGCACTTAATAAGGCTGAACAAGAATATGGTAGTAATAATGAAAAAGTAAAAACTTTTAAATCTCAATTAAACAATGCTGAAACACAACTTATTCAGATGGAAAATGCAACTGGTAAATCTACGAAAGAGTTAAAAGAGATGAAAAAAGGATTTGATGATGCTAGTGATGGTGCATTAAGTTTTGGTGACATTTTAAAAGCAAACATTTTAGGGGATGCAATAATAGGTGGAATTAAAGGACTAGGCAGTGTCGTAAAATCATTAGGCAGTGCGTTTGTTAATATAGCCAAAGAAGCATTAGGAAGTTATAGTGACTATGAACAGCTTATTGGTGGTGTTTCAACGTTGCTTGGTACAAATGAAATGACCATTGAAGAATACGCAAAGAGCGTAAATAAATCGGTTGATGACGTAAGAGAAAAATATGCAGAATTAGAAAAATCACAAAAAATGACATTAGATAATGCTAATAAAGCACATAAAACAGCTGGATTATCAGCAAACGAGTATATGAAAACAGTTACATCAATTAGTGCAAGTTTATTACAAAGTTTAGATGGTGACACTGTAAAAGCATCCAAAAAAGCAAATCAGGCTATTATAGATATGGCAGATAATGCTAATAAGATGGGTACTGACATAACAAGTATTCAAAATGCTTATCAAGGCTTTGCAAAGCAAAATTATACGATGCTAGATAATTTAAAATTAGGTTATGGTGGTACAAAAAATGAAATGGAAAGATTATTAAGTGATGCGACTAAAATAAGTGGTACTAAATATGATCTTTCTAATTTAAGTGATGTTTATGATGCCATTCATGTAATTCAAAATGAAATGAAAATTACTGGTACAACTTCAAAAGAAGCAACTAAAACAATTCAGGGTTCATTAAGTTCAATGAAGTCTTCCTGGACGAATTTAATTACTGGAATAGCAAACGAGGATGCTGATTTAAAAGGATTAATTAGTGAATTTGTAGAGAGTGTAGTAACTGTTGGTGATAATATTATGCCAAAGGTAGATGTTATTATAAATGGAATAGTTGAATTAGTGATGTCATTGGCAGAAAGATTAGTTGAATATATGCCACAGTTATTAGAAACAGGGATGTCTTTACTACAAACAATTATGGATGGCTTCACTGCAATGCTTCCACAATTAATACCATTAGCAGTACAATTAATTACAAATTTATCTAGTTTTATATTAGGAAATTTACCTACAATATTACAGGCTGGTATTACTTTATTAATGGAATTAATTAAAGGTATTGCATCAGCATTACCAGAATTAATGCCAGTTGCTGTTCAATGCATTATGGATCTAGTGAATACATTATTAGATAACATAGATGAACTTATTGAATGCGGTATTCAATTATTAGTTGCTTTAACTGATGGAATATTTAATGCTTTACCTGAATTAATTTCAAGATTACCTGAAATTATTGTAAAGGTAGTTGCTAAATTAATAGAATTAACGCCACAATTATTAAGTTGTACGTTAAGACTAATGGTATCAATAGCAACTGGAATGGTTAAATATACTGTTGAAATAGTAACAAGAATACCTAAAATTATTAAATCAATAGTTAATGCTTTTATCCAACATTTAAAAGATATGACCAGTGTCGGTAAAAATTTAGTGAGTGGAATCTGGAATGGTATTTCCGGCAGTATTGATTGGTTAAAAAAGAAAATTAAAGGGTGGGTAGGCGATGTAACTAAATTTATTAAAAAATTATTTGGTATTAATTCGCCATCTAAACTATTCAAAGATGAAATAGGAACTAATATGGCACTTGGAATAGGTGAAGGTTTTAGTGACACCATGAAAAATATATCACAAGATATGGCTGATTCAATTCCAACTAAATTTGATACAAATATTAACACTAATTATTCTTCAAATTCTTCTTCACAAAATAGCAATTATGATGGCTATGTAAGAGCATTTAAAGAAGCATTATCTGGAATGGCTTTTAAAGTAAATGATGAAAAATTTGGAGAACTTGTAATAGAAAAAGTAGAAAAGGTGGTGTATGCATGAACTCAATAATTTGGAAAAATAAAAGTAGTAGTGAAATTCCTGGATTATTAATATGTGAATTGCCACCTATCAGCGTTCCAAAAATTAGAAGAAGTATTATAGAAATTGAAGGAAGAGATGGCGATATAGTTGAAAATTTAGGATATGAAAGCTATACAAAAAATTTATCAGTTGCATTGACAAAGAATTATGATGTTAATGAAGTGATTAATTTCTTTACTGGTGAGGGAAAATTAATATTATCTAATGAGCCAGATAAATATTATAATGCTCAAATAATTGATAGTATAGACTTTAATAGATTAATTAATTTTAAAACAGCAAAAGTTAAATTCTATGTGCAACCTTATAAATTTAAGTTAAATGAAGAAAAATTCACTGGAACAAATGAATTAACTGTTACAAATGCAGGTTATATTGATTCACTGCCTAAAATTACGATAGTAGGAAGCGGAAATATAGATTTTAAATTAAATAACACAACTATATTTAGTTTAGAGCTTGGTACTGAAACTGAAACTATTGTAATTGATTCAACACTTGAAGAAGCATATGGAATTGATGGTGTCTTGAAAAACAATAAAATGATTGGTGATTTTCCAAAATTAACAAGTGGAAATAATACTATTATATTAACTGGAACTGTTACTTCTGTTGCGATAGAGCCAAATAGTAGGTGGTTATAATGATAAGTGTCTATGAATCAAATGAAAAAATATTTAACCATAATGGTTTAAAAGTTCTTCATCCAAGAAAATGTGATGTTTTTAAGGAAGATAATGGTGACTATTATATTGAACTTGAAGATACAATAGATAATATAGCTTATTATCAAGCAAATATGATTATTAAATGTCCTACACCATTTCCAGAAGGAAAACAATTATTTAGAATTATTAATCCAGAAATTAAAAATAATTATATATATATTAAAGCTAGACATGTGTATTTTGATACAAGTAATTATATTATTCTTGATAATTACATTGTTGATAAAAATTGTAATTATGTGTTAGAACATTTAAATAGTAATACTGATAAATTAAGCCCATTTACTACAAGTTCAAATATTAATACTCTATCAACATATAGATGCGTTAGAAAGTCTTTAGAAGAAGCGATTAATACAGTTATAGAGCGCTGGGGTGGTCATTTAGTTAGAAATAACTTTAATATTTCAATTCTTGATGAGATAGGCATTGATAGAGGCGTTCAAATTAAATATTCAAAGAATTTAAAAGAATTAAAAGTTAATGAAAATTGGGATGATGTTGTTACAAAACTTTTACCAGTTGGAAAAGATGGATTACTATTACCTGAAAAATACATTACATTAGAAGAACAACTTTATGATATTCCATTTACAAAAGTAATTTCTTTTGAGCAAGAACTAGAAAGAGATGATTATTCATCAGATGATGATTATACAAATGCATTGATCGTTGATCTAAGAAATAAGGCGAATATATATTTAGAAAATAATAAATTACCAAAAGTAAATTATTCTTTATCTGCTAATTTAAACTATATCACCGATGTTGGGGATGCAGTATATTTGGAGCATCCAAAAATAAAACTTGCATTAAAAACAAATGTCATTTCAGTAAAATATGATGTTATCTCGCAAAGATTCAAAAGTATTGAATTTGGTAATTTTAAAAATTCTCTAAAATCGCTTATTCAAAATGTCAATAAAGTTGCTTCTGATACTGCAAAAGAAGAATCAGAAAAAGTAAAAACAATATTGCAAGATAATTTGAATCAATCAACTGATTTACTTTGGTCAGTGTTAAATAAGGGATATGTTATCAAAGAAGAAAATAGAATATTAATTGTTGATAAATTGCCTTTAAATGAAGCACAAAATTGTCTTTTATTTAATTATCTTGGCATTGGGTTCTCAAATACTGGTGTAAATGGAACATTTACTTCCGCTTGGAGAATTGATGGAACTTTAGACATGCAAAATATTAATGTTATAAATTTAACTGCCGATCTAATAAAAGGTGGGGTTCTTCGCTTAGGTGGAATTAATAATAGTAATGGTTTATTGGAATTATATGATGAGAGTAGTAAAAAGCTAGCATCAATAGATAAAAATGGGCTTATTTTTGGAAATGAAGATTCAAAAATAAAAGGAACGTATTCAATAAATGGTATAAAAGTAGAAGATCAAACAGGTAATTCAGCAAGGGAAATTTTATTTGTAGGATATGATGATGAATTAAATGAATCTGTGGTTAGAACGGATAATTTGCTTGTTAAAAAATATTTGCAAGTAGGTGATTACACTAGATATGAAAATTATACTGATTCAAAAGGTCATAAAGGAACAGGGGCGTATACATAATGAATAAAATGAAATTAAATATACAATTATTTTCAGAAGTTACAAGTGGTAGTGTTATTACTGGCAATTACCAGGGAAGATATGTACGATTTAATTGGTCAATAAAATCGCAAAGTATAGATAATAATAATACAATAATTAATTATACACTATTGGGGGACGGAGATGCTGAATCTTCATATTATTATTCAGGTCCTTTTCTTTTAAAAATTCAGGGAAATGAAGTTTATAAATCATCCTCAAGAATACAACTGAAAAAAGGAACCGTACTTACAAAGGGTACCCTTACAATAAAGCATAACGATGATGGTACTAAATCGTTTAGTGTTGAAATAAAAGCAGCAATATATAAATCATCATATAATTGTAATGGTTCTGGGACATTTGATTTAAAATCAATACCACGTGCAAGTACAATTTCAGCCTTAGATTGTAATATTGAATCATCAACTTTGATTTCAATTGATAGAAAGTCTAATATTTTTTATTCAGATGTAACATATTCATTCGGTAGTTTAAGTGGTACTTTGCTTACTAAGTCCGATAAAACATCTTTATCTTGGACCATACCGACTTCGTTTTATAACCAAATACCAAATTCAAAAACTGGTGAGGTATTATTAACTTGTAATACATATAAATTAAATAATAGTAATTACGAATTGATTGGAACCAAAGCTTGTAAGTTTATAGTTACTGCATCAGAAGACAAATGCAAACCAAATTTAACTGCTACAATTGAAGATAGTAATTCAATTTGTATCGCACTAACTGGTAATAAAAATAAATTTATAAAATATAAACCTAAAATAACATTTGCTTCAACAGCTAAAAATGGTTCTTCAATTATATCAACAAAAATTAACAATATTGATAAATTGAGTCCATCAATTATTGATTGGTCTGATTCAATCACGATAACAACAGTTGATTCAAGAGGATATACAAATTCAATTATATATAATTCTAATAATTTAACGATTATAAATTATATTCCATTGTCAATAAGTGCAGTGGCCGATAGGGTAGATTCAACCTCTGGAAAAGTTAAACTTGATTTTTCAGGAAATATTTATAATGGCTCTTTTGGAGTAACCGATAATCAATTAAGTATCTATTATAAATATAAAGAAGACGAATCAGAAACTTATTCATCAGCACTACCATTATCTGCTACAATTAAAAATAATACATACTCAGGTTCAATAATATTAGAGAATTTTGATTATAGAAAAAAGTGGAATATTATTGTTTACGTAAGTGATGGCTCATCTACTAATATATTGTCGTCAGAGAACTCTGGGGTTCAATTAATTAGAAAAGGAATTCCAAATCACAACTGGTTTGATGTTGATGAAATTAATTATTTTAATGTAAATGGATTTATAACGATGAATGAAAATTATGATTGTTTAGGTTTCAATAAAGTTGGAACTTATGAAGAAATATAAAAGGAGAAACATATGAAAAAAGTATTGACAAGCATTCGTAAGAATGCGATGCTTATACATACATACATACATACATACATACATACATACATACATACATACAGGAAGGAGGGCTATGTAGCCACCTTCCTAACAAAGAAAAGAGGTGGAATAGCTATTTAACTATTTCACCTCTTTCAGGTGGTTGCTATGGCAATTAAATCAATTTATAAATTAAAAGCTGAAAGAATCACATCTGATTCTATCGTACATGAAAAATCAAATGAGTACATCAATCTAAAAAAATATTTAGATAATTTAGAAATTGGTATTGAAGAAAAATTAAATTATCAAAAAGGTGACACTTATACTATTAAAGATAGATCATATGTGACAGTTGGTGGAAGCTTGACAGCTGGAAAAGGTCAAATAAGATTTGGTATTTTTGTACCAAAAAAATTAACTAACATAAACAATATAACAGTCACATCAGCAAAAATCACTGTTAGAAATACATCTGGAGAATATATTCTTGATTATATTGATGTAACAAATAAAGTTTCTGCAAGAAAATCAGGAGACAATTCAATCTATTTATCATACGCCCCAAGCAGTACAATGAGCGGAACAAACAATACACCGGTTTCAGTTGAAATTGGTGCTTTAATTTTGACATTTAATTAAATTGATTTAATTTAAAATTAATGGCAACAAAAAATATATACGAATTAAATAATGAGAGAATTACATCCAGTTCAATAGTTCATAAATTTGGAACTAATAGTTATAAAAACTTATATCTTTTACTGAATGAAATAGACAGTAAATTAAATAAGTTATTAAATAATAAAGTGATATTATTTACAGGTAGTACAAATGGTAATATAACTTTAAATGATAGTGTTGTTGGGAAAAAATATATAGATATATTTTATAAAGATAATGATGATACTTATTCTAGTGTTAGAGTAAATAATCCAAATGGAAAAAGTGTTGATATTTCAACTATAGAGAGATGGGGTACTACACTTTATATTAAGCAAAAAAGAATAACAATATCTGACAACAAAATTACAAATGGGAATACAGCAGAAGTGCAATTTAAAGCCACACCTAAAATCACGATAGATACTACTGCTAATAATATAATTATAACTCAGATAATTGGATATATAGAATAGTTAAGTAGTCACAATTATGGCGACTAAATCAATTTACAAATTAAATGGTGAAAGAATTACTTCAGATTCAATTGTACATCAATGTGAAGATGAATCTTATAAAAATTTGAAAGCATATTTACAACCAAGTCAACTATATGAAATGCTAAAAGAATATATAAAACCTGTTATATTATTTAATGATGTATCTGGAACTAACAGCACTATAACATTGAGTGATAGTGCAACAAATTATGAATATATAGAAATTATATTTAGGAATAATGATAATTCGTATCAAAGTACTGGTAAATTATATAATGCAAATGGGCATACTATTTATTTAATTAGTATTGGAGTTAACAGTAGTGGAAAAAGTTGGCTGAAAGCTACGGAAGTTACGCTGAATGGTAATAAAATAACATTCAGCAATAATTATAGTGAAATCACTTTAGCAAATAGCAGTTCAGTTTCTATTTCACATACAAACACAAATTACATTACAAGAGTACTTGGCTATAAATAAGAGAGAAAGGAGGGTGGAATGAGCGAAGAGTTAAAGGAATTATCACTTGCTCTTTTTCAATACGGTGGAACAGTCGTAATGGCTGTTCTTTTCATTATATATCTTCACAATGATAGAAAAGATCGTAAAGAAAAAGAACTTGAAGAAAAGGAAGATAAAAAGCAAGAACGAGAAGCTAATAATGCAATTCTTAAAGAATTGTCAGTAAGTAATAGAAATATTGCTGAATCTTTAAATTTGCTTAAAACAAGCATGGATAATACTAATAACGAATTTAAGCAACACGATGAGAGAGCTATTAAAAGTTTTCAAAATATACATGAAGATTTATTAATACTAAAAGAAAGAAAATAGAAAGGAAAAATAAAAATATGAATTTAGAAATAATAAAGCAAATATTAATAGTAAGCATAGCTGCTTCAATAGTAAGTACTGCCATTATTCAAAAGATTAAGGAGCAATTAAAGAGCAAGAAATGGCTCTTTTTTACTAGCTTAATATCAAGCATAATAATTGGCATAACATTTGCATTATCATTTACAGAACTATCCATAATTAATTCTATTTGGGTAGGCTTAATAACATGGATAGGTGCAGATGCAATATACAAATCATTTGAGGATAAAATCTTTAAAAAGTTTAGTGATATTGAACAGATTATAGAAATAAAAAGAGATGATTTAGATGAATAATTTTAGTATAAGAAAGTCAAAACCAGGAGCAGGTAATAAGCACTATATAAGAAGTGCTGATGGTGGATATAGCAATTGTATCAAGGGAAATCCTACTGATAAGAATTGTAATGTGTTATCCAATTGCGTTGGATATGCAATAGGACGCTCAAGTGAAATATATTCTGAAATAACCGGTTACAAAGGAAATTACTTCAATTTTTTGCAAGGCGATGCTGAAAACTTTTATTCAAAAGCGAAAAAGAAAGGATTAACAGTAACAAGTTATCCTGTTGCTGGCGGTATAATGGTATGGTCCAAAGGAAAAGTTGGCGTAAACAAAGATGGTGCTGGTCATGTAGCTGTGGTAGAAACTGATTATGGAAAAAATGCAACAAAAGTATATACTTCCGAATCAGCATACAACGGCTCAGCATTCTTTAATAAAACTCGCGAAAAAGGAAGCGGAAACTGGGGGATGAGTAGTTCTTATAAATATTTAGGATGCATTAATAATCCAGCAGTAAAGAATATATCAGTTGCAGAGTCAGTAAATAGAGACGAATTAAAAAATCAATTTAAAGTTATAGCCACAGAACTAAGAGTAAGAGTAGATCATAATACTACTTCAACAATTGTGGGAATAGTTAAGACAAATGCTATCTACAATTATTTAGATATTTATAAAGATAGTAAATATACATGGTATAAGATAGCTGATGAACAATGGGTTGCTAACAATGGAAATTATTTAGAAATATATCTTAAAAAGGAGGATTCAAAAGTGGATAATGAAGATTTAAAAAAAATTGAAGAACTAGAAAACACTATTTCAAAGTTAAATAATAAAGTTGCAGAAATAAATAACATAAATAAAGAATTAAATGAAAAAAATGCTACTTTAAATCAAAATATACATGAAAAAGAGTTGCAAATTGAAGAATTACAAAAAAAATTAAATAGTTCTACTTGCAAGCATAAAATGATTTTTAAGGCACCTCAAAATAGCAAATATTGGATAAGATTACGTGAAGGTGAATCTTTATATCAGTTCTATTTGACGAAATATGCAGGTGTAGACCATGAAAGTGGTGAGGCGCAGTATTGGGCTAAAGATACTGACGGAGCAGAATATAAAACCAGTGACTGGTCGGCTGCTTATAACACAAACCGCCAGGCCAGCGGTGATCTTCTCCCCACTATTTATGGAGGTATTGGCACTACATTGGATTTTTACGGTTTCGATTTTTCTATCCAGTGTGCTTATCAGTTAGGTGGAAAGATATATGATAGTGGTTATCAGGCGTTGATGCATGGTGGTGGCTCACATGACCTTGGTTATAACTGGCACAAAGATATACTGAATGCCTGGACACCCGAAAACACGAATTCTGATATACCGCGTATAGATGCAATTGATAAATATACCAATTCTAGTTCAGATCGTTGGTTAACAAGTTCTGACTATTTCGCTATCAATAACATTACATTAGGTTACACACTGCCCCAAAGATGGTTGAGAAATTTAGGTATCGGCAGCTTGCGTGTTTATGGTGCAGCCGATAATGTAGCTCTTTTCTCTGCCCGCAGAGGACTTGATCCACGTATGAGCTATACGACTGCCTCAACAGACCGCTACACTCCTATACGTACCATTTCTGGTGGCCTGAAAGTAACATTCTGATAAATGGTTGAATTTTATAAAAAAGAAAGAATATGAAAAGAATATATAAGATAACGCAAGTTGCTCTATTCGGTGCATTTATAGTCGGATGTACTGACTTGGATACTGCCCCACTAAGTTCTACTATTACAGCCGACCAAAAAGAGGATGTGGTTGCTGCTGACCCTTCTAAAATTGAAGCCAGCGTAACTGCTATTACAGCTAACTTTACACAATATGCTAAAATTTATACCGAAGATGATAACGTACATAGTGATATAGGTTATCCTACTATTATGTTAGCTACTGATTCAAGAACTACGGATTTTGTAGCTGATATAACAGGCTACAATTGGTATTCTAATTCAGCCAATTATAGCGATTGCTTAAGTACGAGTACGGCTACCATCGAATTTTGGGGTACGCTTTACAACCAAATTTATACAGCCAACGCTGTTATTGGTACTGTAGATAATGAAACGTCTGACTCTACTCTGCAATTTTATTTGGCACAAGCATTGGCTATCCGTGCATTCGATTACTTTACGTTGGTACAGTTGTATCAGTTTAACTATAAGGGACATGAAGATGCCCCAGGGGTGCCCATTATTACTTCCGAGAATGCGGAAGAGGTAGCGGCAAATGGCTGCGCTCGCTCTACGGTAAAGGAAACCTATGAATTCATCTTGGGTGACTTGAATAAGGCTATTGAGTTATTGGCTAACACTAAGAAAACCCGTTCCGACAAGCGTTATGTTAGTCTTGATGTTGCTTATGGTATACGTGCTCGTGTTCACCTGACTATGCACAATTATGCAGATGCATTGAAAGATGCAGAAGCTGCACTTGCCAGTACATCTTCGGTTCCATATAGTAGCGCAGCGGTGAGCAAACCAACTTTCATTGATATTGAAGATGCTTCATGGATGTGGGGTATCTTAATTACGGATAAAGACCGTGTAAGTACTACTGGTATTTGTAATTTTCCATCTCACATGGGGTCACTGAATTATGGCTATGCCTCTGTGGGAGGATGGCGCAGAATCAGTCCAAAACTCTACAACCAGATTCCTGAAAGTGATGTACGTAAAGGATGGTTTCTGGATGATACAGGCGTATCTGTAAATCTGCCGGCAGCAGCACAGGCTTATATTACTAAAAAAGGTGCTCCGGTTTACACACAAGTGAAATATGGCCCAATGAATGACGAATGGGGATCAAATAACAATGCAACTGATGTGATTTTGATGCGTGTAGAGGAAATGTATCTAATTAAAGCAGAAGCACAAGCCATGAACAATGATGTAAGCGGTGGTGTGAACACTCTCAATTCTTTTGTAAATACCTATCGTGATCCGTCTTATAAATGTACAGCTACAACAGGTGAAGCTGTGCAGGAAGCTGTTTGGCATCAGCGACGTATCGAATTCTGGGGTGAGGGTTTAGCCTATTTCGATATCATGCGCCTGAATAAAGGTGTTAATCGTTTGGGATGCGGATTCCCAAAAACTGCGGTATTTAACATTGCTGCAGGTGATCCGGTCCAAATTTACAGTATCCCCAACAAAGAGGTACAATACAATCCATTGTTGGAAAATAATCCGTTGGTATCTGCTCCAACTCCGATACCTGATGAAGAATAAGTTAATTATAAAAAGGATAGAATATGAAATATATCAATAAAATATTTAGCCTGTTTGCTATTGCATTGATGGCTGTGGCTTGCGATCCGGATGCGGAAAGTTATACTCCGGGAGGATTAGAGGAGGGCAACCAAGGAATTTGTTTTGCAGGTAATTATACCCAAACGGTAGAAGCTGAACCTGGAGTTACTTCTTTTATCCTTACACTAAAACGTTCTGTAACTGATGCAGCTGGTTCTGTGGATATAAAGGTCTTGAATAACGAAGAGAATATATTTATATGCCCTTCTACAGCATCATTTGCTGCCGGAGAGGCAACTACGACGTTGACTGTGGAGACTCCATCAGCGACAGCAGGGATTCTTTATAATCTAAAGCTGGCCGTGAGTGGTGATAATGTAAGTGAATACACTAGTGGATATAATGAAATTTCTGTTAATTTCAGTATCATTAAATGGGAATCAATCGGCACCGGTTATTATTTAGACGGTACTGTATCTACTTTCTTCGGCGTTGATCCTTCAATGCCGATGGCTGTAAAACTGGAACGGGCAGAAACGGCTACCAGCGTTCGTTTCCGCTTTGACAGTCCGTTTGCACGTGTAGCGACAGAAACGGTAGATGAGTATGGTGGCTACGATGGTTATCCTTTTAATGAGGAAAGCGATGTGGTACCGGGCAAATATCTCTTTACTATTGATGTGACCAGCCAGGGAGCGGCATTATCACCAGTTGATTTAGGCATGGACTGGGGATATGGAATGTTCTCTATCGGCTCTGTATATGGAAATCTGTCAACAAATATTGCGACATACCCATTGGGAACTTATGATGAAAAGGCTGGCTGTATTACCTTCCCTGCCAACTCTTTGTATATTAAGATGGCGGATTATAGCGAAGGGGCTGCCTCACCTTGTGCTAATCCTTCATATCTGTACTTAAATGGGGATGCTTATTTAGAGTCCTTAGAGGCTGCTAAATAAGGAATTAGTGAATTAACCTATTAATAAGCTCCATTCTTTCATTTGTTTTATGCCAAATGAAAGAGTGGGGCTTATCTTATTTTTTCAAAAATCAAGAGTGCGATTCTTTATATAAATCATTGTATACCTATATTTAGCTAAGTTTTTTAAGACCGTTCACTGGGAAGCGAGCGATCTTTTTACATTCATTCAGCATGAGCAACTATTGAGTATAACTCCCGAACAAGCTTCGATAATGAGAATGTAGTCAATAACAAGGATCTATCGTTTTTGATCTCTATATTCTTTTCTTATTTTTTAGTTGTATGTATTCACATTGCATCCGATCGAATATAGTGCTTTTTTGAATAAAAATCAAGACATTTAAAAGAATCAATTTTAGATATAAAATATATCGTTCTGATTTTGGTAACAAT
>OGOZ01001140.1_pt1 | contig 15536 bp, 13 predicted proteins | sample 1552801 | NCBI WGS metagenome assembly OGOZ01 (sample SAMEA2580196, study PRJEB22360) | human gut metagenome | biome: human gut; feature: human-associated habitat; material: faeces | place: Denmark | collected 2008/2010
GACTTTTTATATAGGCTTCACACGCCTCCCGCTGGGCCTGCAAACTGTTAAATTCAAGCTCTAAGCCTTCTTCGCTGGATTTACGTGTATAGAGGGCGCACCGTATTTTACTTTTCATCTTTCACCCCAAAAAATACTTTGCCGTTCCAACTTTTACCTGTAATGGCTTTGGCAATACCCGATAGGCTTTTGTATTGTTTGTCATTGTATAAATAGCCATTAGAGATAACTTCTACTGTATGGACAACTCCCTTATAAGAACGCGTGATTTTAGATCCGGCTTCCAAGATAACAGTATTTTTATTAGCCGACATAGAAGCCTGTTTAACCTCATTCAAAAAGCCAAGAGGAGAAATTTTATCCCGCTTGGCTTGTTCATACCACATTAGATATTTGACGATTAAACTGCGCCGAACCGGCGGCATTGGACAGCCTATAAATTCGGACCATTTGGTAGATAACTGATTGACGGTAAACTGTGTATAGTCGGCCATATACTCTCCTATACACATTACCGCTTATAACGTCCCAGAAGTCAATAAAAAATAAATTATTTTATAATGCATTTGACAAAATGATTAAAATTTTGCATTATTAAACAATAAGGTTTAAATTATGATATTGTCCCAATTAACTTCTATCCATAGTGGGTATTCTTTAAGAAATGCCATTCCGCCTCACAATAAAACTCCGAATGTGGCATTGGTACAACCCGCTCATATTTTAGCACAAAATTTACCTACACACCCTACACTTTATGTTAAACTGGCAAAGAATATAACAATATTAAAAGAGGGAGATGTGCTGCTAACTAATCGCGTGCATTTTAAAGCCACAACATTTCATGCGGAAAGCAATATTGATACTTTGGCTTCGGCAGGTATTTGGATTATTCGCCCCACTGCTTTCCATATTGATTCTACTTTTTTGGCTTTTTGGTTAAATTCAGCTCAGGGACAGCAGGCATTAAAAGGAGTTGTCAGTAAATTTGCAACCCTCCATTCCATTCGCAAAGAAGATTTAGCCAATCTTGCACTTCCGGACGTGCCATTAACTCAGCAAAAAAAACTGGCTAACCTTTACGGGTGCTATATTAAACAAAACGCTTTGCAACAACAACGTTTTAAACTGCAGTTACAATTATTGGACGCCTTAATGGCGCAACACACAGGAGCTTTATGAAATATACACAAGATGAAATTAATAACAAACTTTGGGCCGCGGCCGATTCTTCACGTACAACGGTGGACGGTGGCGTGTTCAAGGATTATATTCTTTCGTTTCTGTTTTATAAATATATTAGCGACTTACATAAAAAAGAAAGAGCCAAATGGGAAGAACGCTATGGCAACGATAAAGAACGCATAGCGCTTAAAATGAACAATGCTCGTTTCCGTATCCCGGAAGGGGCCAGCTTTTACGATATTTATGCCCAGCAAAATAAAGACAACATCGGCGAAATTATCAATAAAGCCCTCCACGCCATTGAAGAAGCCAACCCCAACAGTTTGGAAAATTTATTTTTAGCGGATTTCAATTCCCAGGCACTGGGCGATACCATGCAAAAAAACAAAATGCTGCGCCACCTCATTCACGATTTTTACACCCTAGATCTGACGGAGGTGGAAGACGACATTTTGGGTAATTCCTATATGTACCTTATCCAGCGTTTTGGCAGTGATGCAGGCAAAAAAGCCGGAGAATTTTTTACCGTGCGCCAAGTAGCTAAGTTACTGGCCAAACTGGCCCAGCCTAAACCAGGAGACCGTATCTGCGACCCTGCAATGGGCTCTGGTTCTCTTTTACTATGGGCAGGGGAAGAAATTGAGGCGCAAGGGTCCAAAGATTATGCCCTTTACGGACAAGAAAAAACCGGCTCTACTTATAATTTAGCCCGTATGAATATGTTCCTGCACGGCAAGGATTCCGCCCGCTTGGAATGGGGGGACACCCTTAACAACCCGCTTTTGTTGGAAAATGACCAACTGATAAAGTTTGATGTAGTGGTGGCCAACCCACCCTTTAGTTTGGACAAATGGGGCGATAAACACCTGGAGAACGACAAATACAACCGCTTCCACCGGGGTATGCCGCCCGCCAGCAAAGGGGATTATGCCTTTATCAGCCATATGGTGGAAACGGCCAAAGCAAAATCCGGCCGCGTGGCTGTGATTGTGCCACACGGCGTGCTGTTCCGCGGTGGGAAGGAAGGCGTCATCCGCACAGCCCTGATTAAAGAAAACTTGTTGGATGCCGTAATTGGCCTGCCAGCCAATTTATTTACCACTACCAGTATTCCGGTAGCTATTTTAATTTTTGACCGCACCCGCGAGCAAGGCGGCCCGAACGAAAACCGCAAAGATGTGCTATTTATAGATGCCAGCAAAGAGTTCAAGCCCGCCAAAGCCCAAAACGAACTGACGGACGAAAACATAGCCAAAATAGTGGATACATACACCCACCGCAATGAGATTGCCAAATACTCGCATTTAGCTACGCTACAAGAGATAGAAGAGAACGATTTTAATCTTAATATCCCGCGCTATGTGGATACGTTTGAAGAAGAGCCCCCCGTGGATATTAAGGCTGTACAACAAGAGATTATCCGCATTGATAAAGAACTCAAAACCGTAGAAAAACAAATGCAAAAATATCTAGCGGAGATTTTAAAATAGATTCTATACTTATACGGCAGCTCGGGGAAAATTAAAAATGGCACAATGCCAAAGGAGCAACAAATGAAACAATCGGAAATTTCATTTACAAATACGAAAATTGTAATAACCTATGATTTGAGCAACAATGATATCTCTGCCCAAGAAATAGCTGACGCTAGTTATGGTGTATTTACTACAACCATCACAATACAAAATACTGGACTTTTTCAACTTCCAAATACTACATTGGTTTCCAGTCAAAATATAAGTGCGCAGGAAGCTGTTGCTAAATTTAAACAGGCATTTAGCTTTGCAAAAAGCAGAAAACATCCCTCATATTGCACAATCTCTCGCCTTTTTTGCTGTGAGGTTTATGAAAAGGGTGGGTATGTAGAAAATAACTGATTTAACGGAGACCAGAAAATATTATCTGGTCTCTATTAAAGATTTTGGCAAAATAAAAGGAATAAAAAAGCATGGTAAATAATCAAAACGAGGATTCCAACATAAAAGAAAAGTCAGAGCCACCACAGCGATTGTTGTCTTATGATGAAGTCCTTCAAAAGACTACGGACGGAGAGCGTGCCCTTTTACTTGGGAATGGCTTTAGTATGGCGTATAATAAAGAACGTTTTTCTTTTACTGATTTACGCAAAAGTGCTATTGAACGTGGTATCATTGATAAAGACGGCCCAATTAACAAAACTTTTGAAAAATTTAACACATCTGACTTTGAGTCAGTTATTAAAGCATTAGAGGATGCCAATAAAGTGTTAGAAGCTTATGGACTCAATGCTAATAAAAATTTTGAAACTGATGCCAATAAACTTAAAGAACATTTAATTCAAATAATTACAAATAATCACCCTGAAAAGGCAACTGATTTAACTTTAGATGAAATTAGATCATGCTTAGCATTTATTAAACGTTATACATATATATATACTTTGAATTATGATATTCTGCTTTATTGGGTAATCATGCGTGGAAAAGAAGTGACTCCGGAAGCCTCTGACCCCTTATTTACAGATGGTTTCGGTAATTCTCCTGAAGACCCGTCACATTTAATATTCATCAATGAAGGGAAAACCAAACCAACTTTATGTCATTTGCATGGAGGGTTGCACTTATTCAATAAAGGGGCCGATGTAGAAAAACTGACTTTCTCTAGGACTGATATTCCCTTGAAAGAACAAATAAAAGCAAATTTAGATCATGACCAGTATCCAGTTTTTATTTCTGAAGGGACTTCTCTTGCAAAAAAAGAAAAAATTACACATAACCCTTATTTGAACCATTGTTATAAGAGCTTATGTAGGTTGAAAAAAGATTTGGTGATATTTGGAACTGGGCTAAAAAGAAATGATGAACACATACAGAATGCTATCATAAATAGCATATGTGGAAATGTTTTTATTGGTGTTTCCAGTATAGACAAAATATCCGAATGGATTCCTTTTGAAGAAGCTTTTAAAGCAAAAACCCCGTTTTTTCATAGAAAACCTGTTGCCAGAAATATATATTATTACGACTATCATACTATAAATGTGTGGGGGCATCATGGTTAAAAGCGTTGTTTTGCCTGCTTCCTGGCATCAAGAACAATTAAAAGATCTCTGCCTCTATCCTGGGGAATATGGATTAAATAGTCCGGCCATTCCTTTATCCCCTGATTTGCCTCTATATATACGGATCACGGATATTGATGATGATGGAAGATATTTATTACAACACCGTGCAACTGTTATTTATTCTGGAAAACAAAAATTACTACAAAAAAATGACCTTTTATTTGCACGGACAGGAGCAACTGTTGGTAAAACATATTTACATCAGGATACTTCTTATCCGACCGCATTTGCTGGATATTTAATTCGATTTGTTCCAAATACAGCAAAAATTATTCCTTATTTCTTATTTTTATATTGTCATACTGCATATTACTGGAATTGGATAAAAATTTTTAAAGCAAGAAGCGGCCAGCCTGGAATTAGTGCAGATGAGTATGGAAAAATGTTGGTTCCATGCCCGCCAATTGCTGAACAACACAGAATTGTTGAGGTGTTAGAAACGTGGGATAAAGCCATACAATTAACGCGGAAACTTATTGAACAAAAAGAACTGCAAAAGAAATACCTTATGCAGCAGCTCCTCACTGGCCGCACCCGCCTAAAAGGTTTTACTGCTTACTGGATAAATACTTGTTTGGGGACCATAAGCAATATTTATCAACCTCAAACTATTTCTACAGGTGATCTGACAGAAAAAGGATATCCTGTATTTGGAGCCAACGGTCAGATTGGTTTCTACAATCAATTTAATCATCAAACTTGGCAAATTATGATTACGTGCAGAGGCGCTACTTGCGGCACAGTTAACAGAACTTTTGGGAAAGCGTGGATTACTGGTAATGCAATGGTTATTAATGTCGATGGCCATCCCGAAATAGACAAATTGTTTTTATTTTATTGGCTTTTATCTCAAAATTTTTGTTCGATTGTTTCTGGATCTGGACAACCGCAGATTGTTCGGTCTCCACTGATTAAATACCATTTGCATATTCCTCAAAATATAGAAGAGCAACGAGCCATTGCTAGCGTGTTGGCTTTTTGTGATAAAGAAATTTACTTATTAAAACAAAAACTTGCCAAATTAGAAGAACAAAAAAAGGGCCTTATGCAGGTGCTTTTAACCGGCAAAATAAGGCTGGCTGTTAAGGAAAATAAATGAAAAAAACTTGCCTAAATTGCGCTTTTTGTATGCGTTGCCAAGATAAGCACATCTGGATTGGTACGAATTGTGTATCAAATGATACACAGGCACTTTTAACCCCTTCAGAGCGTGGGCAAGCCCAAAAAGGGGATTTCTCCTTTATTGGCAAGGCAAAACAATTGCAAAACGAATGGAAACAGAAATATAACTTTCTTTTGCAAGCTCTGGTAGAGGGCCGCTTCCTTAAAGGCCCACAGGCGTTGGAACTATTAATCAAGGAAAAGGACGTTTCCCCGGGCGGGGAACGCACATATGCCTTAAAAAATGTCTTTAATATGGGAGAGATGCCCTCCGCCCCGGAGGCGGACTATATGGCCTGCTGGCATAAACAATGGGGGCCACTATCTGACAAGCAAGATTTGGCTAATTTAAACCAACCTACCAAGTGCTTCTTTTTTTATCCTTATACTTACAAAGGGAACAAAAGTTTTGACGGTTGCGAAAAGGAACGAGACGCGGCTTTATCAGCGAAGCGTTTTTGCATAACAAACTGGCTTGTTATAGGCGGAATTCTAGCTACAATTGTGTCTATGTTTCTTGCTTTTGGTATCTACCTTGCACAAAAACAAGATGCCCAGCTAACGGATAAAACCCTTCAAAAGGCCCTTTCTACCGTAACTACCCAGGCCACAAACACACAACAAATTTTAACGGATATACAAACCCAATTAAACGCGCTTTCCGCACAGGAGAAAAAAGATGAATAACCCCGCTGAATTTTACCAACTACCCGATTTAGACGAGGCAAACTCCAGCCAAATACCCGCCCTTATTCAACTGGTAAATATGGGCTATACCTACTTATCCCGCCAGCAAGTGCGCGAGTTGCGCCAAAATGATAACCGCCATTATATCCTAACCGATATTGCCTTTCAAGCTTTGCGGAAAATAAACTCGGCAGAAGTGTCCGACCAAAGCATTTACGAAGCCCTAGCGGATTTGGAAAAGCCCCGCCTGGATAATGGCGTGGTGAAAGCATCCGAATATGTTTATTCTACCCTTATGGCTGGGCAAAGCGTGCAGGAGTTTATCAACGGTAAAAAGCAATCCCCTCAGATGCACTTTATTGATTTTGATAATGTGGACAATAACCAGTTCCACGTAACGGCTGAATTTGAAATTAGCGAAAATACTAACCGCCGTCCGGATATTGTGCTGTTTGTAAACGGGATTCCTTTGGTGGTAATTGAAAATAAAAAGCCGTCCGTATCCGTTAAAGACGCCATTGTACAGATGTTACGGAATCAGCAAGGCACGCAGATACCTAAGTTCTTCCTATACCCGCAAATTTTAGTGGCTACCAACCGGGAAGATTTCAAATACGGCACTATGCTCACACCGGCGGCATTTTACTCCGAATGGAAAGTGCGCGGAGAAGATGAATTTGTAGAAAAAATCCACCAGCAGGCCTTTTCGTATCAAAATGCGCCTGTGGCCGCAAATGTGTTGCAAAGTATCGGGCAGGACCTGTTGCGCTCGGCGTACCATCAGCACGATATCCCTTTCAATGCCCAAAGTTTGGGGATTTTTTGCCTGCTTCACCCAGCGCATTTGTTGGATTTAATCCGCAACTTTGTTGTGTATGACAATAATGTTAAAAAAATAGCCCGTTACCAGCAATATTACGCTATTAAACGTACGTTAGAGCGCGTAAAACCCTTGGAAAATGGCAAGCGCCACGGCGGGCTTATTTGGCATACGCAGGGATCTGGCAAAAGTTTAACAATGGTAATGCTGGTAAAGAACCTGATAGAACTGGTGGGCAACCCGCGTGTAATTGTAGTAACCGACCGCACTCAGTTAGACGACCAAATCCGCGATACCTTTGCGGCTTGTAATATCAAAAAAGAAGTAGTGCAGGCTAAATCGGCTGAACACCTAAGAGAATTGATAGAGCAAAAAAGTGCCAGCGTAGTGACCACGCTTGTACATAAATTTGCGGAAATGAAGAAACCCCTGTATGTAGACCCCGACCCCAATATTTTTGTGCTTGTGGATGAGGCCCACCGCAGCCAAGGGGGCATTGGCCGGGAAAAAATGCTCCAAATGCTACCTAATGCCTGTGTTTTGGGTTTTACTGGCACGCCACTGCTTAAAAAGGATAAAGCCACGTCTATTGAGCAATTTGGTGGGTTAATAGACGCTTATACTATTTCGGAAGCGCAGGAAGACGGGGCAATCTTGCCGCTGATTTATCAGGGGCGTTTTGTACAGCAAGACGCCAACTGCGCGATGGATAAGTTCTTTGACCATATAGCCGAAGATTTGAGTAAGGAACAAAAAGCAGAACTTTCCAAAAAGTTCCTTAATTCAAAGTTAATAGAAGAAACCACTCAGCGGGTGGATATGATCGCCCTGGATATACATGAGCATTTTAAGGAAAACTTTCAGGGAACGGGCTTAAAGGCGCAAGCTGTGTTGCCGTCTAAATATGCGGCGATTTGTTTCAAAAAAGCGTTAGACCTTTTGGGTGGTATAAATAGCGCTGTAATTATTTCCGATTCTAACAGTTCAGAAGAGGAAGCCGATGACCAACTGCCTGAGCATAAAAAAGAAATTAACCACTTTTTAGCAGAACAGAAACGCCAGCAAGGCTCATTGGATAACTACGAAAGGCAGCAAATCCGCTCCTTTAAGGATGACCCGGACGGATGTGAAATACTAATTGTAGTGGATAAACTGCTGACTGGGTTTGATGCCCCAGTAAATACCGCCTTGTATTTAGCCAAACAGTTAAAAGACCATAATTTGCTGCAAGCTATTGCCCGTGTGAACCGTGTGTATGAAGGAAAACCCGGCAAACAGATGAAAGTGAATGGGTTTATTTTTGACTATTCCAAAAACGCTAAAAACTTAAAAAATGCTTTAGAATTATTTTCTAATTTTGCTGCGGAAGATATTGAAAAAGCTCTGTTAAATACCAGCGAGAAAATAGCCGATTTAGATAAAATCCACCAAATATTATTGGATACATTTAAAACCGTATTAAATAAAGACAGTTATGAAGATTATATTGTGTTCTTAAAAGAAGATAAAGAAAGACGCAAAAAATTCTATGCAAATGTAAGTAAAATGATTCAGGAATTAAATGTTTGCCGGAGTTTGCCTGATTTTTATGAAAAAATTCCGCAAGCGAAATTGGACCTTTTATCCAAAGACTTAAAACGGTTTATAGAAATAAAAAAAATAGCCCAAACCGTGATGGCGGAACGGGTGGACTTTTCAAAATACGAAGACCAAATCCGTAAGATATTGGATAAATACGTTACTGCAGAAGGGGTGGAAGTTCTTTCCAAACCTATTAATTTAAGCGATGTCTTGGAATTTAACCGCTTTGTGGAAGATGCACAGAATGGGCTTTCAGCTCGTTCTAAGGCAGAAGCCATTGCGGCGCAAACGCAAAAAACAATCCACGAGCGCTGGGACCAAGACCCTATTTTTTACAAAAAATTCAGCGATCAAGTAAAAGCACTCATAGAGACATTAAAAACCGCCAAAAAGGAAGATTTAAATGCTCTGTTAGAGCAAACCAAACAACTGCAGGAGGAAGTAGAAAATTACGAAGATAATGACATTCCCACTGCTATACGGGCTACAAAAGCCTTGCATCCGTATTACCGGTTAGTACGCCAAGATCTGAAAGAGGCCTCCCCGGAACAAATACTGCAGATCGTTCAATATATCGGAGAAGTTCTGCAAAAAGAAAGAATTGTGGACTGGAAGACGAGTATTGAAGTAAAAAGAGCCGTGAGAGACCAACTGGAAGACTTCCTGTTTGATGTGGTGAAAAAAGAGATGGAAATCCCTCTTTCAATGGAATTTATTGAAAATTTCATTAATAATGTGTGGAATTTGGCTACTAAAAATGACTAAAACCTTACCTTTGGGAAAAGAGAATTTGATATACGAAGAAATAGAAGAACTCCGCAAGAGTTTTTCTGTTACCGTATTCCCTTCTGGCAAGGTCATTTTTAAGACGCCAAACAAAGCATCCCCAGATGAACGCAAAACATTTTTATTAAAAAAGAAGGAGTGGATTAAAAAACAGCAAGCCTATTTTAGCCAATTCCACGCTAAACAGCAAAGTTATATCTCTGGCAGTGATGTCCTCTATTTGGGAAGACATTATCAGTTGATTGTTTGCAAAAAAACACCTGAACATATCGCATTTGCGGCTAATAAAATTATTATTTATTCTTCCCAATCAGCAACAGTTTTATTAAATCGCTTTTTATATCAACGAGCAGAAACGATATTTAAAGAACGTTTAATGTTCTGCCTAAAATTTTTCCCTGAGATAAACCCGCTACAAGTTCGTTTTAGCATTAGAAAAATGGAAAAACGTTGGGGTAGTTTTCAGCAAAAGGGCCTTATTCTTTTAAATCCTCAATTAATAAAAGCGCCTAAAAAATGTATAGATTACGTTATTTTTCATGAACTCTGTCACTACAAATATAAACAGCATAATAAAAATTTCTTTAGATTGTTAGAGCAAAAATGTCCCAATTATAAATCTCTGAAAGCAGAGTTGGAATTAAAGATTTTGGGCTGAAATTTTCTATTAATTCCCTGTTTTATTTTTAGGGAATTTATACAAGTTGTATAGGGAAAACAGGGCGAAAAATGGCGTAAAAACCCCTAAAAATTAAGATTTTCCCTGTATTTTCCCTGCATATCAGGGAATTTGGCACAAAAAATTAACAGCACATTGCTGACCAAACTACACGCACCGTGGAAATTTAAAACCCTTGCGCGAGCAGGGGTTTTTAGTTTTTAGGAGAGTTTGCACATCCCAACTGTTTGGGGTATCGTCTGGATTTGAAACCCGCACAACATTGTGTGAGTTTAAGGCCACCCTAGGCCGAAAGGCGAACCCTGCGCGAGGACGGCCCGGGCAAAATTTCCGTCAGGAATTTATACAGGGCATATCCCTATTGTTGCTTCCTAAAACCCATTTACTCCTTGTTACTTAGTTGTCCGGATACCTTTCTCGCGCTTCGCGTAGGTCTCCCTTCGCCCACTCCTAGCATAAACGGGTTTTCGTTTGAAAACTCCTTCTTCTCCAAAAAATTATTCACTTTTCAAATAGATTAAGAGCCAGGTGAATTTCTCCTGTTTCTCGGGCATTTAGTTTGTTATACGGTCGTTATCGGTTGCCATTGTCGTTATTCCCGAGGGTGTACAGCCGGGAGTCTGTTGTTATTAAAAATGAGGTTATATCTTAGCCGTATGCAAGAGGAAAGGTCAAATAAGAGGTCATCCAGAACTGGTGGCCCGCAGGGTTTTCAGAATCTACATCTTGGGTAGTTGCAGTTAAGGTCCAACAACAACTAACAACCGTTTCCCGGCTAAAATACCCGTAACAAGCAACTAGCCCATATAGCACAAAAACGCCCCGGGCAAAAACCCGGGGCGTTTACGTTTTTCCAACACAAAGCAAACCTAATTTCCTGTTACGCTAATGGTTTTCCATTTGCCTTGCCACACGCGCCACACCATCAGTACGGCCGTCAGCGCGGCATAAAACGTCAGCCAACTCCATACCCAGAAAACAGACAACTGCCACTTATACACAATCAGCCACGTTCCGGGAATAAGCAGCCCCCACGCGCAAAAGAGCATTACCAACATATAAAACTTGGTATCGCCCGCGCCGCGCAAAGTTTCGCCAAAAATAAGATAAGTGGCATCAAACAACACAAAGCAACTCATCAGTTTCATCAGCGGATAAGTTTTGGCGGTAATTTCCGCCGCATTGGGCGAACCCGCCGGCACAAATAACCCGATAAAAACAGGTGCAAAAAAGAAGAAAACAATTCCCACCGTGCCTGCATACAGGTAGCCTAATTTGCACGCGTTTTTAAGCACCTTCAACGTCAAATCCGGGCGTTTTAATCCCTGGTATTTGCTCGCCAAAATTTGGATACCCATCCCCAGCCCCAAAATTACCATAAACACTACGGGCTGCATAGACATTACAATATTGCTCGCTTCTAGCGACAAAACGTCAATACTGCCCACCATAAACGTAAAAAGCGTAAAGGACAAAATATCCATTAAAAAGCCAAAGCCGTTGGGTAGGCCAAAGCGTACCAAACGCGCAAAAACAGGCTTATAAAACCCGGCCAGACGGCGGATTTTAAACTCGCGCCGCACGCGCCCCGCACAAATAAGCGTGGCATAAATAATCGTCATAGCACCGCAGCCGATAATCGTCGCCCACGCCGCACCGACAATGCCCATTTCGGGGAACCCCAACTTGCCGAAAATCATAATATAATCCAGCACAATATTTACGACGTTACCGGCCAAAGAGGCCCACATCGGCACTTTGGTTTGCCCGCGCCCGCTAAAAAAACTGGCCAGCGCGCTGTTAATCACCGTCAGGCCGCTAAACAAGTTTAATAAACTAAAATATTTTATTTCCAAACCGCGCACAGACATATCGTGCCCGAAGGAATTAATCAGGCCTATACCCAGCGGGGTAAGAGCCGCCAGCAACACAGAGGACAGCACCGCCAGCAAAATGCCCTGCCACAAGGATATCGTAACAGAAGCATATTTCTTTTTGGCATAATATTGCGAAATAAAAACGCTCGTATAACTGGCTAGCCCCATAAACATAGAGGCAAACGTCATCGCCAATACGCCGGCGGGCACACAGGCGGCCAAAGCCTCGTGCGAGTGCCAGGATAAAAACATCCTGTCCGCAAACTGCATAATTACCTGCGCGGCCATCGTTACAATAAGCGGGTATGATAAATACCACAACTCGCCCAGCGAGGCTTGTTTATACATCTTTTTCATTTTACAACACACTCCAAAATACTGCCGTAAGGGCACAAAAAACCCCGCAACCTTACGGCCGCGGGGTTTATAAAGTCTTTCAAAAAATTACAGTTTGACGACTTTAACGGCTTTCGGGCCTTTTTCGGATTCCACGACTTCGAATTCAACTTCTTGACCTTCGGCCAAGGTTTTGAAACCGTCGCCCTGAATTTCCTGATAGTGTACAAAGAGATCTTTAGAACCATCTTCGGGGGTTACGAAGCCGTAACCTTTCTGGTCGTTAAACCATTTAACTTTTCCTTTAGGCATTTTACTTGTTACTTCCTTTTATAATTTACGGGTACTTAAACTTAATAAGTACCTACAATTATTATACTATAAATTGATTTATTTATCAAGAAAAAAGCCATATTATTTTAAAATAATCCTTTTTTTTCAGTAATTGAAACTACTTCATATCCAGCATCAGTTACTGCTTGTTTTAATATTTCATCACTTACTTCAGTGTTAACAACAGCACATTTTTTTGCTAGATTTACTTTTGCCTTTTTTACACCTTCAAGAGCATTTAAACTATCTTCTACTTTTGAAGCGCAATGTTCACATTTCATATTGTTAATTACGATTATTTTTTTCATTTCATTTACTCCTTATCTACTTTAAATCTTTGGATTCTTAAAGCATTTAATACAACACAAATTGAACTTAAACTCATAGATAGTGCGCAAAGCATTGGGTTAAGGACAATATTGAATGGATAATATAGAATTCCCCCCGCAATCGGTATGAATAAAATATTATAAAAGAATGCCCAGAATAAATTCATTTTAATATTATTAACTACTTTTCTACTTAAATTGATTGCAACAATCAATGATTTAAGATTATCTTTCATTAAGACAATATCTGATGATTCTATAGCAATATCTGTTCCACTACCAATTGAAATACCAACATCAGCACTAACTAATGCTACTGAATCGTTTATACCATCACCTACCATTGCGACAACACGATTTGCTTGTTGTAATTCATTGATTTTGTTGGCTTTTTGATCAGGCATTACATCCGCAATTACTTCTTTAATACCACAATCTTTTGCAACTGCGATTGCGGCATTATGATTATCACCAGTTAACATTACTGGAGTTATTTTCTTAGAATCTAAATATGCTATTACATCTTTTACTTCTTCTTTTATTTCATCTCTTATGGCAATAATTCCATATACTTTTTCATCATCAAAAATATAAGTTATGGTTTTACCTTCATTTTGAAGTTTTGTAACAATGTTTTGATCAACACTATGTTTTAGTAATTTGTGATTAGCACAATAATATGTTTTATCATTATAAGTTGCTTTTACACCCATACCAGGTAAGTTTTCAAAGTTAGTTACTTTTACTAATTGGACATTATTCTTTTTAGCATATTCACAGATACTTTTACTAAGTGGATGTTCTGAACCACTTTCAATCGCATTGGCAATAGCTAATAATTCATCAGTTGTGCCATTTAAAGTTATTACATCAGTAACAACTGGTTTTCCTTTAGTTAGGGTACCAGTCTTATCGAAAACAATAGTATCAACATGACACATTTTTTCTAAGCTTTCACCTGATTTAATCAAGAAGCCACACTTAACTGCTTTATAAGTTCCTGCCATTATAGCAACAGGGGTAGCAAGTCCTAATGCACATGGGCAAGAAATGACTAACACCGAAATTGCTCTTGCAAGACTAAATTCAAAATTTTTTGTAATTAATATCCATATTATAAATACTAATAGAGCAATTGACATAACAATTGGAACAAACACTAAACTAATTTTGTCCGCAAGCTTTGCCATTGGTGCTTTAGAATTACTAGCAACTTCTACTAAATCAATGATTTTTTGAAGGGTTGAATCAAAACTTTCACAAGTTGCCATCATTTGGAAATTACCATTAAGATTAGTTGTTCCACCCTTAACGTTTGAATCTTTTTCAACTAAAACTGGATTAGATTCACCTGTTAAGCTAGCTTCATCAACTTCACTGATTCCTTCAATTACAACACCATCAATTGGTATTTGTTCACCTGGCTTTACAATTAGTTTATCTCCAACTTTTATATCATCTACACTTATATCAATTACTTCATTATCTTTTAGTAAATGGGCTTTTTTAGGCGCCAAATCAAGTAATTGTGATATAGCTTTAGTTGTTTTACCTTTTGCTTTATTTTCAATAAATTTTCCAAAAGATACTAAAGCTAGTATCATACCAGCTGATTCAAAGTATAATTCATGTTTATAATTTGTAATAAGTTCATCGTTACCAGTATTTATACCAATAAAAATCATTACTATAGCAAATATACCATATAAAAGACTTGCGGAAGAACCTATTGCAATAAGTGAATCCATATTAGGTGATAATTTAAATAAACGTTTAAAACCATTTTTATAATAATGGAAATTCAAACATATAATTGGAATTACTAACGCTAATTGTACTAAGCCATTTAAATAAGCATATTTATTCATATGGAAAATATGAGGTAATGGTAATCCTACCATATGTCCCATTGAAAAATACATAAGTATTAGCATTAATACCCACGAAATTATCAATTTAATTAATTCACTTTTTGCTTTTTTGTCATTTTCTTCGTTAATATTACGATTTCTTTCATAAATTTTGGCTGTATATCCGCCGCTTTCAACTGCATTTATAATATCATTTTCGTTAACTTGTGTTTCATCATATTCAACTACCATAGTTTGAGCCATTAAGCTTACTTCTACTTTTTTTACTCCAACTAATTTACTTACATCATGTTCGACATGAGCACTGCAGCTAGCACAAGACATACCCAAAACAGTAAATTTTTTTCTAACCATACGTACTCCTTTTTACATTTTATGCTTTTATATTATCTGAAAAAAATTTTGTTATTATGTACTCTATAGTGCATTTTTGTATATCATTTCGATATCTCTCGAATCTAGTTTAATAAAACTAGGAATATTTGTTGATTTCTTTATTAATTCATCTACTGCCTTTTCATCAATTTTTAAGTCTTTGAATCTTGTTGGCATACCTAATTCTTTATAGAAGCTTTCTAATTTATTTATGGCAGCCATTATTGTTTTATCATTTGTATCTTGTTTTTCTACTTTCATTACTTCTAAAGCAAATCTTAAAAATTTAGTTTCTAATTTTGGATAAACCCATTTAGCCCAAGCAGGGAATAATACCGCAAGTCCTGCCCCATGTGATACATTATCGTAAGTACCGCTTAAAACATGTTCAAGTCTATGAACGGTAAAATACA
>OGOZ01001142.1_pt1 | contig 15533 bp, 14 predicted proteins | sample 1552801 | NCBI WGS metagenome assembly OGOZ01 (sample SAMEA2580196, study PRJEB22360) | human gut metagenome | biome: human gut; feature: human-associated habitat; material: faeces | place: Denmark | collected 2008/2010
AATTGGAAAAAATCAGGTTGCAGTCTGAAATAGAACATCTGAAAGAACAAATTAGTCCTTCCATGTTATTCCGGGTACTCCACTATTCAGGAGAACAGGCATTGGTAAATCCGGGAAAGGCTTCGAAAATGTTAATGAAACTGAGCCAGATACTCCGGTATCAGCTGTATGACTGTAACCGGGAAAAAGTGCTGTTAAATACAGAAATCAAATTCCTCACCAATTATTTGGAACTGGAACAACTTGTCTCCGGCAAATTTGATTTCCACATGAACGCATCGGGAGAGACAGGACGCACTTTTGTATTCCCATTGCTTTTCATCCCTTTTATACAGTACACCGTAAAACAAATCGAAATACAGGAAGAACATCCTGCATCCATTGACATCCATCTGCATGCAGAAGATGAGAATATTCAGTTCAACTGCCAGGTATCCATACCTCGCCTGGAACAGGAACAGGAATTAAATAAAATCCGGCAACGTCTTGATTTGCAATACGGAGAGAACTACCGGTTGGAATTAACCGACCAAAGCATTCAGCTTGAATTGAAAGGAGGTGGAAAATGATCAATAACCATTTTACCAATTTCCTGCTTGCTCCACGTTATCGGACGGCAAGGCATCTGTTTCTGCAATTCGTGGTATTTATGATTACAGTAAACATACTTTGGAATGTCCCCATGCGACCACTCAGCTTCCCTCAAAGATTGCTGGGATGGGCCATCTATTTTATTTCCATCGATGCAGTTTTCTATATCAATCTTTATTGGCTATTCCCTCGCTTCCTGCTGAAAAATCGCCTGTTGATATATGCCCTCGGTGTATCCGGAGTTAGTCTGATAGTCATTATAGCTGTAGCCATATTCCAAATTTTCACCATAGATATTTCTGTTCCCTCATCCGATAACGGTCTGTTGCCTATCGTGGTAAATGCCATATCAGGAGTATTAGCCATGGGATTTACCGTAGCTGGAATGTCCGCCATACTCCTGCTCCGTCACTGGATACTCTATAACCAGCGTGTAGATGAGATCCAATCTGCCACTCTGCATTCTGAATTAAAGTTTCTCAAAAACCAGATAAATCCTCACTTCTTATTCAATATGCTGAATAATGCTAATGTACTCATTCGAAAAAATCCCACAGAAGCATCTAAAGTATTATTCAAGCTTGAAGATTTATTGCGTTACCAGATGAATGATAACTTCCGCGAACATGTACCTCTCCGCTCCGATATCCATTTCCTGAACGACTATCTGAATCTGGAAAAGGTACGGCGCGATCACTCTGATTACAATATCACAGAGGAAGGTAATATCGATGCCATACAATTACCGGCTTTGCTATTCATTCCCTTTGTAGAGAATGCGGTGAAACATAATTTCGACAGCGAACATCCGTCATACGTTCACCTTTTCTTTAAGGTCGAGGATAATCAATTGGAATTCCAGTGTGAAAACTCCAAGCCTGCCGTAGCAACAGGCAAAAGCCATGTGGGGGGAATCGGACTAACTAATATCCGACGCCGGCTTGAGCTCCTATACCTCGGTCGCTATTTACTGGAAGTAGCCGAGACAGAAAATAAGTATGTAGTAATTTTAAAACTGGATTTATGAATTGTATTATAATAGATGATGAACCACTAGCACGCGAAGCCATGGAAATGCTGGTGCAAGAAAATAAAGAGCTTTGCTTACTGGGCATGTTCAATAATGCCGTATCCGCCACACAGTTTATGGAAGAACATTCTGTCGACCTTATCTTTCTGGATATTCAGATGCCGGGTATCACCGGCATAGAGTTCGCACATACCGTCTCCAAACGAACCCTCATCATCTTTACGACCGCCTATACGGAATATGCATTGGACAGCTATGAAGTCGATGCTATCGATTATCTGGTGAAGCCTATAGAACCGGAACGCTTCCAAAAGGCAGTACAGAAAGCCCTCTCCTATCATTCATTATTGATGAAAGAGGAGAAAGAGGCCATTGAAACCAATGTTTCTTCCGAGTATTTCTTCGTGAAATCCGAACGGAAATACTTCAAAGTAAACTACACTGATATTCTCTTCATCGAAGGATTGAAAGACTATGTAATCCTTCAATTACCGGAGCAGCGCATCATAACCCGTATGAATATGAAAGGCATCTCCGAGCTCCTGCCCCAGGATCTGTTCCTACGGGTAAACAAGTCCTATATCGTCAATACCCGTCACATCGATTCATTTGATAACAATGACATTTACATAGGTAATTATGAGATTGCCATAGGTAACAGCTACCGCGATACATTCTTTGAAGAATTTCTAATGAAAGGAAAAAGAAAAGAGTGATAAAGTGGTGAGGTGATAGAGTGTAAATTATCATTTTTCAAAATAATCACGTACTTTTGTATTCCGGAATAAGCAACTTAACAGGTTTACAGATATGATACAAATTCGCCCCAGCCAGCTTTCAGATTTAGACCGCCTGATGGAGATATTCGATCATGCCCGCAAATTTATGGCATCTGTAGGAAATGGAAATCAGTGGATCAATGGCTACCCACAACGTGAGCTGATTGCCAAAGAAATCACCGACGGACATTGCTATGCATGTGAAGATAAGCACGGAAAAATCGTCGGAACATTCTGTTTTGTTCCGAGTCCCGACCCCTTTTATGCCATCATCGAAGATGGAGCCTGGTTAAATGATGATCCTTATTATGTGATTCACCGCATCGCCTCCGACGGAAGTTACAAAGGCATCGGCGATATCTGTCTGGATTGGTGCGCCAAACAACATCCTAATTTACGTGCGGACACACATAAAGACAATATTATCATGCAAAATCTGCTCACAAGAAATGGCTTTATCCGCTGCGGAATCGTGTATGTATCTAATGGAACAGCAAGAATCGCATATCAAAAGATAGTCTGAACAATAATTGCTTCCACATAAATCTGTTATACACAGAATAAATAATCAAAAAACAGAAAAATCATAGAATAATGGAAGATACGGAGAAACAAGAACCTACGCAGTGGTTCGTCTTTTTTAAAGACCAACTGCTGCTGAAAAAAGAGAAAACAGAAAAAGGAGAAATAAAATACAGTGTACCTTATGGTACAGAGCCACCGTTGGCTCCCGGTTCAGGCTGTACGATTCATGAAGTCTTACTACCTACGGATGAAATGGTACACGCATTCGCCATCGAACAACTCGTTGTGGAAACGGAAGAATGGCTTATGGTCAATCTCAGGGGCTCTTATGAATATATCCCCCTGGATGAATATAAAGCTGCCGGTAAAGCATATCAAATATTGTATTGGGACCAACATAGTCGTTTTTGTCCTGCATGTGGCATGCCTACGGAACACAAGACACCTATCATGAAGAAGTGTCCTTCGTGTGCCTACGAAATATATCCGCCTATCTCTACAGCTATCATCGTGTTGATACGTCGTGGAGAAGAAATCTTACTGGTACATGCCCATAACTTCCGCGGAACATTCTATGGCCTGGTAGCCGGTTTTCTTGAGGTAGGAGAAACTCTGGAACAATGTGTACAACGTGAAGTAATGGAAGAAACCGGTCTGACTATCAAGAATTTGAAATATTTCGGTTCCCAGCCTTGGCCTTATCCGAGCGGTCTGATGATTGGCTTCTCGGCAGAATATGTAGATGGAGAAATTCATCTTCAGAAAGAAGAACTCTCTCGTGGTAAATGGTTCACGAAAGAGAATCTCCCTATTCTCCCAGAGAAACTTTCCATCGCCCGAAAACTCATCGACGCCTGGCTGGCGGACAAACTCTAATAATGAGGACAAACTCTAAAAGTGAGGATAAACTCTAAAAAATGATGAAAGAGAAACTTTGGAATGCAAACTACATCAAGGTGATGACTACCAACTTTCTGTTGTATTTCGCCTTCTATCTGCTCACACCTTTGCTCCCTCTCTATCTGAGCGAAAATTTTGGAGCCACGAAAGATGTGATTGGAATTGTGCTGAGCGGCTATACGGTTGCCGCCCTCATCATTCGTCCGTTCAGCGGATATGTGGTTGACAGCTTTTCGCGCAAGAAGGTGCTGATGGTCTGTCTCTCGGCCTTCGCCATCTTCTTTGCCGGCTATATTGCAGCCAGCACCATCCTGATGTTTGCCATCTGCAGAACCCTGCACGGAGGTCCGTTCGGAGCCGTAACGGTTGCCAACAGCACCTGCGCCATCGACGTTCTTCCGGCAAGTAGGAGAAATGAAGGAATCGGACTCTACGGACTGAGCAACAATTTTGCCATGGCAATTGCTCCATCCATCGGAATCTATCTCCATAATGCGGTAGATAGTTACATGATTCTCTTCTGGATAGCTTTCATCGTGGCGATTGCCTCAGTTGTGATTGCAGGAACCATCCGCCTCCCCGAAAAGGAAATCGTTAAGAACAAGGAGAAGCTTTCTCTCGACCGCTTCTTCCTGACGCGTGCCTGGCTCCTTGCCATCAACATCGCCATGTTCGGTTTCTGCTGGGGCGTTCTGAGCAATTATCTAGCAATCTACAGCAAGGAGGAACTCGGAATTACGGGCGGAACGGGCACTTTTTTCGCCCTTCTTTCCATGGGCAACGGCGTCTTCAGCGGTGAAAACAATATGACCGGCAGCAGCACCGGGGGAAGCGGCAATGCCCTTACCCACGGGATTGGCTTTCTTCAGCGCTTCGGCGTCGAACTGGGGATGCAGAAGCATATCCAGGCTCTTGGCGTCGATCTGCATGAGGGCTTCTTCTTCAGTGATCATGCCTTCGTCAATAAGATCACAGGCAATCTTGATAGCGGCGGAAGCGGTGCGCTTGCCGTTGCGGGTCTGGAGCATGAAAAGCTTGCCGTGCTCCACAGTGAACTCCATGTCCTGCATGTCGTGATAATGGTTCTCCAGAGTCTTGCATACATCTACAAACTGGGCAAAGGCTTCGGGGAATTTCTGCTCCATCTCGCTGATGGGCATGGGAGTACGGACGCCTGCGACCACGTCTTCGCCCTGGGCATTGGTCAGGAACTCGCCGAAGAGACCCTTGGCGCCGGTAGCGGGGGAGCGGGTGAAAGCAACGCCGGTGCCGCAGTCATCTCCCATGTTGCCGAAAGCCATCATCTGCACGTTAACGGCAGTACCCCAGGAATAGGGGATATCATGGTCCATACGGTAGATATTGGCGCGGGGGTTATCCCAGGAACGGAACACGGCCTTGATGGCCTCAAAAAGCTGCTCTTTGGGATCGGTGGGGAAGTCCTTGCCAAGCTGCTTTTTGTACTCGGCCTTGAACTGTTCTGCCAGCTCATGAAGATCCTCGGCGGAAAGTTCCACGTCAAAGGTGATGCCCTTGCGTGCCTTCATTTCGTCGATGAGCTTTTCAAAATATTTCTTGCCCACCTCCATGACCACGTCGGAGAACATCTGGATGAACCGCCGGTAGCAGTCCCAGGCCCAGCGGGGGTTGTTGGATTTTTCGGCAATGACCCGAACTACGTCTTCGTTAAGACCCAGATTCAAAATGGTATCCATCATGCCGGGCATGGATGCGCGGGCGCCGGAACGGACGGAAACCAGCAGGGGGTTCTCCTTATCGCCGAACTTCTTGCCGGTGATCTCTTCCATCTTGGAAATGTAGTCCATGATCTGACCCTGGATCTCTTCGTTGATCCGGCGGCCGTCCTCATAGTACTGGGTGCAGGCCTCGGTGGTGATAGTGAATCCCTGAGGAACAGGCAGCCCAATGTTGGTCATTTCGGCCAGGTTCGCACCTTTGCCGCCCAGAAGGTTGCGCATGTCTTTGGAACCTTCGGAGAACAGGTAAACATATTTGTGTGCCACAGTTCATACCTCCTAGAAAATGTGCTTGCGTATATTCTTTCAAACAACCAATTCATTATAGCAATGCACATGTTCCTTTGCAAGAGATAAACACCTTTCTCCTCGAAAAAATGCAGGAAAAATTTCGTGCCGAAGGACTGAACCGGCATGAACGAACGTTGCCGGGGGCAATATTCCTGCCGCAGCGAAGATGCTGTATCGACAAAATAAATTTGCACCGGATTTTCGTGTAAAAAACGATACCCGTAAAAAAGCAGGCGGATTTTTCAAAACAATAAGCCATGCCGGTCAGAGGTATTATATCTTTCTCGCCGGTTGCCTATTTTCATCTGCCGTGGTAATATAATGCATATGAATGAAACGGAATTCTATCAGGCTACGAAAAATCGCTCCCTGAAGGGTGCTTATCTGCTGTGCGGGGAGGAGGAACTCACCAAGCAGGAAGCTGCCGTACGAGTAGAAGAACTGCTGGACCCGGGCTTTCGGGAACTGAACCGGCAGAGCTTTACCCGGCCTGCTGCAGCGTCCGAAGTCTTTGCAGCCTGCGATCAGCTGCCTCTGTTTGACAGCTTTCGTCTGGTGGAGGTAAAGGAGTGGGACGAGAGCGTATCTCGCGGCCTGTTAGAAAAAGACAGACTTCTGTTTTTACCGGATACTACGGTGCTGCTGCTGCTTTGCAGGGGTGCCTGCAAAAAAACGGATCCTTTGTTTAAGCTCCTGGCGCAGAAGAACAGGGTAGCCGTGTTCGAACCCCTGACGAGGGATCGGACTGTGAATATGCTTTTGCGAGAGGCGGGACTGAAAAACGTGGGTCTTAGCCGCAGTGTGGCAGGACTTCTGGCAGACAAGGTAGGATATGATGCATACCGACTGCGAAACGAATTTTCCAAGGCTGCCGATTTTGTTGGCCCCTGCGGCGAGGTTACGGAGGCCGTTTTGGACAGCGTAGTGACTCCTACTGCGGAGTTTCAGGTTTTTGAGCTATTGGAAACACTTCTGGCGGGGCGCAGGGCGCAGGGCCTGACCATGCTTCGACAGGCTTTGCAGCAGGGGGAAAATGCTTTGGGTCTGGCTGCTTTTCTGTGCGGGCGGCTGAAGCTTATATTGACGGCCAGGGAGCATCTGGAAACGGGAAAGACTCCGGAAGCCGCAGCAAAATTGCTGGGAGGCAGCCCCTATGCTGCAAAAAAGGCTGTGCAGAGCGCCCAAAAACGTACGGCTGCTCAGTGGCGGCAAGTGCTGAAGGCTTTTGAACTGGTAGATATACAAACAAAGCAGGGCCTTGCAAAGGACAGTGATGCGTTGCTGCTTGCCGTCATATCTCAGTTTTGATTTTTCGGTTTAGACCGCTGATAATTTTTTACCCGCATTGGGAGAAAGGAAGCATCTGCATGAAATTCGCCATCGTTGGCTGTCAGTCTGAAGACTCCATCCATCTGCCTCACTATTCCGAGGTCATTACCACCCCTTACGGCAGTGTGAAGGTCTATCACGCCACCACGCCTGCCGGCAACGAGGTCATTCTGTTGACCAGGCACAGCCTTTCTCTGGTAGAGGATGCCTATGAGACAAATTACCGGGCTAACATTTATGCTTTGTATCTGTGCGGCGTGACCCACATCGTCAGTGCATCCATTGCCGGTACCTGTGATTATACGCATAAACTGGGCAGCTTCAGTTTGATTTCCGATTTTATTGATTTTACCCGTCTGCGGGAGAGCACTTTCCGCCGGGAACACCGGCTGGTGACCCATGTGGGTATGGATTCCGTATTTGACGAGGATATGAATGATGCACTGGAACACATCATCAAAGAGCGGGATATTCCTTACGAAGGACGGTGCGTGTATGCCTGTACAGACGGTCCCCGGTATGAAACAGCTGCAGAAGTGCGTATGATGCGGGAACTGGGGGCGCAGATACTGGGCGTTACGCTCGTGCCCGAAGCACCTCTGAGTCGGGAAATGGGCATGAAGTACGCTTCCATTGCCATTATTGCTCGTTATGGCACTGGCATGGACCATGACATCACGGATGAGGATCTGCTGCGTATCTCCGCTCAGCATAAGGGGAAGGCACTGGAAGTAGCGCTGACTCTGGTGGACAGCTATCGGGAGTAAAAACTCCCTTTCTGTTGGGACTGACAGGGAGCGCTTGAGGCGCTTCCTGTTCTTTTAATAAGAATGGAGGGCGTATATGCGTTTTATCTGCCTGCTGCTGGTTTTGCTTTTCCTATTTCCTGACAGTGCAATGGGAGAGGAAAAAACGGAAGGTCCGGAGGCTTCGGCTGCACCGAAGGCCTCTGTGCTGACGGATAGAATTCATTACTCGTCAGATATGCCGGGATATCCGCGGCAGGTGCGGGATCGGGATCTGGATACAAGTTTTTCTGTAAGTGCCGAATATCCATTGCACATCGATATTCGAGAATCCCAGCCCGCCTGGCTTTGCATTGCCTGGGAATATGCTGCTCCGAAGCGTTCCGTCCGGTTTCTGGATAAAAACAATATCCTGCTGGAAGAAGTAAATACTCTCTTTCCTTTTCATAACGAAGTTTTATCCGTTCCCCAGAATACGCAGTATATAGAACTGCAGGGTTTGGAAGATGCCGTAGTCAGCATCAGCGATCTGTATTTATATGGGGAGGGGGCTTTGCCGGAACCCTGGTGTTATGATTGGCAGCCTACTCCGGAAAAGCTGGATTTTCTGGTGGTAGCCACTCATTTTGATGATGACGCCATCTGGCTGGGAGCGGTTATGCCTTTGCTTGGGGCCGAGGAGGGATATACCGGTGTCATTCTGTATATGACCTATCAGCAGCGGCTGCGCTTGAACGAAGCTCTGATGGGGGCCTGGACCATGGGAGAGCGAGACTATCCATTGTTTTCCATGCTGCCGGACGTATATTTGGAAAAATACCTTTCCGCTGCCCAGTTTTCATATGACATCGTGCTGCAATATATGGTGCGCTGCTATCGACAGTATAAGCCGTTGGTGGTCTTTACGCAGGATCTGGAGGGAGAGTATGGCCATTGGCAGCATAAACAAACGGCACGATGTGCCCTGGATGCCATTCCTCTTGCAGCGGATTCAACTTATGACAGGGAATCCGCGGAGAAATATGGGGTATGGCAGGTGCAGAAAGCATATACGCATCTTTACCCTGAAAATAAAATTCAGCTGGATACCAGGCGCGCCTTAACCGCTTTTGACGGAAAAACGGCAGTAGAAGTAGCCAATGACGCTTATAAAAAGCATGCCAGCCAGTTCTCTTATCATGCCTATAGGGTTGCGGATGACTATAAGTATTCCATAGCGGACTTTGGCCTTTCTTACAGTGCGGTACAGGATCCGGGGACACATCCGTTTGCAGGTATAGGCGATAGCCTTTTGTGCAGAAAAAGTGCTAAGGCATCGGAAGAAAAAACGGTGCCTACGGATACACCGGCACCGAAGCAAACCACTGCTCACACAGATGCACTGACGACACCGGCTGACCATACAGATACCCTGATGTCGACAGATGCGCCTGCGACTGAGGATACACCTTTGCCGGCTGACGGGGAAGAGGAAGAACCGGTGAGCCGCTCCATGGTGATCACAGGTTGTATAATATTAGCTGTCGGATTGTACTTTAAATGCCGGGATATTCAGAAAAAAGGGCCAGCAGGTACAAATGAAGAAGATGCGGAGGATGAAGAACTGGAAGAGGATCTGGATGCTATGGAGGAAGAAGAGGACGATTGATTCGTCCTGCCCGCAAATGTTCCACAAAAAAATATTTTTCCCCTTTACAAATCAGGGGCCTTGTGTTAGTATACTGACAATGATTTTTAATCGGTACAGAGATGCCGGCAAGGTCACCATAGAAATGTTGGGCGCATTAGAGCCCGGCTAAAATGCATGGAACAAGCCTGCTGCATCGGCAGGCTTTTTTGTTGCCCTGTATCGAAAAGAAAGGAGCTTTCATGCAGTATAAGGCTGAGATCATGGATGAGGCGGCGGTGGGTCGTTCCCTCAAACGTATGACCCATGAGATCCTGGAGCGGAACAAGGGCACCGAAGGGCTGCTGCTGCTTGGGATCAAACGCCGGGGATTGCCTCTGGCCCGGGAGATCGCTGAAAACATCCGGCGGTTCGAGGGAGCAGAGGTGCCCGTGGGGTACATAGATATCACTCTGTACCGGGATGATCTGAGTGAGCTGACCCCTCTTCCGGATGCCGGAGATACCTGCATCCCCGTGGAGCTTGCAGGAAAGAACTGCGTGCTGGTAGATGATGTGCTCTATACAGGCCGCACGGCCCGGGCAGCCATCGAAGGTGTATTTCATTATGGGCGGCCGGCTTCCATCCAACTGGCGGTGCTGGTGGACCGGGGACATAGGGAACTGCCGATCCGTGCCGATTTCGTGGGCAAGAACATACCTACTTCCAAAGAAGAAATGGTGGCCGTCACCGTTCCGGCTATCGATAACGAACCGTACGGCGTAAAGCTGTATGATCGATGAATAGGCGTAAGTCGTCCCCTGCGGGGGTATAGCATACAGGAAACAGGACAAAACGGATCATGAAGGGAGTAAAAAACATGGATCTCATCTACAACATTAAAGACAAACCCAAATTCTCCGAACTAATTGCTTTCTCCTTCCAGCAGCTGCTGGCTATCATGGCCGCAACCATCGCTGTGCCTGCCGTAGTGGGAAATGGGATGACCGCTTCCGCTGCATTGTTCGGCGCAGGTGTCGGCACCATTGTCTATCAGCTGTTTACCAAGTTCCGCAGCCCTGTATTTCTGGGCTCTTCCTTCGCTTTTCTGGGCTCCATGTTTGCGGCCTTTGCAGGGGCTACATCCATGACGCTGGGGTATCTGGGGCTGATCCTGGGCGCCGCTTTTGCCGGTTTGGTGTATGTGATCCTGGCCATCGCCGTAAAGGCGGCAGGTGTGCAGTGGATTAATAAGCTTATGCCCGCCGTAGTCATCGGACCCACCGTGGCTATCATTGGTCTCAGCCTGGCCGGCAATGCCGTAGGCGATATGCTTCGGGGCGATGTGACCATAGAAAATGTTGCCGCGGCTTCCCCCAACGTTGCGCTGCTGTGCGGTCTGGTCACTTTGTTTGTGGTTATTATCTGCTCCATTTTCGGCAACAAGCGGGCTCGGCTGGTTCCCTTTATCATTGGCATCATGGCCGGGTATGCGGTAGCGCTGGCGTTTACGCTGATCGGCATGGCCACGGGAAATGATTCTCTTATGATTATCGACTTTGCTCCCTTTAAGGCACTGGTAGCGGACGGTGTCACGCTCAAAACCTTCCTGACTCTTCCTGAATTTACCTTTGTAACGGCGCTCAAGGGGGTAGGCGAGCTGAATGGCGCATATGTAGGGGCTATCGCTGTGGCTTATGTACCCGTGGCCTTCGTGGTCTTTGCCGAGCATATTGCAGACCATAAGAACCTGTCCACCATCATTAATCAGGATCTGCTGACTGATCCCGGTCTGGCCCGCACCCTTCTGGGCGACGGCATCGGCTCCATGGCGGGTGCCTTCTTTGGCGGCTGCCCCAATACGACTTACGGTGAAAGCGTTGGCTGTGTGGCCATCACCCGGAATGCATCCGTAGTGAGCATCACCGGCGCAGCGGTTCTGGCCATGCTGGTGGCTTTCCTTTCTCCGGTAGTAGCCTTCCTGGATTCCATCCCTGCCTGCGTCATGGGCGGCGTGTGCCTGACTCTGTACGGCTTTATCGCAGTGTCCGGACTGAAAATGTGCCAGGATGTGGATCTTAACGATAATCGGAACCTGTTTGTGGTTTCTGCCATCCTCATTGCGGGTGTAGGCGGCCTGACTCTGACTTTCGGTAAAGTGACTATCACCTCCGTAGCCTGCGCACTGATTCTGGGAATTCTGGTGAATGTAGTGGTTCGCCGGAAGGATCATCCGGAAGGGCAGGAGCATGAACCCCAGCAGGTAATCAAGTAATCTCCTGGCAACAAGTTCATAGGATTCCCCTCTGTAGACCCCCGTATGCCCTTGAGCTACGGGGGATTTTTTATCATATCTAATCGGACGTGCGGATTCTACACGAAAGGGGATGGAAATGTGAAAAACTTGAGAAAAATAAGAATTATCCCCTGCACGGCACATTTTTCAAAACGTAAAATAGTATATCATTTTAAGGCTATTGACAACTTTTGCCCATGTGATATGATGAAGCTGCAAGAAATCCTGCACCACTTAGGCGCATCTGTGCGCTCGGTTTTGGCGCAGGAGGAAGCGAAATTTTTGGGAGGATAGTATGAACGCATACATCGAGAGAGTCATCGAGGACGTAAAGCGTCGGGATCCCGGCCAGACCGAGTTCATTCAGACCGTAGAAGAGGTTCTTCGTTCCCTGGAAAAGGTGATCGAAAAGCACCCCGAGTATGAAAAGGCAGCTCTGCTGGAGCGGCTGACTGAGCCGGAGCGTATCATCCAGTTCCGGGTACCCTGGGTCAACGACGCAGGTGAAGTGAAGGTGAACCGCGGTTTCCGGGTGCAGTTCAACAGCGCCATCGGGCCTTACAAAGGGGGTCTGCGTTTTGCTTCTCACGTCAATCAGTCCGTCATGAAGTTCCTCGGCTTTGAGCAGACCTTCAAAAACAGCCTGACCACCCTGCCCATGGGCGGCGGCAAGGGCGGCGCCGACTTCGATCCCACTGGCAAGAGCGATATGGAAATCATGCGTTTCTGCCAGAGCTTTATCACTGAGCTCTATCGGCATATCGGTCAGAACGTGGACGTTCCCGCAGGCGATCTGGGCGTGGGCGGCCGTGAGATCGGCTATATGTTCGGTCAGTATAAGCGTATCGTCAACTCCTATGATAACGGTACCTTCACCGGTAAGGCCCGCTCCTTTGGCGGCAGCCTGATCCGTCCGGAAGCTACCGGCTTTGGCGCCGTCTATTATGCTGAGGATGTTCTCAAGCATGATGGGACCACCATGGAAGGCAAAACCATTGCCGTTTCCGGTTTCGGCAACGTGGCATGGGGCGTCTGCACCAAGGCAGCCCAGCTGGGAGCCAAGGTGGTCACCCTTTCCGGTCCTGACGGCTATATCTACGATGAAGCCGGCGTTGTAACGCAGGAGAAGATCGATTACATGCTGGAGATGCGCGCAAGCAACCGCAACCGGGTGCAAGGTTCAGGACTATGCCGACAAGTTTGGCGTTCCCTTCTTCCCCAAGCAGAAGCCCTGGGGTGTTAAGGTGGATATCTGCATGCCCTGCGCTTATCAGAATGAGATCGGCATGAAGGAAGCACAGCAGATGCTGGATAACGGCCTCAAATATTATATCGAGGTCGCCAACATGCCTACCACCAACGAAGCTCTGTACTTCCTCATGGACAAGGGCCTCACCGTTGCCCCCAGCAAGGCGGTTAATGCCGGCGGCGTATCCGTATCCGGTCTGGAGATGAGCCAGAACTCCGAGCGTCTGAGCTGGTCCGCCGAGGAAGTGGATAAGTGGCTGCATACCATCATGCACAATATTTACACTTCTTCCGTGGAAGCTGCCGAAGAGTACGGCTTGGGCTACAATCTGGTGGCCGGTGCCAACATTGCCGGTTTCAAGAAGGTGGCCGATGCCATGCTGGGTCAGGGTATCGTCTGATCTGACTGTTTCCAAAATACATAGAAATGGATCCCCCGGTTCTGCCGGGGGATCTTTAATCTGCAGGCTGATATATACGGATGCGGTTAGGCTCTACCATCAAAAACGATTCAGGCGGTGTTCATACCTGTGGATTTCATATCCTTTCGGTCTGCAATGCTTCTATCATTTTTTTGGTGCGGTGCATAAAAATCCCCTGCACAGGTTTTCATGCAGGGGAAGTTGTTGTCTTGTTTGGTGCTTAAAAACTCAGCACGCCCAGATGCTCCAGCAGGATCTTTAGGCCGATCAGAATAAGGATCACGCCGCCGGCAATCTCTGCTTTACTCTTGTATTTCAGTCCGAATACGTTCCCTACCTTCAGGCCAACGGCTGAGAAAATAAAAGTAGTGCAGCCGATAAGCAAAGCCGAAGGCAAAATCCGCACATCTGGCAGTAAACCAAAGGTAATACCCACAGCCAAAGCGTCTATACTGGTGGCTATAGCCAGTACCAACATGGAGCGAAAAGTAAAGGATGCATCTTCTGCTTCGGTCTCTTCTTTAGAAAGACCCTCTCTGAGCATATTGAGCCCAATAAGGCTCAGCAGTGCAAAGGCGATCCAGTGGTCGATGGGGCCGATGATGCCCATAAACTGGCCGCCAAGCGCCCATCCGATTACGGGCATGCCGGCCTGAAAGCCGCCAAAGAACAGGCCGAGCACTACGGCGACCTTAAGGTTGATCTTTTTCATGCCGAGACCCTTGCAGATGGAAACGGCAAAGGCGTCCATCGAAAGGCCAACGGCGAGCAACACGAGCTCTGCGAGTCCCATAGTCTGGCTCCCTCTCTGCGGGCGAGCCCGATTACGCGACTACTCCCTCATTTATATGAGACCCGATGCTACCACATGAGCAGTCAAAGGAGCCCCGTCCCAAATGAGCTACCTAAGCGGTGTTCGCTCATTCTGTAAGCATCGGATTTTGCGGGCGTCACAGGGGCAAACCGTGAGAAACTTATTGACGTTTATGGAGCGTATACGATGGGAGCGATGCCTTGGATAAGAACGAGCTGCAAAAGCGTATGGAACAGGCCATCCGCCTGACGGCACCTGGTCAGCCGATCCGCACCGCCCTCGACATGATCATCGCCGGTCACCTGGGCGCCCTTATCTGCGTCGGCGACACCGAAAACGTGCTCGCTGCCGGTAACGACGGCTTCCCGCTCAACATTTCGTTCACCTCGAACCGTCTGTTCGAGCTCTCCAAGATGGATGGCGCCATCGTCATCGACGGCGACCTCACCCAGATCCTGCGCGCCAACTTCCACCTCAATCCCGATCCCTCGCTTGCCACGAGCGAGACGGGCATGCGTCACCGCACTGCCGCTCGCATGTCGGTGCTCACCGATGCCATCGTGATCTCGGTCTCGGCCCGTCGTGCCGTCGTCAACGTGTACGTTCACGGCAAGAGCTACGAGATCCAGCCCGTCACCACTATCATGAGCTCGGTCAACCAGCTCGTCGCCACGCCCCAGACCACCCGTCAGTCGCTCGATCGCTCCCTGCTGCGCCTGACGGCCCTCGAGCTCGACGACTACGTTACGCTCGCCGACATTACCGGTATTTTCTCGAGCTTCGAGATCATGCAGCAGGCAAAGACCGAGCTTAAGGATTGCATCGTCAAGCTGGGCAACCAGGGCAAGCTCGTGCAGATGCAGCTCGAGCAGCTCGCCGGCTCCAGCATGGATACCGAGTACGACCTGATGATTCGCGACTACGCGAGCGATTCCTCCGAGGCAAACGCCGAGAAGATTCGCGCCGAGCTTGCTCGCATGACGCCTAAGGACCTGTCCGACCCACAGCATGTGGCGGCGGTTCTGGGTTACGACGACCTGGACGAGGACTCTGTCATGACGCCGCTGGGCCTGCGCACGCTTTCGCGCGTGTCCGTCGTGCGCGACGGCGTGGCCGAGAAAATCGTCGACGAGTACGGCTCGCTGCAGGAGCTCATGGACGACATCAGCGAGGATCCGGAGCGCCTGGGCGACTTTGGC
>OGOZ01001144.1_pt1 | contig 15528 bp, 9 predicted proteins | sample 1552801 | NCBI WGS metagenome assembly OGOZ01 (sample SAMEA2580196, study PRJEB22360) | human gut metagenome | biome: human gut; feature: human-associated habitat; material: faeces | place: Denmark | collected 2008/2010
AATAGTTTATGGCTGTAACTCTAATCGTGCACGCTCGGGTGCCAAAAATTATTAGAGATGATTAAACCTATGAAAAAAGATTACTACAAGCCCGTTTACCACTTTTCGGCTTCCGATGGTTGGCTGAACGATCCAAACGGATTGGTGTACTTCAATGGTAAGTACCACATGTTTTATCAGTATCACCCAAACTGTCACATAGGACAGCCCGATCGCGTACAGTGGGGACATGCCGTAAGTAATGATATGATAAAGTGGCACGACTTGCCGGTTGCGCTTGTACCGGGCGAAAAGTACGACAAGGACGGCTGTTGGTCAGGTACGGCTGCGGTAAAAGACGGCAATTTGTATTTGTTATACACAGGTTTTGTTCGTACAAAAAACGGAAGCAGACAGACTCAATGTCTGGCGTGGTCCGACGACGGGATACATTTTGAAAAGTATGCGAAAAACCCCGTAATAGGATCGGATAAAATACCGAAGTATGCGTCTGTGCAGGATTTTCGCGACCCGGACATTTTCCTTTGCAACGGCAAATACTACGTAGTTGTCGGATCTCATACTAACAGAGGCGTTCCGCAGGTATTGTTGTACAGTACCGAAAATTTGTTCGATTACGAGTACTGCGGAGTTATGAGTAAGCGTTCCCGTGCGGGTAAGATGTGGGAATGTCCCAACCTTGTTCGATTCGGCGAAAAGCAGTCGCTTATCGTGTCGCCTATCGAGTATCCGTCGGACGGCTACAAGTGCGTTAACCTGAATTCCACCGTGTACGGCGTAGGTAAACTCGATTTTTCGGAAGGCAAGTTTGCAATGGGTTCCTTGCGCGAGCTGGACGCGGGGTGTGATTTTTATGCCACAAGATGTATTCAGCTTGATGACGAAACACCCGTTATGGTCGCTTGGGCGCAAACGTGGGGACGTAAAAACGTCACTATGGACAATGGTTTCGGTTGGGGCGGCGTAGTAACACTGCCTCGCGTTATGTCGTTGAGTAACGGAAAAATACGCCAAAAACCTATTTCGGCAATAAGCAAATATTGCAAAAATAAAGTAAAGATAGAGTGTAATTTTGACGGGAAAAAGCAATTTGACGGTGTTTCCGGCAGAACGGTAAGATTGAAAGGCAAGGTTTCGTCGCATGGCGCAAACTATTTCAGTATACGGTTCTTTGTCGGGGACGGATATTATGCCGAGTTTGTTTTCGACCCGGTCAACAATGTATGCAAATTCGACCGCTCTGCCTCGCAACATGCGCAAGGCGGCATGGATAATGACGAAAACTCCGACAACGGCATACGTTTTGTAGAGTACGGAGGCAAAAAGGGCGAAGTTTCTTTTGACCTGTTTCTGGACAACTGCATTGCCGAATTGTTTATAAACGGCGGCGCGACAACGGCTACAAACCTTGTTTACAACCCGCAAAACGCCGACGGAATTGTGTTTGAAACGGACGGAAAATGCACACTGTCGTTTACCAAGTACGACATTGTTGTCGATTAAAAATCGTAAATAATTTATGTGGAAACAGAAACTGTGCCTTGCCACAAACGAACAATTCGGCGAGGCGGAAGAACGACAAATAGAACTTATTCGCGCGGCAGGATTTGACGGCTTTTTCTGTATGTACGCCGACGGCAAAGATCTTGGCTCGGTGCGACGGATTGCCGATAGTTGCGGCGCGTACTTCCAGTCGGTGCACGCGCCCTTTGTGTCAATGCGTAAATTGTGGTACCCCGACGACGGTACGCCTGCTGCAGTCGATGAACTGCTGCATTGCATACGGGACACGGCAAATGTCGGAGTGTCGACGGTAGTTATGCATGCGTTTATCGGATTTGACGACCACATGCCAACACAACAGGGCTTGGACAACGTGAGCTTGCTTGTGGACGAAGCCAAGAGGTGTAACGTGCGGCTTGCATTTGAAAACACCGAGGGTGAAGAGTACCTTGCGGCAATTATGCAGGCTTTTGGCGACCGGAAGTACGTCGGTTTTTGTTGGGATTCGGGACACGAGATGTGCTATAATCACAGCCGTGACATGCTTGCGCTGTATGGCGACAGGCTGTTTTGTACGCACCTCAACGACAACCTTGGCATAAGGGACTTCGACGGCAACATTACCTGGCTTGACGACCTGCACTTGTTACCCTACGATGGAATTGCCGATTGGCACACTCTTGCCGAACGACTGGTTGGCACCGGCTACGGCGGCGAGTTGACTTTCGAACTGAACACACGCAGTAAACCCGACCGTCACGACAACGACAAGTATGCCGGGCTGCCGCTTGCAGACTACCTGGCGGAAGCCTATGCAAGGGCATGCCGCTTTGCAACGGAAGTGCGGAAATCGTCCCGGATGTAAGGCGCGCTCTACACGCTTCTTTGCCGACTTGACGTTGTGGCATTGAAGACAGTCCGGAAGGACTGAAAGAGAACGGATTTTGTGAAAACAAATTATTTTGTCAAAAATAATCCCGAAGGCGAGGACGGCAAAAAGGAAAAGGGCGATTGTGGCTCTCGCTCAGTGTTTCCGTGCGCCATCGCCGGCAACCTTCCGAATGTCCTTGTCGGAAGTATTTTCTTCAGCCAATGTGCCGAAAACGTTTCCCAAACCGGGAAATTGTGTGGTAGAATAAAACATAAGGTAGGGACTTCTCCTTTTTGTAATTTTTTTGCAAACTGATCAGGCATCACGGAGAACGTCCTTGTTTTTTACATACACCCCAACATTTATTGAGAAATCCGACAAAGAGAGAACAGCAGAATGAAGTACAACTACCACAACACCCTCACAACCCAGGTCGGCGCATTGCCCACACGTAGTTTTTATGTACCGTTTGCCGACAAAAATTTTGTAGGCGACGAATTTGCTTCGTCGCAGGTTACTTTGCTTTCCGACTGGAAGTTTGCCTATTTTGACAAAATAACCGACGAGGCATTTGCCTGCACCCCGTCGACCGATATCAAAGTGCCGTCGTGCTGGCAGATACTCGGTTACGACAGCCACCAGTACACCAATGTTCGTTACCCGTTTCCGTATGATCCGCCGTATATACGAAAGGATAATCCATGCGGCGTGTATCAGACGGAATATGTAATTGAAAATGCGGACGGAAGGTATTACATAAATTTCGAAGGTGCGGACAGTTGTTTGTATCTGTTTGTCAATGACGAATTTGTCGGCTATTCTACCGTGTCGCACAGTTCGGCGGAGTTTGACATCACGGCAAAACTGCACGTCGGCGCAAACGAAATAAAGGTTGTCGTGGCAAAGTGGTGTTCGGCGTCATACCTCGAAGACCAGGACAAACTGCGTATGAGCGGACTTTTTCGCGAGGTGTACATTCTTCACCGTCCCGAAAACCACCTGCGCGACTACAAGGTGACGACGGACATTGTCGGTGCCGACGGCGTTATCGATGTCGCTCTCGACACAATTGCCACTGTGCAATTGTACGACGCTGACGATACTTTGCTGGATACGCAAAGGGGTACTAACCTGCGCTTTACGGTGTTAAATGCCGATTTGTGGACTGCAGAAACGCCCAACTTGTACAAAATCATTATTGCCTGTAACGGCGAGTATATCCGTGATTATGTCGGTGTGCGTACCGTATGTAATCAGGGTAACGTGCTGTGCGTAAACGGAAAACCGACTAAGTTCAAGGGCGTTAATCGTCACAGCATGACGGTCAACGGATATGTCGAAACCGTTGACGATATGGTGCGCGATATTTTGCTTATGAAAAAGTACAATGTCAATGCCGTGCGCACAAGTCACTATCCGCCGCATCCGTTGTTTACTAAACTTTGCGACAAATACGGCATTTACGTTCTGGAAGAAGCCGACATCGAAACGCATGGTGCGGTGGCACGTCATGGAGACTATGATTGGGACAAGTACAATGGCATTGTTGACATGGAAATATTCAAGGAACAGATGTTGCACCGTCAACGTCGTATGGTGGAGCGGGACAAAAATCGCCCGTCTGTCGTAATCTGGTCGCTTGGTAACGAAACCGGCTGGATCGCCGAAGACGGCGCGGTGATGGGCGAAAACCTTGTTCCGCATCCGTCAAATACCAATAATCTCGTTGACACGATTGCCTATCTGAAATCGCTCGATCCTACTCGTCTTGTGCACTACGAAGGCTGGTATATTATTACCGAACAAAACAAAAATCGTCCGCACTCGCTGCCCGACATGAACAGTCGCATGTATCCGTCGGTGGATTTTGTGCGATACATCTCGGAACATCAACCTGCCGTGCCGTTTATTTTGTGCGAGTACACCCACGCAATGGGAAACTCCTGCGGCGACGTCGCGTCGTATTGGGACTTTATTTACAAGCATGACGATTGCTGCGGCGGCTTTGTGTGGGAATGGTGTAATCACGGCGTGAAGAAGGACGGCAAAGATTACTACGGCGGTGATTTCGGCGATGTTCTCAACGACGGCAACTTTTGCGTCGACGGGCTTGTGGAACTTGACCGAAGCAGCGTACATTCATCTCTCATTGAGGTTTCGGAAGCATATTCGCCGTGCAACGTCATCTGCGACAACGGAAGATTCTGGGTGGAAAACCGAAATGATTTTGCCACGCTTGACAACTTTGAGTGCAAGTGCATAATTACGGAAAACGGCGTGGAAACGGAAGTTTCGGATGTTGACATAAAGGGTATTTTGCCTCACGCACGCAAACAAATCGACGTGACGGTGTCGGCAAAAAATGCATACGTATGCGTAAATTTTGTGTTTACCGACAAAATTTACGGCATAAAAAGCGTTAAGCAGGCGGTGTTGTCGGACAGTTACCCGATCAAGCCGACAACGTGTGACAATTATGAGTACCGATTTGAAATCGGCGCAAACGGTATGCCGACGGTATTGACGTGCAACGGCAAAAACTATATTTTGCCGCAGACGCGTATAAATATGTGGCGCGCGCCGACGGACAACGACATGCAACGCGACAAGTGGCGGAAAAACTTCCTAGACAAGGCGTATTGCTTTGCGCGCTCGGTGGAAATTGACAAAAATACCGCCGTTGCGCATGTAGAAGTGGTGTGCGACAGCCGCGTGCCTCTTGCCGACGTTACGTTGCGGTACACTTGCGGAGCAAACGGATTGCACGTGTCGGTCGTTGCCGATCTCGACGAAAATCTCGACGATATTCCGCGGTTCGGACTGACATTTGCTTTGCCCAAAACTTTTGACACCGTGACGTACTTCGGGCGCGGACCGTACGAGTGTTACTGCGACAAGAATAATCTGTCTTATGTGGGATTGTTCACCATGCCGATAGCCGAGTTGGGCTACGACTATGTTCGTCCGCAGGAAAACGGTAACCGCTGTAACGTACGCATGGTCAGATTGTCGGGTAACGGGCAAAGCCTGACGGTGCAAAGCGCACGCGACATCGAGTTTAGTTTGCACGACTACGACGAACGCGTAGATTTCAGACATCGCTACGAAGTTGTGCATGAGGACAAGTGGTACTTCAACATAGATTATCGCCAGTGCGGCGTGGGCAGCGCGGCGTGCGGACCGAAGCTGGGACAACAGTACAAAATCACCGAAAAGCATATCGAATTTGAATTTGACGTATCGGTAGATTAAGTAGTTATCGGTCAAATGTCACTGCACAAAAAAATCTCGCGCGGTAAAACAGAATCGGTTCTGTGTCAAATGTAACGGCGCGGGAAAATTTCCGCACGGGTAAACAATATTTGCTTTTTGCCGGATGTCCGAGGTGCCTCGGGCGTCCGGTTTTTCTTGTAATAGTGCAAAAATAGTGCAAAAAAGTGCCGTATGACGGCAGATATACTACAATCGTTTGACAAAAAACGTGTATTTTGGTACCATACAAATGGTGGACAATATGAATTTCGCACAGTTTGCAGCCTCGTGCGTCGACGCGGAGGCCATAAACAATACCGATAACGTGAAAAAACATGGCACGGTCATAAGACCGATTGTCAAGTTTGTTATTGTCTTTTTTGTGTATTTTGTGGCAAACATTGTGCTGGCACTGTTGTTTGAAGGCATTCGGATAAGCGTCACCGTCGTGACGGAAATTGTCGGCAAGTGTTTTAATCTTCTTGTTGCGCAAACTTTCGGTCTGACAAGCGCACTGTTGTCCGATTGCGGATTGTATGCAGTCATCACCGTGGCAGGTATTGTCGGTTGCGGCTTTGTGATTGTTGTCATGTGCGTTGTCAAATTGCTTGTGCATCGCAAGGAAAACGGAAAAACAACTCATGCCCAAAGTCGTTGCGCTGGCGGAAACGTCTGCATGCTGACATTCAGACACCACATTCAATTTCTATCCTGAATATTTGCCCGACGTTTTCGTCGGGATGTTTGTCGTACACGTTTAGTTGCCGCAAGGACAGGGTTTTCTCTGTCGGGCGGTATCGACAAGTGGCAGTCGTAGCGCAAAATCGTTTTGCGCCGCTGTCCGTCGTGCACGGCTGTGACGTTCCCGCGGCTACGTTGGGCTTTTTTATTTACATTGTCCGTAAGACCTCTCTATCAAGGAGATAACCCCCAAATGACGTTACTTTACTATCTTATTGCCGTCGGAGTTTCAGCCGTGACCGTTGCCTCAGGCATGATCATGTACAAAAAACTACCGACAAAAATAAATATATTTCTGAAAACCGTGTCGCTTACGCTTATGACGGCGTTGTTCTTCCGCTACATGTGGGGCGACGACAATTTGCAGAATATACTCAATTTGCAGGTGGGGTACGGCTTTACAAGCAAGTTTGCCGTTGCAATGTCGCTTGTGCAAGTGTGGCTTGCCTACGCGGCGGAAATGCTGACGATACTTGCGCCGTTTTTCAAGGCGAAAACATTGCCCGCTCTTGTCACATTCTTTTGCGGATTTGCCTACCTGCTCAACATTGCCGTGCTTCCCAACCAGATAATGGGTATTGTCGGTGAAGCGGCGTTTGCTTCGGCAAACTTCCGCGCAATACTTATGTCCGTCGAAACGGGTCTTGGCATAGGCTTTACGGTGGTGTATGCCGTTGCCAACCGTGACAAAATATTGTTGAAAGGCAAAGACTGGGCATGGTTTGCCGCCGCAGTTGTCGGTATGATACTGGCGGCTACTCCGTGCTACGCCTTCCAACTGTTGTTTAATGGCGCGAAGTACACCTACAATCCGCTGGACTTGAACCAGAGCCACCGACTGCTGTTGTATCCGGCGCTTATTTTGCCGATAATTCTGTACGTGATACTGAAAGATCTGCCTCTCGAAAGCAAACGCTTGGTACTGATGTACTACGCCTGGATGGGACTGCTCAATTTCAGTCTGGAAGCCAAGTTCAACAACTTTGCCGGCAATGCGTGGGTTACGGCGTTGCCGTTGCACCTGTGCAACACCGCAATGTACATCACGCCGTTCTGTCTGACGTTCAAGTGGAAGCGATTTTTCTACTTCACTTACTTTATCAACGTTCTCGGGGCGTTTCTCGCGCTCATCATGCCCAACTACGGAGAAAACGTAACGGTATTTTCGCAACAGGTGTGGAGGTTTTATTTCAATCATTACCAGGCATTCTTCATGCCGCTGCTGATTGTCGGACTGGGTATCTTCCGTCGTCCGCGGTGGAAAGAGTTTTGTTACAGCATGATTGCCTTTGCAATCTATTTTGTGGCGATGCTGGTAGTAAATGCCTGGTTTACCAACTACAACCCCGACGTCAACTACTTCTTCCTCAACAACGACTTCATCCCCGACAAGTTCGGCAACTGGGGACGCAACCTGATGAATGTAAAATGGGAGTTCGACCTTGCGGGGCTGCATTTCAGGTTCTATCCGTTGTACCAATTTTTGTTCTTTCTCGTGTACTTTGCCGCGGCGTTCGGTATGTGGTTTCTGTATGAACTTGCATACAACGTCGTTTCCGGCTGGATGGACATCGGGGCGCGCAACAAAAAGGTCAGGGCGGACGCGCTTGCATTGGAAGTAAGTCTGCACGGCAGAAGCATAGAGGAGCCGATGGATATGGAAAATACAAATAAATTACTGTTGAAAAAATTTACAAAACGCTACGGCAACAGCGATGTTTACGCCGTGCGCAATGCCGATCTGGAAGTGGACGGAGGACAAATATTCGGCTTCCTCGGTCCCAACGGCGCGGGTAAGTCGACGATCATCAAAAGTATCGTCGGCATACAAACAATCACCGAAGGCGCAATAGAAGTGTGCGGCTACGATGTGGCTACGCAAAGCGTGCAAGCCAAGCGTCAGATCGGGTTTGTGCCCGACCACTACGCATTGTACGAACGTCTGACCGCGCGCGAATACATCAACTACATTGCCGACCTGTACGAAGTACCGCAGGCGGAGCGCGACGAGCGACTGAACGGATTTATCGAGCGTTTCGAGTTTCAATCGGCAATAGATACGCCCATCAAGACCTATTCCCACGGCATGAAGCAAAAGGTAACCATCATGGCTGCGCTGATTCACGACCCGAAGGTGTGGATATTGGACGAACCGTTGACGGGACTTGACCCAAACAGCATTTACCAGGTGAAAGAATGCATGAAGGAACACGCACGCAAGGGCAACATTGTGTTTTTCAGCAGTCACATCATCGATGTCGTGGAGCGTATATGCGACAAAATAGCAATCATACGTAAGGGACAGATTCAGTGCGTCAGGGACGTGCACGAAATGGAAGCCGACGGTGAAAATCTCGAAGAGTTCTACATGCAGGTTATCAACGGTCACGAAGTAAAACCGATTTCGGTTGAGGGAGCGGCAAAGTAATGATGAAAACCGACTTCAACAATCTCAAAACGCTTGTCGTGATGCAGTTGAAAGACAAGACGGATTTGTCCTATCTCAAGTCGTCGCGCAAAACTTTGTTTGTCGCGGCAGGGAAGATAGGACAGTTTGTGTTGTCCGGAGCGGCATTTTTTCTGTTTCTGTATCTCGCGTCGTTGCTTAAACTGTTTTCCTTCACTGGGATAGTGCCTACAACGATAATGACTGCGGCGTACACGTTGTTTTTCGTGTTGTCGGTGGTCGGTTGTACGGCAGGGCTGACCGAAGCATTGTATTTGTCGGCGGACAACCGCGTGTTGCTGACATTGCCCGTTCGCCCCGACACGGTGTTTTTCTCCAAACTGATACTGTACTACATCTTCGAACTGAAGAAAAATTTGCTGTTACTGTTGCCCATGTACGTATCCTACGGCATAGTGATGGGCGCGGTGTGGTACTACTACCTGTGGTTGTTGGTGTGCTTCGTGTTTGTGTCCTTTGTGCCGGTGGCAATAGGCGCATTGCTCAGCATTCCTTCGCTGTTTATCGCGCAGTTTGTGCGCAAGTACAAGTGGCTGCAGGCAACAATTATCGTTGCTTCTACGGTGTTTATCGGATGGCTGCTTATCCGCATCATCAAGATAATCCCCGAGAACATCAACATTGCGGGGCAATGGACGGCAATATCCGTGGCTGTACAGCAAGCCCTTCAGGACTTTGCAAATATGGTCAGACCGCTGGACCTGGTAAACCTTATGATGGTGGGCGGTACAAGCCAGATACGCAGTTCGCTTATTACGATAAACGCCCTTTGGGGTTGGCTGATTGTGCTGGGTACAAGCGCGGTATGTCTGGCGTTGGCGTACCTTGCGGCAAAGCCGCTGTTTTTCAGAATGGCAAGCAAGCAGTTCGAGTACGAAAAGGACGTCACCGGCTTCAAAAAGAACAAGGTGCACAGCCGCAAATTTGCCCCCGTTGTGTATGAAACAATGCGTAGTTTCCGCAGCAGCAGGTTTGTCATCAGACAGATGGCAGGTCTTGTAGTCCTGCCCGTGGCGGTGTTTCTGATGAACAAACTGTATGTTGCAATGAACACTCGCCTTGCGGGACAGTACATGACCATTGCGTTCAGTTTGCTTATTTCGCTGTTGATTGTGACTGCCGGCAACGTAAACTATGCCTCGGTGCTGAGTGCGGACGGCGCGGCGCGTCCCATTGCGAAAACGCAACCGCTGGAACCTTACACGACGATATTTGCCCGTCTTATCGTGCGCACCGTCGTAATAGTGCTGTCTGCAATTGCGGCAATGATTTTGTGGCAAAGCGTTGCGAAACTGTCCGTTGCCGATACGACGTTGCTTGCCGCGGTAATTATTTTTACCGGTCTTGCGCACTTGCTGTGGTCGGTGGAAATGGACGTAATGAATCCGCAAAACGAGCAATATGCCACTGTCGGTGTGTCGTTTGACAATCCCAACGAACGCAACAGTACCATTATCGGCTTTCTTATCTCGGCGTTGGTTGCTTTTTGCATGTACTTCATTATGTCCGAAGGACAAACCAAAGCGATTTTGATTGCGCTTGTAGCCCTGGTGTTTCTCGGGGCGAGGGTGTACTTGTTGCTGACGCGTATACGCTTGTATTACGCCGAAAAGTAGGAGGTCACCGTGAAAAAACTTACAATAATACTGATAGTCGTAATCTACGTGGCTTCCGTCGTGGTGGTGGGCGTGTTCGGGCTGAAAGCCATTCCCGTGGACGAGCGTTACCCGGTCAATGCAATTTCCTTTGTGGAAAGCGTCGACGAGGACGGCACGGAACATTACTTTAAGTACGGCGGTGTGGAACTGCAAAAAAAGACGGAAAACGGCAAACTCGTGTATGCGGCAAACTTTTCCTTCCGTGACGCACCCGACGCCATGCCCATCAACTACAACATCACCCCGACCAATGCGTCCGACAAGAGCGTGTACATTACGGTAATTTCCCGCTCGGCGGACGGCTGTTACGAACTGACAAGAAGCATTACCGGCGCATATTACATCAAACTCAACAAGGTGGAAGGCAAAAGCGGCTCGTCAGTGACGCTGCTTATCAAGGCCGCCGACGGCAGCGGAGTAAGCGTTCAGATGCGTCTGACTGCATGGGACAGGTGACTGCCGAACGAAAAACGTTGACTTGCGACGGTTTGACGTCGTGTTGACAGTTTATCGCAGGTATCAAAAAAAACGGTACGTGCGTGAAATTTAAGTACATAATTGCACAAAATATCAAACAAGGAGAAAAAAAGATGAAAAAAACAATGGCATTTTTGCTTGTGGCTTTGATTGTCTGGTCCTGTCTGCCACTTGTGGCATGTGACAAAACCCCCGAAGTCAAGGCTACCGGCATTTCCGTGAAAGACGGCACATTACCTGCCAGTGTAGAACAGAATGCGAAAATAGACTACTCTTCGGTCAAAATTATCGTCAAGTACAGCGACGGTACGACAAAACAGTTGTCTGTCAAGGCAGACGGCGTTAATTATCGGGAAGCAGACACCTCAAAGGTAGGACAAGCCGTATTCACCGTCGAGTACGCAGGCTTAAAAGCGTCGGCAAACATTACAGTCTACGAGCGTATTGTCGAAGCGGAAGTGCAATCCATTTATATTAAGGAAAGCACCTTGCCCAAAGTGATTAAACAAGGCAGCAAAATAGATTACGCTTCCGTTGTTCTCGTCGTTGTGTTCAGCGACGGCAAGGAAAGCGAAATTCCCGTTACCGCCAACGGCGTAAAGTACGATGCCATCGACACTTCCGTTGCCGGAAAAGTCATTTTCAAGGTTACCTATGCCAAAAAGGAAGCGACCGCCGAAGTGACAATCGAAGAAATCTACAGCGTTACGGAGTTCAGTAACACCGACGGCTACAAGATGTACGAAGTCAACAAGGCGGAACAATCCAACAAGGAAAACGAGTTCTACGTCAAGGACGTCCCCTACACGGTGGGCAGCGTCAACGGTTACGTGTGCAACCCCAAGGTAATCGCGGTGGACATTATGTCCGGCGGCGACAATGAAATCGAATTGAAAAACGTCAAAACAGACTACGAGTTGTTTGAGTACGATTCCGCAACGGCACTTAGCGGCGACGCCCTGACGAAGTATCTTTCCAAGGTGGAAAACAACGTTTACTACTTCACTTCGGAAGCTAACGACAAACTATTCCGTCTCAGAATTACCCTTTCCGACGAGTACGAAACCATTCTCGACACGCCCTACATCGAGCAAACAATCAAAGTGGTGGACGGTTACAACGTTTACGACGCCAATGGTTTGTCTGTACTGGACAACCTCAACAACGTTGCCTGGGCGGAAATGAAGGATACCAAGCTGGATTGGGACGAACACAAACTCTCCGGGTATGCCGACATAAAACAAGTTATTCTTCACGACGAAATCATTGTCAAAAAGTCCGATCTCCCCGCCAAGTACTTCTGGGCGGAAGGCGACGAGGCTGTCGGCGGCGGTAGAAGTTACGCAGACGCGCTCAGCAGACTTCCCGAAAACATGCGGCACTTGCTTGCCGGTTCTCTGAAAGAAACGAATTGGGGCGAAACGTACAACATCGACGGCGAACAACGCGGCTTGTACGCAAGCAACGGTATCGGACTTAAAGGCAACTACATGCAGGTCAGCTACGAAGACGGACTTGTGGTGGACGACAAGGGCGACGTTACCGCACCGAACGGCGGCATTTACGTCGCATGGGACTTCAACGACAAGGCAAAGGAAACAGGCTATGCCGAACCGCACGTCTCGTTTGTGGCATACAAGAATGTCGACGAGCAGAACGCAAAAGGGAACCGTACGGTGCAAAACGTGCTGTTTGTCGGCAGAACGGGCAAAACGGACAACACCAACCTGCCTGCCGCAATCATGATGTTCCACAGTGCGCTGACGGAAAACAAGGCTACGCTGGACAATATAGTTGCCAACAGCTGGTTTGCCAATGTCGAACTCAACAACCGCACAACGCTGGACATTACCAATTGCAAATTCTACAGTAGTTTCAGTCAGATGGTGTACGGTTACTACGCCAAGGAAATCAACGTTGTCAACTGTGAAATGAAGCGTTCCGGCGGACCGCTGTTTATCCTTCAAAGCGCAACGGACAATATGGGCGAAGATCGCGTTGCCAACGAAAGCACCGTGCTCAACATCGACAGCACGGCAAACATGGAAAGTTGGCTCAGCGGTCGCGAAGCATGGTTTGCAATCAACACAAAGGAAGCGATGCCCGTCGTCAACCAACTGATGACGCTTACCAAAATTGTGGACAACACCGCAGGCACGAATTTCTTCAGAATGGACGGCGAACTTGCCAAGAGCAATGTCATTGCAGTAATTATCCCCTCACCGGGCGACGCGTTTACCAACCAATACACGTTGCACGGCAAGATCAACGTCGGTACCAACAGTTACGGCATGGATGACGCTACGTTCAACGCAATCATCGCCAACAAGTCAAATCCCGCTGCGGCGGTTGCGCCCGTGTTCAAGCTCGGAGCAGTGGACATTTCCACGCTCGGGCAAAACATCAACTACGGCTTTATTGCCACGATGCCGACAAACGAAACTATCGGTACGATGAAACTAAACAATCCCACGCAGGAAGCGGTTGCCGCGGCAATCATCCCGATGATTAAGCAAAATCCTGCTCAGTTCGGTTTGCCTGCCGACGCTACCGACGAACAAATCAACGCCGCTGCGCCGACCATTGCGCAAAGCCTGTGGGAAAACTCCATGAAGAGCAACCATACGGGCGAGTTTGCTCTGTACGTCAGCCCCGGCGCGCTCGGTGAAACTCCGAACACAAGCATCAAGCATTTCCTTATGTTGTTCGGCGGTCCCGTTTCAACGAGTTCCGCAAACTGACGAGACAAATTAAATAATTTGACGAAAAGTCGGACTTTCCCGAACACTCGGCGAAAGTCCGACTTTTTTTGCGCGACGTTCATATGTCCGACGGGTAGTTTTGCCGACCGCGCAGTCCGTACTTTTGCGCTTTTCGACGAGCTGAAAATAAGCGACTTAACGCAAAAATCACCCCGGCAACAGGGGCAGCACTTGTCGGACAATCGTTGACAGTGCCGCGTCGGGTACTAATCGGTGTGGCGGTGTGGTGGAGAAAACGAAAAAAATCTCCCTGTGTACACGCCGAAAAAATGTTTTTTACCACATTTACCCGTGCAAGCGGCAAATTTATAATCACGCGCCCTGTCATATTTCGCACCGCCAAGTCAACCTTGCCAAACCCGTGGTAAACGCCGTTATATTTTGTCTTGGTATGTCTGTCAAAGTGGTATGTTTGACATACTACATATTGTGTCAAAAGTGAAAATAAAACACAATATATTGTGATTAAGTTTGTTTACGCCTATTGACTTTTGGCGCGGAGTGCTGTATTATATAAAGGCTCGCTGCTCCCTACCGCGGGCAGAGGAAGTCACTGTCTGATAAAGTTTCAGCATTTGTTATGACATGGCTTGTCTGCCTGTCGGTCGGAGAGTAAAACCGACAACTGCGTCGCAGTGCAGCCGTCTGCGGCAAATGCGCAAACGCGCCGCAAAGAAAGTCGGGCAAAAATACAATCAGGCGTTTCCGCTGACGTTACCGTCGCACAGTCGACGTCGGGTCAAAGGCGGAAACATATACCAAACGGAGGAAAACATGTACCAAGTCAAGAAGAGAAACGGCCAGGTTGTGCCGTTTGACCTAACCAAAATCAGCGGTGCTATCCGCGCGGCGTTCGACGCCAAAAACGCCCCCTACAACGATGACATCATCGACATGCTGTCGCTTAAAGTTACGGCGGATTTCCGTGAAAAAATCGTAGACGCGCTCGTGTCCGTGGAAGATATTCAGGACAGCGTGGAAACGGTGCTTATTCAGGCAGGTTACACCGATGTTGCCAAGGCGTACATTCTGTACCGCAAAAATCACGAAAACGCCCGCAAAGCAGGCGAAACTTTGCTTGACTACAAATCGGTTGTGGACAACTACCTCAAGGTTGCCGACTGGCGCGTTAAGGAAAACAGTACCGTAACCTATTCCGTCGGCGGTCTTATTCTGTCCAACAGCGGCGCAATCACGGCAAACTACTGGCTTAGCCAGGTTTACGACGAGGAAATTGCCAACGCCCACCGCACGGGCGCAATTCACCTGCACGACCTCAGCATGCTGACGGGTTACTGCGCAGGCTGGTCGCTGAAGCAACTTATTTCCGAAGGTCTGGGCGGCGTTTCGGGCAAAATCACGTCCGCACCTGCCAAGCACCTTGCTACGCTTTGCAACCAGATGGTCAACTTCCTGGGCATTATGCAAAACGAATGGGCAGGCGCGCAGGCGTTCAGCAGTTTCGACACCTATCTTGCACCCTTCGTCAAGGCGGACAACCTTAGTTACGAACAGGTGAAGAAGTGCATCGAAAGTTTCATTTACGGTGTAAATACGCCCAGCCGTTGGGGCACGCAAGCACCTTTCAGCAACATCACGCTTGACTGGACGGTACCTGCCGACCTTGCGGAACTTCACTGCATCATCGGCGGCAAGGAAGCGGACTTCTGCTACAAAGACTGCAAGAAGGAAATGGACATGGTCAACCGCGCCTTCATCGAAACCATGATCGAGGGCGACTACAACGGCCGCGGCTTCCAGTACCCCATACCCACCTATTCCATAACGAGGGACTTT
>OGOZ01001146.1_pt1 | contig 15518 bp, 10 predicted proteins | sample 1552801 | NCBI WGS metagenome assembly OGOZ01 (sample SAMEA2580196, study PRJEB22360) | human gut metagenome | biome: human gut; feature: human-associated habitat; material: faeces | place: Denmark | collected 2008/2010
CATACAAAGGCTTTCAATATCCTTTTTTGCCTGGTCGATTTTATCATCTTCTTCAGCTTGCCCATAAACAAAGCTTTCTTTTACTCCATCTATTTTATTTATAACTGTTTCAATTTCTTCGGGGAATACATTTTTTCCATTTTTTAAAACTATTACACTCTTTTTTCTTCCACAAAGGAACAAAAAGCCTTTTTTATCAACATATCCTAAATCTCCTGTATTAAACCAGCCTTTGTCTAATACTTCTTTTGTTGCCTCTTCATTTTGATAATATCCAAGCATTACTGTTGGGCCTTTTACAAGTATTTCTCCTATTCCTTTTTCGTCTTTATTTATAATTTTAAGTTTTACACTTGGAAAAACTTTTCCTACTGAGCCTATTCTTTGCTCAAAATCTGTTCCTGCTGAAATAACTGGAGAAGTTTCTGTTAAGCCATATCCTTGAACTGTTGTTATTCCTAAGTCATTAAAACCTTTTTCAACCTCTGGTGAAAGAGCTGCTGCACCATTTACTAAAAGTCTTAATTTTCCGCCTAGCCCTTCATGAATTTCCCTAAACATTTTCCTTCTAAAATTTATACCTACTTTTGAAAGCATATTAGTTAATTTTATTACTTTTTCAACTTCTTGAAGTTTGCCCTTTTTTTCTATGTTTTTCATTAGCCTTTTGTAAATGCTTTCATATAATGCTGGAACTGAAATCATTGCAGTTATTTGGTATTCTTTTATATTATTTGCAATATGTCTTATACCATCACAAAAAGCAATACTTGCACCTCTTGATATTGGATATAGGAAGCCAACTGTACACTCAAATGTATGGTGCAATGGTAAGAAAGATAATAATGTATCTCTCTCATCTAATTGTAATACCTTTGCTATATCCATTAAATTTGTTGCTATGTTTTTATGAGATAGCATTACTGCCTTAGACATTGCTGTTGTTCCTGATGTAAATAGCATAAATCCCATTGTTTCATTATTTATTTTTGCTTCTAAGAATTTCTTGTTTCCTTTTTCTATTAAATCTTTGCCATTTTTTATTAATTCTTTTTGTGAATATACTCCATTTTCTTTTTTTTCTAAATCCATTGATATGTAGTATCTTAAGTCTGTTGTTTGTCTTTTTTTTATATCTTGCATTACTTCATCATATTTACTTGAGTAAAATATTGCTTCAACTCCTGAGCGAACTATTAATGTTTCAAGCTCGTTTGCTGGCAACATTTTATCTAAAGGTACAACTACTCCTGTTCCACAAGCTATTGCCATATATGCCAAACACCATTCATACCTGTTGTCTCCAATTATTGCAATTTTTTTACCTGATAGCCCCATATTTATAAGCTTTGTTCCTAAACAATTTATGTCATCTAAAAATTGGCTAAATGTAATAACATTAAACTTACCTGGCACGTCTGTTTTAAACCTAAATGCTGGCTTATCTCCAAACTTTTTAGCTGACTGATTTATCATGTCTTTTAAGTTTACAAATTTATCACATTTGTGTAATTTTTTCTTTGCATTAACTTTTTCCATTATTTCAACATCTTCATTTTTTATTTCTTTATCTTGGAAAAATTCTTTTATTTTTTTTAATTCTTCATTATCATTTTTGCTCATAAAAGCACCTCTTTTTTTCATACCTAAATATTATACATTAAAATCAAAGTTTTTTCAATACATTAAGACTTGTTTTATCTAGATGTTAAAAAAAATAATTTCTATAGTGCAAAAACGCTATAGAAATCATTTTTATTTTCAATTAATGTATTTAATGTTATCTTCCGCCTCCGGCCTCCTCCACCGACCTCCGCCTCCGGCCACCGCCAGAGAATCCACCTCCAGAACCTGAGCCTGATGAATATGTACTTGAGTACATTCTTGAGGTTGATGTGCTTATTGAATTAATAAAACCTGTATTAAAGCCTTTTGAGTTATACATTGCATTAAATAATATCATATTGTTTATTGTATCTTGATTATTTAACTCTGGATATTTTACTTTTAATTGTTTTAAAACTTTATCTGCAATACCAAATGCTGTTGCATATACTAAGTATTTTTCCCATAAAACTAGTTCTGGAACTTCTTTTTCGTTTAAGTATGAAAAATCTTCCATGTACTTTTTAAAAGCTTTCCACTGTTCTTGTTCATTAATCCCTTTCTGAGTAAAGCCATTAAAGCTGGTGGTTATTTTCATATTCAATATTAAATTTATAATAGTTACTACTATAAAAAATGCTAATGAGATTATAGTGCATGTGATAAGCATACCTTGAACGTTTTTATAAGCATACCCTATTGTAAATATTGAAGCAATTATAATTATAATTAATATAAAAATATATCCAACATTTTTTTCTGCATAAACTATTTGCTTATTGAACCTATTTGTATCAAATTTTCCTTTTTCACTTGCTTGTGTTTTTGATACCTTTTCAAAAGTTGAATTCAAATTCATTAATTTTGATGGATAATTTTTGATGTATTTTTCCAGTTCTGCCATTGTAAGTTCATTATTATTACTTGCGGCTCTTAATATTTCTAATACCTTTTTTTCATCCCCCGTTAACTCATCTGTTTTTATTTTGTTTAATAGAATTTTTATTGTTTTTCCCTCTTGCTCTATCCTTACATATCCTTTCAGAGCAAAATTTAAGATAGTTGCAGAAAAAACATTTGGTAAGCAACTTTGCTTATATCCAGTTTTTAGAATAAATACTGCCTCTAATGGTGTTTCTTCTTTATCTGGTAGTTCCCTATAATATTCTAATTGTTGTTCTGGTAAAATGTTTGGGTTTTTCTCAAGGAATTGCTTGTTTTTCTTTATTTTTTTAGAAAACATTATTCCAATACTAGTATTTACTAAAATTGTTGCTAGAATTAACAGTTTAAAATTTTTATTTCTCCTATCTCTTCTTGCATTTGCCTCATTTGCCCATTCAGTTTCTTCTTTTATAATATCATCTAGTTTTTCTTCTTGTGATATGTTTTCAGAGGATATATTTTCAAATAAATATGTTGGCATTGTAAGTCTTACTTCAACATAATTCTTTGATTTATAATTATTAAGATTAAATTCAACTGTATCTGATGAAACAACTTTTACTTCTCCATTTAGGTATTTTGTATGTCCCCACACTTTCAGATCTTCTAAATGTTGAACATTTGCTGGTAGTTTAATTGTTCCTGTAATTTTGTTTGCTGAAATTTCAAACTCATTTCCTACAAATTGCCAATATAGTTCAGCGCAATCATTATATTTTGTTATAACATCATTTACTCTGTAACTTATTAAATATTGCTTTCGTGTAGTAGATTCTATACTTACTCCCCAAGCAATTTCATTTTCTCCTTTATTATTTGTTCCCGCAAAGAAATATCCTTTTGGTAAATGATATTCCCATTTACTTGCACTATTGAATATATTGTTTTCTCCTTTTGTGATATCCTTTACAGAAACATCCATAATGCTAGAATATTTTGTGTCATCTTTAATAAATGTTTTGTATAAAGTATTAGTATCTGAAACTTTAATATCCCATGTTTCAACAACATTCATACTTCCATCATCATTAATTTGTACCTGAAAATCTAAGTTCTTTAAATGTAAACTAGCTTGTGACTTTGTTTCACCTAACAGTACCAATGATATTATTATAATAAACATTGCTAATAGTTTTCTTAACTTCATTTTATCACCCTTTCCGTTTCATATTATATTATATATTTATGTTAAAAACAATATATTTGCATTAGATAATAAAAAGAGGCATTGCCCCTTTTTATTTTTACCTGTTTGCTATTGTTTCTGCATTTTCTTCTTGAATGTTCTCTTCTTCCACGCATACATCATTCATTTTTGCTTGTTGTTCTGCTGCTTCTGAAAAAGCTTGTTCTTCTGGGTTTTCATGTTCTAGTATTGGCTTTACATCTTTTTTATCATGCGTATAAGCTCCTGATAAATATAGTGATAGTTTTGCACATCCTGGTCCAACTAGCTCATATAGCACACTTGATGCAAGTATAATTGTTTGCAGAGCATTTCCTTCGTTTCCTCCTAGTGCTCTTGCCCCCATTGCTGCTAATCCAATAGCAACACCTGCTTGTGGGATTAGTGCTAGCCCAAGATAATTGCGTACTTTTTTGTCTTTTTTAGTTACTAAGCACCCTAAATATGAGCCCATATATTTTCCTATAATGCGGAAGAAGAAGTAGAAAACTCCTACAACTAGTAATGAAACGCTATCAACAACAACTGATGTATTTACTAGTGCATTTAAATCAAAATTTAAACCTGACCTTACGAAAAACAAAAGTAATATTGGTGGGCTAAAATAGTTAAGTTGTTGAAATAGTTTCTTATCATCTGTGATATTTATATATACCATTCCCATAGACATACAGCCTAGTAATGGTGATACATTTAGGAGTGCACATATTCCGCAAAATGAGAAAAGTAATGCTATTGATACAATTAAACGATTGTCTGTAGAACGCTTATGTAATAATAACTTTAAGAAAAATCCAAATAATCCTCCTAAAGCAAAAACTCCTAAATTAATTATTATTGGTTGTAAAACACTCCAGGTATTAAAGCTTCCAGTTGCTGATGCAAGTGCTATTGATATAGCAACACTGTATTCAACTAACCCTACTACATCATCTAAAGCTATTACCTGTAAAAGAGTTTCAACAAAATCTCCTTTTGATTTTGTTTGCTTAATTGTCATAATTGTTGATGCTGGTGCAGTTGCACTTGCTAATGCTGCTAATACTATTGCAAATTCAAAATCTAAATGAAGAACAAAATATGTTACAAGAAATACTATTATAGATGCCATTACAGCTTCTAGCAAAGTAATAATAACTGTTTTCATTCCATTCTTTTTTAAGGTTGAAAATTTGAAAAATTCACCTATACTAAAAGCAATAAAAGCTAAGGCTATATCAGCAATAAAATCCATTTTTTCTATAATATTACTTGGTATAAAATTAAAGCAAAATGGTCCTAAGATAATTCCAGTTATAATATATGCTGTAACATCTGGCAAACGTAATTTTTTTGTAATACGAGTCATAGCAAATCCACCAATTAACATTAAAGCAACTGACATAATAATAACAGCAACTTGTGATGAAACATTAAAATGGTTGCTAAATATTGTTAATAAAGATTCGCTTTCATTTCCTGGCATATTAACCCCTTTCTTTCATTAATACTTATTAACATTCTATTCTTTTGTTTTTTTGTTCTTGCCATAATTTAATAAATTCTTACATATATAAACATAAAGAGGCCGTAAGCCTCTTTTTTTACTTGTTTGTTGCTTCTTCTAGTCTTAATAATTCTTCCCATCTTTTGTCTACTTCTTTTTGGAATTCTTCTATCATCCATTCATTTCCTGGTTTAAACATGTGTTTAAATCTTTTCTGTGGTTTTAAGAATTCTTCAACTGGTAATTTATTTGCTGGCTTATAATTTATCTTATATTTACCATCTATTACTTCATATAATGGCCAATAGCATGTTTCTACTGCTAGTTTATTAATTTTCATTAGGTCTTCTGTTGGATATCCCCAACCTCTTGGGCATGGTGTTAAAACATTTAGGAAGCATGGTCCTTCTGTATATATTGCTTTTTCAGATTTTTCGTATAGGTCTTTAAAATTGTTTACTGCTATTGTTTGTGCAACATAAGGTAAATGATGTGCTGCCATTACTTCTGTTAAATCTTTTCTTGATTGCATTTTTCCTGGAATAACTTTTCCTGCTGGTGATGTTGTTGTATCTGCGAATTTTGGTGTTGCAGATGAACGTTGAATTCCTGTATTCATGTATGCACCATTATCATAGCATACATATACCATGTCGTGTCCTCTTTCCATTGCTCCTGATAAGCTTTGAAGCCCTATATCATAAGTTCCTCCATCTCCTCCAAAAGCTATGAATTTTGTGTTTTTTTCTGGTAATTTACCTTGTTTTTTTAATGATTTATATGCAGCTTCTGCTCCTGATAGGGTTGCTCCTGCACATTCAAATGCAGTATGTATAAATGAATCTGTCCAAGCTGAATATGGATAAATAAATGTTGAAACTTCCATGCAACCTGTTGCATTGCATATTACTGCATGGTCTTCATTTTTTAGAGCTCTTAAAACCATTCTTCCAACAACTGGAGCTCCACAACCCGCACACATTCTATGACCTGCCGTAAATCTTGATTTTTTATCTGCTACAACTTCTTTTAAATTATATGCCATTAGTCTTCCCTCCTTAATCCTAAATATCTATATGGATTCTCTACTTTGCCCTCTTTAGCTACTTTTTGTAAATCTATGTATACTTTTTCTATATCATTTGATTTTGTGTCTCTTCCACCTATTCCATAGATATAGCTTAGTGTTGGAACATGAACATCATTTGTATACATTCCTGATGTTACCTCAGTAAATAAAGGTCCACCAACTGCATTTAGTCCATCTGCTTTATCTAATACGGCAACTGCTTTTGCTTTTGATAGGCTTTTTGCTATTTCTTCTGCTGGGAATGGTCTAAATACTCTTATTTTTAGAACTCCTGCCTTTATTCCTTTTTCTCTTAATTTATCTGCTGTAAACTTTGCTGTTCCTGCTGTTGAATTCATACATACTATAACATATTCTGCATCTTGCATTCTATATTCTTCAATAAAACCATATTTTCTACCAGTTGCTTTTTCAAAATCTTTTGCAACATCTAATATAACTTGTTTTGCATTTTTCATTGCTTCTGCTTGTTGTGCCTTATGTTCGAATAAGTAAGCTTGTAAATCTAAAGGTCCCACAGCTATTGGTTCTTTATCATTTAACAAGTAATGTTCTGGTTTATATGTTCCTACAAACTTTTTAACAAATTCATCATCTTCTAATTCAATATTTTCTATTGAATGTGATGTTATAAATCCATCTTGGCATACCATTAAAGGTAGCATTACATTTGGATTTTCTGCTATTCTATGAGCCATAAGAAGATTATCATATGCTTCTTGGTTATTTTCTGAAAATAGCATTACCCAGCCTGCATCTCTTACTCCCATTGCATCTGAATGGTCGTTATGGATATTTAGTGGTCCTGATACTGCTCTGTTTACAAGTGACATTACTATAGGTAATCTTAAACTTGAAGCAATATATATCATCTCCCACATTAAAGATAAACCATTTGCAGATGTAGCTGTCATAGCTCTTGCTCCTGCAGCTTCTGCTCCTATACAGGCACTCATTGCACTATGTTCACTTTCTACTGCAACAAATTCTGTATCTACTGTTCCGTTACTAACAAATGTTGAAAAATATTGTGGTATTTCTGTTGATGGTGTTATTGGGAATGCTGCAACTACATCTGGATTTATTTGTTTCATAGCTGTTGCTGCTGCTTCATTACCACTTAAACGTTCTCTAATTGACATTTCTATTTCCTCCTTTATTTCATTTCAATTGCACCAAATGGGCATACTTTTGCACATACTCCACAGCCTTTGCAGTAATCATAATTAAAGTCTGTTCTTTTTTGGTCTTCTCCTACTGGTATTGCATCATCTGGGCATACTGGGAAGCATAATCCACATTGCTTACATTTTTCACTTAAGAAAACTGGCTTTGTACTTCTCCAATCTCCTGTTTTAAATTCTCTTGCATTTCCTGCTGTATAAATTGTTCCACCTTCTGTTAATTTTTCCATTGGTGTTTTCGCATTTATTTCGGTCATACTCTTTCTACCTCCTTTAATGCCATTTCTAGTGCTTTCATATTACCCTCTATAACCTCTGGTTTTTTAGCAAATTTATGTTTAAATGAACCTTGCATATCATTTAAAAATTCTTCATCAGTCATAACCTTGCTTACCTTCACTATTGCTGCAAGCATTGGTGTGTTTGGGAAATATTTACCTAATGTTTCCATAGATATTTTCCTTGCATCAATTTTATATATTTCTCCCTCATATCCTTTCAAATGTTTTTTTAAATACTCTCCATCTTTAGTAGTATTAATTACCACAGCTCCTGTTTTCTTTAACCCTGCTGTTACATCTACGCTTTCAATTAAAGTATCATCTACAACAACAACATAATCTGGTTCATAAATATTGCTATGTATTGTTATTGGTTTTGTACTTATTCTGTTATATGCAGTAATTGGAGCACCCATTCTTTCTGGTCCATATTCTGGAAAACCTTGAATATATTTGCCAGTATTAAAAGCCGCATCTGCTAATAGTAATGATGCTGTTTTTGCCCCTTGTCCCCCACGACCATGCCATCTGATTTCGATTAAATCATTCATTAAATAAACCTCCTTTAAGAAACTTCTACGTTCACAGTATATATCGAAATAGAAAAAATGTCAATGGTGGTGTAGAAATTTTATTGTTCTATAAAACTTTTCTACTCTTGTGAAAATCTCCCTATTTTAATACCATTTCCACGTTTTTGCAATGTTTTTGCAAGATTTTATCACGTTTTTGCAAGCATTTTTGAGTATTTTATCACACTTTTGCAAATTGGTTTATTTACAAGCAAAAAATAAACTGCAAATATATTTGCAGTTTGTTTTTATTAAACTTCCATTATTATTGGTATTAACATTGGTTGACGTTTTGTTTTTTTGTATATATAATTTCCTAATTCTTCTTTAATTACTAGTTTTAGTGTTGCCCAATCTGTTATGTGTTTTTCTTCACATTTTGATAATTCTTCTCTTAGTAGTTTCTTTATATCTTCCATTAAGTTTTCAGATTCTCTTACATACACAAATCCACGGCTTATTACATCTGGTCCAGCAATAATTCTTCCACTTCTTGAGTCTAATGTAATTACTACTGTTATTAGTCCATCTTGTGATAATTTTTGTCTATCTTTTAATACTATATTTCCTACATCACCAACGCCTAGACCATCTACTAGTACTTTACCTGATGTTACATGTCCTGTAAATTTTGCTTCATTTTCGTTTAATTCAAGTACTTTTCCATTTTCTGTTAAGAATATATTTTCACTAGATATACCAAGTGTTTTAGCTGTTTCTGCATGTGCTATTAATTGTCTATATTCGCCATGTACTGGTATAAAGTATTTTGGTTTTACAAGTGTAAGCATTAATTTTTGCTCCTCTTGGCATGCATGTCCTGAAACGTGTATGTCTTGAAGTGCATTATATATAACTTCTGCACCTATTGCCATTAAATCATCTATTACTTTTGAAATATATTTTTCGTTTCCTGGTATTGGGTTTGCAGATATTATTATCAAATCATTTGGTGTTATTTGAACCTTTTTATGTTCTCCTGATGCCATTCTTGTTAATGCTGACATAGGCTCACCTTGGCTACCTGTTGTTATTATAACTAATCTATCATCTGGATATGATTTTATGCTATCTATATCTATAAATACATTATCTGGAACATCAATATATCCAAGCTTTCTCGCAGTTTCTATCATATTGCACATACTTCTTCCACATATAGCAACTTTTCTGTTATATTTTACAGCTGAATTTACTATTTGTTGAACCCTGTGTACATTTGATGAGAAAGTAGCAACAACTATTCTTTTTGTACAATTTACAAATAGCTTATCAAGCACTTCACCAACCGTACTTTCAGACATTGTATACCCTTTTCTTTCTGCATTTGTACTGTCAGACATAAGAGCTAAAACACCTTTATTACCAATAGCTGCTAATCTTCCTAAATCAATAACCTCTCCATCTATTGGTGTATAGTCTATTTTAAAATCTCCTGTATGAACTATTGTACCAACAGGTGTGTGTATAGCAAGTGCACAAGCATCTGGTATACTATGTGTAATCTTAATAAACTCTACCTTCATTGAACCAAGTGTTATAGTTTGCCCTGGTCTTACTTCTTTCATTTTTGTACTTCTTAATAAATTATGCTCTTCCAATTTATTAGAAATTAATCCTACAGTTAGCTTTGTTGCATAAATTGGCACATTTATTTGTTTTAATAAATATGGAATTCCCCCTATGTGATCTTCGTGTCCGTGTGTTATAACCAACCCTCTTATCTTATCCTTATTTTTCTCCAAGTAAGTTATATCAGGAATAACAAGGTCTACACCAAGCATATCATCCTCTGGGAACCCTAACCCACAATCTACAATTACAATATCATCTTCATACTCTATAACTGTAATATTCTTACCAATTTCTAATAATCCCCCTAAAGGAATTATTTTTAAATTTGATTTTTTAAAAATTTTGTTATTTTCTCTTTTGTTTGGTTTGTTTTTTCTCATTGTTTTCTCATGTTTTACGTTTTCTTCCATTATTAAAATTTTCTCCTCCTATTTTCTTTTTGATTTATTCTTATGCTTTAAAAAAGCTCCTTTCCTTATTATTTTTTCTCAGCTTAAATTTAGAACAAAATTTCTCCTATTTGTTCTTCTTTCCTATTTTAATTTTACCCGAATACTACTTTTATTAAACATATATAAATCTCAATTTGGCCTAAAATTAGGCACCACTTTTATTATTATACTACTTTTTTTTGGGAAAGTCAAATTTTTGAGGAACATAAGAAAAAAACTGTGCAAATCAAAATTTAATTTTGTATTTTTTGTCAAGTAGTTTTTTTATGCTAATAAGCAAAATCTACAAATACACAATATAATTTGCAAAAGCTTTACATTTTGAGACACTTTTTGCTCATCACAGTCAAAAAGGGCTTACCATAAGGTAAGTCCTTTTAACGAAATATTTAATTACTGTATCGCCTGCAAGCTTACAGCATTACAAAAAGTGTGGCTCTAGAACCGAATGAAAGTGTAGCTGCCGTCCGGATTGTAGTTGTAGCGACAACTAGCAGAACAACTGTTGACGTAACCGCCGGCCCCTGCTAACTCGACTGAAGGTGTAGACCGCCTCCGTTGTCCATTCATATAAATTGCCACATAGGTCATAGATATTCTTATAGCAATCTTTTTCAACATTTCCGGTTATGACTGTTGAATAATCTTTCTCTGGTGTAGTTTCTGTCGCACAATTTGCAAATATCATTGTTTTGTCCCAAGCTGCTCCAAATATCATGGTACTTTGTATTTTTGAAGTATCAAGATTCTTTTTACCTACATAGTTTTGTTGCTGTTTATACATTCTATACCAGTTTAAATTGTTTATTCCGTCATTTTCTCCTTTTTCTGCTACTATATTTACTGCTATGTCATCATTTGAACTATTCATTCCACTTGTTTCATATCTACCTATCCAAAAGCCTTTGCTTTCTATCACTTTTTTTACTGCATTATTATATTCTTCTTGTAATGTTGTTAATGTTAATCCTATGTTATTATCAGTGTTGTTCCCATCATATTTTGTGCCTGTTCCATCTGCTTTTCCTGTTATGATTGCTGGCTCTCTTAAGCCATCATTGGCTTTATAGGTTTGTGTTGTTAAACTACTGTTAAGATTTGTTCCTGAACTTGTTGCATATAGTCTTCCTGCCATTGCTGTTGAATTACTATGGTTTGTACATGTTGGGATTCCATTTACAAGTTCTATATTACATTCTGTTTCTGCTGTTTTACTTTGGCACATAAACATTTTATTTACATTTGTTACTGGGACCCATACAAATTGGTCATAAGTTTCCTTTAAATGTTTTAGTGTTACTTCATCATTCCAGTCTATTTTTTCTATTTCATCTTCTGTTTTATCATATATTAAGTATATTACTAAGCCGCCCTCTATTGTTCTTTCACTATGTTTACCTGATATAGTAAAACCTCCTGGAATTACTGCTGTTCTTGTTTCTCCTTCTATAGTATATTCTTTATTTTCATCTACCTTTGTTCCTCCCGGTATGTTTGATTCAATTAGCTCTTCTCCTCTTCCAAAGTCTTCCATATTTGCATATCTTTTACCATTTATTGTTACTCCGTCATTTCCTATGGTTTTATCATTTTCCAAAGCATTTGTATATGCTTGTCCTGTTTTTTCGCTATGCCCTATTATGTCACTATTTACAAATACATTTATACTTACTCCCAATAGTACTATTATTACTGCTAACGTTACCATTAGGGCTATCAATGTTATACCTTTTTCTTTTCTCATCTTAAAAATTCCCCTTCCTTTTCCTTTTTTACTCATTGCCTGCACTCCACCAGCCAAACGCAAAAAGAGACGGACTATCCATCTCTTATATACAACTTTAATAAAGCATAAAATCTTATGCCTCTTTCATCTTCTAAATTACAGCTCTCTCTCTCTCTCTCTCTCTCTCTCTACAGTATCAAGGCTTATAGCCATTGCTTGTTTCATAAACTCTCTCCTTTGTTTTTTCTCTCTATTCATATATACTTTTTTCAAATATCTACCATGCTTTACTTTAGTTTATTCTATAATAAAAAGTTACAAATTGCAACTCTTTTTGTAATTTGTAATATAATTGTAACAATTATAACCAAAAAAGACTCACCATAAGGTAAGCCTTTTATTCTCTATATCTCTACTCTTCCAAGCAAAAAATCCAATGCACATATTTGTTTTATTCCGTTATAATTATTAGCTTCATAATCTAATGTTATAATATACTTCCTGTAATGGTCTGCTATATTCTCTAATGGCTTTAATTCTTTTTCTAAAGTCTTCTCATCTCTTACTGAAAGTGCCACCTGTATATACATAAAATCATCTTCTGTTTCAACTACAAAATCTACTTCGTTTACATCATTCTTACCAATATATACCCTATAACCTCTACGTTTTAACTCCAAGAAAATAACATTTTCTAAAATATGTCCTAAATCTCTGTTGTACGATTTTCCTAACAGATAAGTTTTTAAACCTAAATCTGATAAATAATATTTTTCTTGTGTTTTTAATAGTTGTTTTCCCTTTATATCGTATCTATTTACCTTATATAATATATAACTTTCTAACAAGCTGTTTAGGTATTCTTCTATTGTGTGAACAGAATTTTTTCTACCTGCTGATGATAATGTATCACTTATTTTCTTTGTTGAAACATTTGAACCAATGTTATCAAACAAAAATCTACACATACTTTCTAAAATTAAAGGATCATTTATTTTTTTTCTATTTATTACATCTTTCATTATAACGGTATTATAAATGCTTTCCAAATAAGTTATTTTATCTGTAGAATTTTCTAAGTTTATTAAATATGGAAAACCACCATATAACACATAATCATTATACTTTTTAAGTTCATCACTTTCGCCATAATAACTAATATATTCTTTAAATGATAGCGGTAAAACATGAATTTGAATATATCTGCCTGTAAGATATGTAGCAAGCTCTCCTGATAACATATATGAATTTGAGCCAGTTATATATATGTCTAAATAATCTCTTAAAAATAAGCTATCTACACACTTTTGGAATTCATTTACATTTTGAATCTCATCTAAAAATATATAGTTCATTTTTTTAGGATCAACCCTTTTTATAATATATTCATGTAAGGTATTGGAATCCAACAGATTATTATAACTATTATCATCAAAATTTATTGATATAATGTTTTTTTCGCTAACACCTTCAGCTATTAGTTTTTTTCTAAATTCATTTAATATAGTTGACTTTCCGCATCTTCTAATTCCTGTTAAAACTTTAATTATCTTTTTATCCTTCAAATTCTCTAGCTTTTCCATATACTCTTTACGATATATTGTTTTCATTTTCATCACCACTTTAATTATATTACATTAAAAATATTTTGTCAAGTTTTTGCTCAAATGAGCAAAAACTTGATTTTTTTCGACACTTTTTGCTCATTTTTTTATTTTAAAGCAAAAAGACCTACCTTTTTAGGTAAGTCTTTCTTATTTTATTTCGCATAATCTATTGCTCTTGTTTCTCTTATTACATTTACTTTTATCTGTCCTGGATATTCCATTTCGCTTTCAACTTTTTGTGCAACTTCTCTTGCCATTGTTACCATTTGGCTGTCTGATACTTTTTCTGGTTTTACTATTAAACGGATTTCACGTCCAGCTTGTATTGCGTAAGATTTTTCTACGCCTTCAAAAGAATCTGCTATTGATTCTAATTTTTCTAGTCTTTTAATATATGTTTCTAATGTTTCTCTTCTTGCTCCTGGTCTTGATGCTGATATTGCATCTGCTGCTTGTATTAAAACTGCTTCTAATGTTTTTGGCTCAACATCTCCATGATGTGCTTCTACGGCATTAATTATTACATCATTTTCTTTGTATTTTTTAAGCACGTCTACACCTATTTGTACGTGTGTTCCTTCCATATCATGGTCTAGAGCTTTTCCAATATCATGAAGTAGTCCTGCTCTTCTTGCAATTCTAGGATCTAGTCCTAATTCTTCTGCCATTATTCTTGCTAAATTTGAAACTTCTATTGAGTGATTTAATACATTTTGTCCATAACTTGTTCTGTATTTTAATTTTCCAAGTAGTCTAACTAAGTCTGGATGTAAACCATGCACACCAGTTTCCATTATGGCTCTTTCGCCTTCTTCTTTAATGGTTTCTTCAACTTCTTCTTTAGCCTTTTCAACCATTTCTTCAATTTTAGCTGGATGAATTCTTCCATCTTCTATTAATTTTTCTAATGCTATTCTTGCAACTTCTCTTCTTAATGGATCAAATCCTGAAAGTATTACCGCTTCTGGTGTATCATCTATTATTAAGTCTATTCCTGTTAAAGTTTCTAACATTTTTATGTTACGACCTTCACGTCCTATTATTCTTCCTTTCATATCATCATTTGGAAGTGCTACAACAGATACTGTTGTTTCTGAGGTATGATCTGCTGCACATTTTTGTATTGTGTAACTAATAATTTCTTTAGCCTTTTTGTTTGCTGTTTCCTTTGCTTCTGCTTCAACTGATTTTATTAATGCTGCTTTTTCATCAGTTAAAGTTCTATCTAATTGTTGTAATAACATTTTTTTAGCTTCTTCTCTTGATAGTCCTGCTATTCTTTGTAATTCAGCAATTTGTTTGCTATAAACTTCCTCTAGTGATTTTTGTTTTTTGTCTAATTCTTGAATGTTTCTTTCTAGCTCTTTTTCTCTTCTCTCAAAATTGTCTGAGCGTCTCTCTAACGCTTCTTCTCTTTGAAATAATCTCTTTTCTTGTTGTTGTACTTCGCCTCTTCTTTCTTTTATCTCCTTATCTAATTCATTTTTTGTTTGTAAAGCTTCTTCCTTAGCTTTTAGAATTTCCTCTTTTTTTGCGTTTTCTGCTTCTTTTCTAGCATTTGATAAAATTCTATTTGCTTCACTTTCTGCACTTTTAATTTTAGATTCAGCTGATTTTTTTCTAATAATTATTCCTACTGGAATAAAAATAGCTGCTGAGATAAGAAAGGTGATTATGGCTATTGTTGTTTCATTCATAAAAACACCTCTTTACTTATTAAATTTTCAATGTTCAGTTTAAATATATTTTTATTCAATAATATTATATATTTCTACTCACACATTTATTTTATATGTATTATTGTCAACT
>OGOZ01001148.1_pt1 | contig 15462 bp, 15 predicted proteins | sample 1552801 | NCBI WGS metagenome assembly OGOZ01 (sample SAMEA2580196, study PRJEB22360) | human gut metagenome | biome: human gut; feature: human-associated habitat; material: faeces | place: Denmark | collected 2008/2010
CTGCATAATTACAGGCGCTGTTTTCAAACTCAAAAAAGATGATCCCGAAGAAATTCAGAACAGAATGAACGACTATATGAACCGCCGTTCGGCAAAACAGCCGCTTGAATATCCCTCCGCCGGGAGTGTGTTTAAACGTCCGGAAGGAGATTATGCGTCGCGCCTGATTGATGAGGCGGGCCTGCGCGGGCTGTCTGTCGGCGGGGCAAAAGTGTCCGAAAAACACGCCGGGTTTATTGTTAATTTCAACCACGCAACTCCGGAAGATATTAAATCTTTGATGGACCAAGTTCGCCAAAAAGTAAAGGAAAAACACGGAGTGGAATTGGAATTAGAACAAATTTTGTGGGGAAAATTTGATTAATCTCCCTATACAAATAAAGTTTTTTGAAAAAGTGTTGACGTAAACCGCAGAATTAGTTAAAATATATATGTAGCAGGTAAAGGAGTCGTGGTGTAGCCTGGTTAACACGCTGCCCTGTCAAGGCAGAGACCGCGAGTTCGAATCTCGTCGACTCCGTATTTTAGTTTTGAATTATTAGCATAAATCCCCGTTAGGATTAACTCCCGACGGGGATTTTTTTATGCACCACTCATAGCATAGACTTTTTTATGATTTTATGCGCATTACGGCCAATTTTTTAGTTTTATGCTAAGCTGGCTAGGTAGGAAGTCGTTCACTGCATATAGATTTAGAAAATTGCTACAATATAAAAAAATTTCAAGAGAGAAAATTGTATGCATAATATTGCGGAAGAAATAACCGGCGAATGGCTACGACACATCAAAAAATGTGAATTTGTAGAATACAATGTCAAAGGACCTCATCAAACTGAAATTGATGTAATTGGATTGAACATCATCAATAAAGAAATCTATGTTTGTGAAGTCGCCGCCCATATTCATGGATTGCAGTATGTGGATCCACAAAAACGCCGTCCCGATACAGAAAACCGTTTTATTCACAAATTTACAAAAGACCAAGAATATGTTCATCAGCATTTTGACAATTTTACCAAGCATTATATGCTTTGGAGTCCCATTGTTAAATCTTCCAAAGAAGGCGCAAAATATGATGCCCTGAAATCTGTCTTAAGTGCCAAAGAAGTCCTGAAAAAGTCAGGCATTGACTTGGAACTCGTTATTAATGAACGATATCATGCTGCTATTCAGGATTTACGAAAAGAAGCTCTAAAGCAGACCCATGATTTGAGCAACTCTTCTGTGTTGCGCTACCTACAAATAGAAGAGTATCTCAATAAATATTTATCTATCAAAAAATAATTGTTAGCATAACCTTACAGAAGGTCGTTCTCTTATGGGTTATTCTCCAAGGATTTGTTCTTGTTCGCGCCAATCCGCTGTGCGGATGGATAGCAATTTTTTAAGGGGACACTCGGCAGGTTGTGTACCGTTTAGGATGGAGCGTACGATTTTTGGTGATAAGAAACTCAAATTGAGGATCCTGCGCACATATTGCACACATACCTTATCCCGTTTGGCTATATCCCGTGTGCTAGCACCGTTGATGATTTCTTGGTGCCATTTGTAGGCCTGATTTAAGATTTTGATAAGTTCAGTATTGGGCCGCTTCTTTGGTTCTATAAACTGCCCTACAATTATCTTTTCTCCGTTGGCTATTGTACCGATATGATACGGCTCCGTGTAGGTGCGTTCTTGTTTCAATTCTTCGGGTTTAAGTAGCCGCATTTCCCGGTTTTCATAAATAGCGTTGAATAGTTCTACTACTTGTTCCGCATGCAAGGTTATTTCTACTTCGTTAGGGTTTAATTGGACGCGCTTAATTAATGCTTTTTCTATGCTCCGGGTTATGGTATAGGAAGATAAAAGTTTTAATATTTTTTTCTGCTTAGCAACTTCAAAATGTTGGATATATGAGTGTATTTTTGGCTTTTCGCGTAAAAATCGGTCAAACCAACTATCTATAAAGTTTTCCAGTTGCGGTAATGATACTTTGCCGATTTTTCCTAGTTTGCTTGGCTCTTTGCGGATAATGGCTTGGCTTACATAATAGCGGTATGTTTTACCGCTACCACCCGTACTCCAACTTGGGCTCATAGCATTTCCTTTATCATCATATAGTTTGCCGGATAAAAGGCTTTTCTTTGGGTCATAATGCTGACGATTAATACGGTTGTCCGCCATGACATTTTGTACCTGCTCAAATAGTTCGGTTGGAATTATGCCTTGGTGTTCTCCTTGATACCAAGTACCTTTATGGCCTACTAAGCCGATATAGACTTTATTGCGTAAAATACAATTCAAATTGCCTACTGATATATTTCGCCCTTGTTCTTTGAGCCAGTCTTTTAAGAGAGTGGTGCTTTTGAGTTCTATATATTTCTTAAAGATATTATTGATAAGTATGGCTTTTTCTTCATCCGGATATATCTTTTTATCTTTACGATAATACCCCAGTGGCGGTTTGCCGCCCATCCACATCCCTTTTTTCTTACTAGCGCTAATCTTATCCCTTATGCGCTCTCCTGTTACTTCCCGCTCAAATTGGGCAAATGAGAGTAGCATATTTAATGTGAGCCGCCCCATACTGGTAGTGGTGTTAAAATGTTGGGTAATAGATACAAACGAGGCATTGTGCTTATCTAATACTTCTACTATCTTGCTAAAATCCATTAAACTGCGGGTTAATCGGTCTATTTTGTAAACAACGATAATATCAACAAGTCCGTTTTGAACATCTTGGAGTAGCCTTTTTAAAGCCGGCCTTTCCATGTTACCACCCGAATATCCACCATCGTCATACTCAGTGGGCAATAGCTGCCAATTCTCGTGCTTTTGGCTTTTGATGTATGCTTCACAGGCTTCCCTTTGCGCTTGTAAACTATTAAACTCTTGCTCTAATCCTTCTTCAGTTGATTTGCGCGTATAGATTGCGCAACGTATTTTCTTGTCATTCATTTCTTCACTCCAAAGAATACATTTCCGTTCCAACTCTTACCTGTAATGGCTTTGGCGACCCCGGATAGGCTTTTGTAGAGTGTGTTCTCATATAGATACCCATTGGCAACGATTTCTACTTCATATTTAAGCCCTTGATAGGACCGGATTAGTTTTGAGCCTATTTCTAAGGTGGCTTTGGGACGTTTATCTACACCCTTAGTAGCTTGAGACACTTCACGAAACAAGCCAAACGGAGAGATTTTCTCACGCTTGGCTTGTTCATACCATAACAGGTATTTAATAACTAAACTTCGCCCGATTGGCGGCACAGGACGGGCTATTAACTCCAGCCATTTTGATTCTAATTCCCGGGCGGTCAAATGTGTATAGTTTGGCATATTTTCTCCTATACACATTACCGCTTATAACGCCAAGGAAGTCAAGTTATAATCCTATGAGATTGTGGAAAAATTGTAATACCACAAACGAAATATTTTATAATGGAAGTATATTCAGATTTTTGGAGGGGAACATTTTATGTAAGCCCTAGACGGGCTTGATTACAATTAGTACTGTTTTTGGTTGTCTATTCGTAGACATCACTGTTGCTTAAGCAACGGAGAAGCCAAACCAAAAACAGTCGCTATGGCTAATAGAAACGGCCTTATAACCCGTCTCTATTAGCGAGTAATCCTGTACCTGATTTTATATCAGACAGGTAGGCGACTGTTATTTGTGTGATTGGCTTCTCACAAATGGCAGTCGTCTTTGTTTTGCGCAAATACGACCTAGTAAGGACAATTTTTTAGGAGAAAAAATGAAAAAAATAATAAGTTGCGGAATACTCATATTACTTCTTGTTATTGGAGGGGCTACATACAACTACTACACACATACTCCAATATATTCACTAAAACAAGCAGGCAAGGCAATATTTGCAAACGACCAAATGTCAATAGAAAAATATATAGACTTGGACAGTATTGCTAGTTATATGATTGATGAAAAACTTTCTACAAATCCGGAAATATTAGATAATCCTTTCGCGCTTGGCATGGCAGCTCTTATGAAACCACAATTAGTAATCTTGAGCAAGCAAGGGATACTTAATAGCTTTCAAGAAGTAAGAGACCGTTCGAAAAAGGAAAACGGTAAAATTCGCTATGTTAAAGACATTAAAATACTACAAAATGATGGTAAAAATGCTACGGTAGAAATAATTTTATATGGAAAAAACAATATTGATATCAATATCAAAATTGGAATGCATAAAATGAATGGATATTGGCGAGTTATCCAGTGGTTTAATGCCAATGAAATGGAAAAGTTTGCAGAACAGAATCTCTAACAATATGAAGCCATTTTTAAATATAGACATAGAGAGTATATAAATTAAAACTCAATTGGGATAGAAAAATGAAAAAAAATCTAGTTGGATATAGCATGATAGTCAGTTTATGTTTTTTATTAGGATGTACAGCAGCATATCGTCGTCCAGATAATTACATAAAGATAATGAATAAAAATATAGATAACTTGGATCAGGAAATACTTTCTAAGTTGCCGGCAGTAGATGAAAATTGTAAAAAAATTGCAGCATTACTATCAAATGTTCAAGATCCTTTACAAGCTTTGTCACAAAAGAGAATTCCTACTGATAAGAGTTCCGAACAAGGATATAAATTTTGGCAACAAACCAAACGATGCGCTCAATCTTATGATAAAATCGTCACATTTGTTGGCAAAGGGCAAGACATTCCTTCAGATAAAGTATCTCAACATGTTAAGGAATGGAGTTGGCAATTAAGACAGAATTCTTTGAAAAAAGGAGTTCTAGATTTCCTCGACACTATCTCTAAAAATCCTAATCCCTATGATAACACTCCCAACATTTCTGCTGAAGAATTGGCCAACATTTTGGAAGAAGTATCAGATCACTATCGACTCCACTTTAAAACTACTTATCCAGACAAAGTAGCATATATTCAAGATGCACAAAAATATCAACCCCTCCTAGATTCTGCCGCATCGAAAATATATGGTCACTTCTATGATTTAGATCGTAATTTATTTGAAAAACGCACTAAAGGGAAACATCTCTGCAAACAAGATGTATGCTCTTTTATTTCGAGTCACTCACATTTTCCACCAGATGAAAGTTGCATTTACCCCAATGGGGGTTGGTATCGCGAGGCATCTGGAGCGCTATCATCAAATCATCTCGGCACGCTCTTTGGCAGTGCCCATAACGAGATTAGCTTACACTTTGATATGAATAAATTGATTTATGTATACGGTAAGAAGCCCTATGCTTCCGGACAATCACTCGAAGGCGCATATTATATTTATATGGGTATTTATAACTATCAAACTGTTATGGGGAGCATGAACTCAGTTCACTCTTTTAAGGAAATTGATATGCGTAAAAAAGGCAAAGATTTGTATTTCTATGATGTACCTCAATATATGAAATAATGATTTCGGATATGAGAAGTGAAACATAACACTCCCCAGATTTACCTCTGGGGAATTTTTAGAATCTTCTAATTAAACGTAGAATCGTCTTAAACCTTTTCTAATAAATTTTACCGTTTAAGTTTTTTAAGTAAAATTGGTAGAATAACACGCAGGCTATCTGAATAGATGGTCAATGATATAATTATTTTAAATTAGATTTGGAGGATGACTATGCAAATGGAAGAAGCAGAAAGATTGCGCACAATAACTAAGCCCTGCCCTGATGGAAAACACAAATGGGAAAAGGAATATCACTTAGGTGCCGCTACTGGGGATTATGTCTGTGCTATTTGTGGTGAAACCATTTGGGAAGGAGATTTGAAAAAATAGATGAATATTGACAATACTAACAAAATTTGTTATAAACAGTTAATATTTTATTTGTATCCCACCCGCCTACTGAAAAAAACTATCATTAAAAGCCCCAAAACTGATATACTATTGATAAGGGAGAATAAAGTATGTTACACATAAATATTTCCAAACAACAGACTCAAATTGTATTAATGCATGAGCCTTTTTCTCCAGTTATTCCTAAATTGGTGGAACTATTAGGGAAATTTCCTCAATATTTTAGCCAAATTCCGCAAATTATGCCCCAACCCACAAATTCTGTTTCTCTTCCAATTGTTTCTTTGTGCAGCATTAAAGAAGAAAAAGAAACAGAAAAAAACGAATTTATTTTATTCTTTAATGATAAAATCGTGTTTTCTTTGTGCTACAACAATTGGACATTGGATTTTATAAAATCAGTTATCAAAGAAATCACGCAAATCAATGGAGAAAATTTTAAACTAAAGCAAATAGTAGTTCAATCAAAAGTGTATGCTCCGTATGAGCGCAATGCTATGCAAGACCTTTTACAACACATCAAGTTGCAACAAGCCATATGTGATAAAGACTCCTTGCAAGACATAGGTATGTCTTTGAGATACCATTTGTCTTATCAAGATAAAAATGTATTAGCTTCATATCAAGTAAGAACAGTATCTATAGGAAAAGGAAAACCAACGACGGATGCTCCTGATGCTTTATGTATATTCCAATCTTTTCTGCTTCAAAATACTAAAGATATACAAGCGGTTCAATTTGTTGATTTCGCAGAGCAGACCAGAAAAGAACGGATAGAAGCATTCAAGCAATAAATTATGTATCTCTATACAACATCTCCTACAAATCCAGCCATATTAATGTCTTTTAGAGACTTGAGGATGGACGATTATTACCCGAAATATGAGTTTCATTCATCGGGAAACACTCATACTTGGGTCCCTTTGGGGAATCCCAGTCATGATGAAATTAATAGTGAGAATTTTTCGAACAAACAAAATAATAACATATCCAATGATATGTTTCTACCCGATAAAGTAGAACAACTTTCAGAAAATTACAAAAATGTTATAAATTGGGATGTATATCAAAAAATTTTAGCGCCTCTTGGGCAACTCTTACAACCTTTCTATTTTACAGAAGAATGTTGGTATCAAGATATCACTCCTTCTGTATATGCAGCAGCTGTGTGCGTTGGTTTTGCTTTATCGCTTATCGCAAATACAGGGATTGATTTCGCATTACCAAAAGTATTCCGTAGGCAAGATGGAAGAGTAGATATCGCAATTGAGAGCATGCAAGAAACGTTGCGAATTCGGGTTGGAGAATGGGTGGATCCCGTGTTAGTATTCTATAAAAAGGGGACCGAAAAATTTGAAAAAAAACCAATTGTGCTAAATAATATTTTTAACGAATTACAAAATTATTTCAAGTAATATGCCCTCCTCTATTGCCAATGAACATTTTGTTTTACGTCGTTTCTTAGACAATGATTTGTCCGGAGATGGAATGCTGAGTTCATCTGCCATTGATGATAAAGATTCCGCTTTGTCGGTAGATTGGTGTAAATTCAACGGATGCAAACAAGCAAAATGTGTACCTCAAACATTTTGTTATACCAAACCTGAAATATGGCAGCCTACCCAAAATAGAGCTCCCGTGCTAATTTATTTTTCAACCATTCAGAGACAATATCCTTCTTTAACGCTCCAAATTGTGACAAAATTTTTTCCACTTTATCAAGAAAGGACTTCGGTTTTACGGATACCATGTAATAGTGGGAAAAAAATTAAAGCAGACAAAACTTTATCTAATTCACAGAAAGATTTTCTATTATCTATCGCGGATCAAAAACCGTCAAAACTGCCATGGAGAACATCTGCTGCATCCGTGGAACAAATACGAAAAATCATTCAATTGCAAGTTTATCATGCTCCTAGCAATAACAATCCTGCGCACTCGATAATAGATCAATCAGCTTTCGAAAAAGATTCCCCAGAACGAGAAGACATGTTAGATGAGTTGCGCCAATATTTTCTATTGGTTTCATAATTCGGAGCGGGAAGTGCGCGAGGTATTAAAAGGGCAGGCCATTCAAGGCCGGGAACGGGATGAAAAGGAAGTCAAAGGGTATTTCAATGCTTTGGATGAGGTAGCAGTCCTAGCCAACAAGCATACCGTTACCGAAACGGACATTAAAACTTTACATGGGCTAATTATTGGCAATAATACTCCCACACCGTACCGGGCGGAGCAAAATGTAGAAATTAAACTGAAAATTGCCCCGTCCATTGCCGGCTATTTTAAAGAGGTAGAATTTTTCCCCTACCAAAAAATTGAGAAAGAACTAAAAGACGGTTCTTTGCTTATTTCGTGCAAAACAGCTAATTTCATGCAGGTCCTTCCGCAAATCCAACGTTGGCTACCACATATAGAGGTAATCAGCCCGCACGAACTGGCCAGAACCTTGCACGAACAATTAGAAAACTATCTACAACAAATGTCCTAAATCATATAGAACCCTAAATACCCGGTAAGGGGTAAAAACAACTAGTAATAATCATAAATATAGCCCTACATGGTTGCCCTATAAATTCAACTTTAATTATCAAATAAAATTAATTTGTTTTATATATAATATGATATACTGTTTATATTATTAATAATTTCGTTTTCTAAATATGACAAAATATGACAAATACTTTCAAATTGGTTATCAATAACATAGGACCATTAAGCAATTTATCATTTACAAAAGATATAAAAGCACTTAATTTGGCGATTTTTGCCAATAATGGATCCGGGAAGACTTTTATTAGTAGAGTTTTCTCCTGTCTTCAAGATGCCCAACAAAATAAACAACCTGGTGCGACTTCTCCGCTACTATCTTTTGGAGAAAAAAAAGCGAAGTTTGAATTCAGCTTTTCTTCCAAACCAACCTCGAATTCCCCTGAAATAAAAAATATTTTCACGTTGACAGAGAATATTAATGAAGGCCCCCATTGTTCTCAAAATTCCAAATGGATCATACACACATTTAATAGGGATTTTATAAATAGAAATCTCACCCTTAATACATTTACGCTCAAAAATGCTATCCCTGGAGAAATTATTATAGGTGAAACCAACGCAAAAATTGCGGAACTCGAAAACAAAAAAAGCTCTCTCGTTTCCCAACTTAATGAACTTGAAGAAAAAATAAGGAATGATATTAATCAAGAAAAGAAAAATATCAGTACTGCTGTTAAATATATTTCTACCCTTAAAGAATATTCAAACATTACCTACGAACGTATTTTTGAAGAACAACAACCAACACAAAAAGTTCAAGATATAAAGATTAGCTTAGAAAAGCTACAAAATTTGCCAAAAGATTTACCCTCTTTATCTCAATTATATTTCCAACCAAATATAAAACCCTTGTATGAGATTAATCAATTACTGACAAGAGAAGTATCTCTTGTTAATGTAGCAGAAAAATACAAAAAGAAAATCCAAGAGCATTATTCTTTCATAGAACAAGGAGTTTCGCTTTTAGATACACCTCCCGCTGTATGCCCTTTCTGCGAACAATCTCTTAATGAAACAGCTAAACACATTATCGACGGATACATAACTTATTTCACTGATGAAGAAGGTAAATGTGCTAAAGATATATCACAAGCAAAAAATTATTTAAAATCATTAATAACACAAATTCAAACCTATCGCACGGAATTGCTCGATATTATATCAAAATATAATATTCAAAAAGAATATTTCCCCTCCATAAAGGAACAAACTTTTTCTTTGGATATTGATTTTGAAACTATCGAGAAAGACATTAAGGTTATTGATACTTTATTAGATCAAAAAATGCTTTCAAAAGAAAGAATTGACTTTGATTGTAACCGGCAAATAGATGCTATTGCGGACATTGTAGAAAAAATACAAAAAGAACTTCCGTTACAAAACCAACTCGTCGCAGATTTAGAGGGTAAAAAGATTTCAACAAATGGAGAAGAAAAAAAATTACGCCAAAATCTTTGCACCGCACTGCTATATGAATTACGCAATAAGAATCTTCCAGATATTAATAAAATTGTAAATTATCGGGAAGAAATAAATAAATTAGAACAAGAAATAAAGAAAAAACAAGAAAATTCAAAAATAGCAAAACAAGACGCAATTGACAATGAATTTTCTAAATTATTAAAAGAGTTCTTTAAGGATAGATATACATATGATCCCAAAAAGCATTTCCTTAAACTAAATGATACTTATCCATTACAAGAATCTGCTTTAGATAAAATAAGTGAAGGTGAAAAGAGTATTCTTGCATTTTGTTATTTCCTAGCGCTAATCCACTCTTTAGTAAATAATAAAGAAGATTATCGACGATTGTTATTAATAATTGATGACCCTATATCAAGTCTTGATTTTAATTTTGTTTATCAGGTAGCGCAAGAGATACGAGATCTCAAAATCAATTTTGAATTAATGTATTCTCGTTTTATTATTTTAACTCATAATATTGAATTTATGAGTATTTTAATTAAAAATAAAATTATCTCAACTGCATTATTTCTAGATCATTCAAAGTTAAGTGAACTAGACAGCAAATACCTATTGCCCTATGAACATCATCTGCGACATATTTTTGATATTAGTATTCAAAAATCGAAACCAACTTTTCAAACTCCCAATTCCATTCGACACGTATTAGAAACACTTTGTAATTTCAAATATCCTGAAATGGAACTCTATGATTTCGTAAATCAAGAACATATTTTTGAATCTTGTAAATCTAGTTATAGCTTGATCCATGATTTGTCTCACGGACGCATTAGGACTTGTTCACCTTGTACCGATGCTAACTTAATAGATTGTTGTAAAAGTATTGTCCAATATCTCCGAACTATTTGTCCAGGCCAAATTACCCAATTACAAAATTAATAATTGTATTATTAACAACAGGAAAAGAACATATGTTTAACTGGATAAAACGTATACTTTACAAAATAAAAGGAGCACAACCAATAATTGGGGATGTGGGATTAGTAAACATCAATCCCGAAGTCAAATTTGCTGATACGCAAAATAACAACTTAATCATTGGTGGGAACGATAAACGTAATCAAACTTTTTTTAACTTTGGCATGACATATCAAGATGTCCATAATATGATCCAAAAAGAACTCTTATTAGCCCATAATAAACTTATGTCCGAGATTGCCCCCCGATTGTTGCCTAATAATTGGGATGAAATGAAACAAGACTACGCATTTTTGCAAACTTATCTGGAAGCCATAAAAATCTCAGCACAAAAACATAACACAAACATAGACAAAACTATTGAAGAAATTATAATAGATAGAATAAATACAAAAAATGATTTTTTAAAAATAATTTCTCAGGAATCCATACGCACTATTAGCAAGCTTTTAGAACATCAGTTTAGAATTCTCCATATCTTGGCATTATTTCACAAATGTAAGATTGAAGGGAAAGAAACAACAGATCTTATACAAAATCTTACGGTAAAATTTAAACCTTTGTATGATACACAATTCAAAACTATTGATTTTGAATATTTATCATACACAGGTTGTTTATCTCTGGTTGAACCCGGTTATATAGACTTCAATCAAAAATATAATTCCAACAGATATCCCAATATAGACATAAAATCCGTCCAAGAATCTGATGTTTATCAATTCATAAAGAAGAAATGGGAAAATTCTGATCTAAAAAGATATCGTCCAACCGCTATTGGAACATATATTGGCCTCAAATATCATAAAGTAAAATTTAATATCGATATACCTAACATAGAAAAAATACTCGAAAAGTAACAGCTGGTATTCTATCAATAGATATAATAAAATATCTTTCCCAAGACACACATTTCTCTTGACAACCCCTTTTATTTAATGGCACAATAATGGCATATAGGAGTGCCGATAATATGCCAATAACATTTCATCCAAACTACCAAATTACCCAATCTCTCTTAGAGAAACTCTATCAGATAGACCAAATCAAAGAGCAGGTCAAGGGTATGCCATTAACGCCTAAAGTCCTAGCCGGGCTTAAGGAAACCTCCCGCATTGTGACCACGCACTATTCCACCGTAATTGAAGGGAACCGTTTAACAGAGCGGGAAGTGCGGGAAGTGTTAAAAGGGCAAGCTATTCAGGGCCGGGAGCGGGATGAAAAGGAAGTAAAGGGCTATTTTAGGGCATTGGATGAGGTGGCAGTACTAGCCAACAAGCATACCGTTACCGAAACGAACATCCAAACTTTACATGGGCTTATTATTGGCAATAATACTCCTACACCGTACCGAATGGAACAAAACTCGGTAGTAGATTCCCAAACAGGTATTATTATCTATATGCCCCCGGAAGCCAAAGATGTTGGCCCCCTGATGACCGGAATGGTGGAGTGGATTAACGAAAGCACCCATACCTTGCCTATCCCAGTAGTAGCGGCTATTGCCCATTATCAGTTCGTCACTATACACCCTTATTATGACGGGAACGGCAGAACGGCCCGTATTTTGACCACATTGCTACTACACCAAGGTGGGTACGACCTTAAAGGTATTTACAATTTGGAAGAATATTACTATCAGCACATCCAAGATTACTATAATGCATTGGCGGTAGGCCCCTCTCATAACTATTATATGGGGCGGGCAGAAGCTGATATAACGGGCTGGATTGAGTTCTTTGTGTCCGGGATGCTTTATTCGTTCCAAAGCGTGCAAAAGCATTTACAGTTGCAAAGCGCCGAAAAGGACCAAAGCAAAACCATTAACGCATTGGATGCAAGACAAAAACAGGCGTTAGCTTTATTTGAAAAGAACGAATTTATTACGGCCAAAGAAGTGGAAGAACTGTTCCACTTTGCAGGCCGGACAGCTAGACAATTACTGCAAAAATGGGTACGGCAGGGTTTTGTAGTGATAGCAGACCCGTCCAAAAGGGCGCGGAAATATAAGTTAAATAATTCCCTTAAAAAATAAATGTTTTCCCTGTTCGTTTCCTGTTCAAGTTTTAGGGAATTTGGGGTACTTGTATTGGGGAATTTTACAATAAACACCTAATATTTAAGGATATTTTTATAATTTCTCTGTATTTTCCCTGTTTAGCAGGGAATAAAGTTGCTAATTCTCGCCTGTTTGAAAGTATTTTTCCTCGCTTTATCGTCGCTTTGTAAAGTATCAATTCTCGCCACTTTGTCACCACTTTGGGAAAACAAAAAAAGTGACACTTTTCGCCGCTTTATTGCCGCTTTGGAAAGAAAAAGTGCCGTTTTTTGCCTGTTTACTGCCTGTTTGAAAATCAGCATAGTGCTACCCAAACTACAACCACCGTATTTTAGTTTTGAATTATTAGAATAAATCCCCGTTAGGATTAACTCCCGACGGGGATTTTTTTGTGCGCCACTTTATATAAAAACGGCGCATTCATTTCAGTTTGTTGGATATAAGGAAAATCCGGCATTTATCCATAAACAAGGCGTAAACGGATAAATATTTTTGCCGCATAAAGCGGGGGAGCCAAATATCCGTCCAAGCCTTTTTTATAGAGAGATAGAAACTTTTTTTGCTTTTTGCCAGCACAACCAGCCCAATTAATATCCCCTTGTGCCGCTCAAAGATTCGTCGTTCTCCACCCACTCCTGAACATTAATTACGCGGTAATCATTTTCCGTATCGCGGATGACCACTTTCTCTATCCCCGCATTAATAACCATACGTTTGCACATAGAACAACTGGACGAATTTTTAATATATTCTCCGGTATCGGCTTCACGCCCGGCTAAATAGAGGGTTGATCCCAGCATTTTATCACGCGGGGCACTGATAATGGCATTGGCTTCGGCGTGTACACTACGGCACAGTTCGTAACGTTCCCCACGCGGAATATTTAACTGTTGGCGGATACAATATCCCAAATCTGTGCAATTCTTCCGTCCGCGGGGCGCCCCCACATATCCGGTAGAAATTACTTCGTCATTTTTGACGATAACCGCCCCATAGCGGCGGCGCAAACAAGTGCCCCGCTGGGAAACCACATCGGCTAAATCTAAATAATAATTTACTTTATCGCGCCTGGGCATAATCCCTCCTATATCTTTGTTGGTTATTATAGCAAATATGCTTTAAGCAATAAATTACCTACCGGTAAGTATAAAAGATATAATTTTATATATGAAGATTTTTTTATCTCTTTTGCTGATTTGTTTTTCCCTTTCCGCCTTTGCCCAAACTGTGGGTAACGTGTCGGTTTCGTCCACGCGGATGCGGCCCGAAACCCTTAAAAAATTATTCTTGCTAAAACCAGGAGATACATTTTCGCCGGAAATCTATGAAAAAGCCCAAGATGATTTGCACCGGTTGCGCGTATTTAAAAAGTTGGATTTTACCGCCACCCCGCAGGGCGACAAAGTAGATATTGCCATTAATGCCCAAGACGGCAGTTATATTTTCCCCCTCGCCTTTGCGGCCGGCGGTGCCAAAAGCGCGGCAGGTGTTTCTTTGGCGGGCGGGAACTTGTTTAAACAGGGTGAAAGCACCTTCCTGTTTGGGGGCGGCAGCCAAGACGGCATCACCGCCAGCGCCGGAATCACCCAAGGGGATGAACACCTGTCGGTTTCTTACACCAAACTGAATTTTGACCAACGTTTTTACAGCGGATACCGCTCCAATATGTTTGGCGTATTCTCCACCACCGACGACGAAGATGAATACACAAGCGACTTAAAGGCGCAAGTCCACTCCAAAAAAGAACAATTTTCCGTTACCTATTCCCACCGTTTTTCCCGCACCGTCCGCGCGTTTATCCGCCCGGAATATGTCCGCTATGCTTATTCCTCTCCGGGGTTTGATAACGGTAACCATAATCAAATTACCTTGGGCCTTCACCTGACGGACGATATCCGCCAAGGTACTAATATGGGCGCACTTTCGGGCTACGGGCTGACGGATAAGGAAAAAAGCCTGCGCAATTTACCCCACCCGCGCCAAGGCTACGCTACCGATATCTATTATACGGGCGGCGGAAATTGGACGGGAAGTGATTATACCCTTGCAAAACTGGGTCTAAATGCTGCGTGGGTACTGGAACTTAAAAACCGACATATGTTTATTGTGCAGGGCAAGGCGCAGGACGCATTTAAGGCTTCTTTCAGCGACGAAATTTTATCGGCCGATTTACTTACCTTCGGCCGTTACGACCGCCAAATCCACGGCGAAAGAGGGGCCGGTATCGGGACTTCGTTTGTTTATTATCTGTTACGAAACCGCACAGGTCTTTTGTCCTTGGCTCCGTTTTACGAAAATGCCTATGTATATGCAGGCGGTAAATACCGCTCCCACAGCGGCGCCGGGGCAACTCTTTCTTATAAATTATGGCGTTTTCCGCTCCCGCTGGGTATTAATTATACCCACAATCTGCAAGACGGCGGGAACTTGGTCGGATTTGTTATCGGCGGGGCCTTTTAACTAACCTTTTTTATCCTAAGTAAAAAGAGGCGCTAACTGCTATACTGGCGGTAAGGAGCGGCTTTGCCGCATCCGGCAATAATTAAACAGGGGGTAAAAATATGGGAATGAAAGGAAGAGAAATTGTACAACGAGCAGGGTTGGATGTTCAAGCGTTAGTAACCGCTTTAAACAAGGCTTATTGCGATGAGTGGCTGGGG
>OGOZ01001151.1_pt1 | contig 15447 bp, 14 predicted proteins | sample 1552801 | NCBI WGS metagenome assembly OGOZ01 (sample SAMEA2580196, study PRJEB22360) | human gut metagenome | biome: human gut; feature: human-associated habitat; material: faeces | place: Denmark | collected 2008/2010
CTTAGTAATTACTATAAAACAGATACACATTGGAAACAAGAAGATTTATTTAATACCGCAAATACTATTGCTAATCAAATGAATTTTTCTTTAACTAATAATAATACAATAAACACTATTACTACTTTCAAAGGAAACTATGCCACTAGACTATTAGTAACAAAAGAAATTGATACAATCAAAACCATATCAAATCCCCATATTAACAATAGTAATGTATATAATTATGAAACAAAAAAATATACAAAAATATATGATTATGATAAAATAAAATCATTAGATAAATACGATATATACTTATCCGGTGCATCTCCAATTATAGAAATTACAAATCCTATTTCAAACAATAATAAAGAATTAATTGTTTTTCGTGATTCCTACGGCAGTAGTCTAATACCCTTATTAACCGAAGGATATAAAAAAATTACCGTTATTGATACTAGGTATGTTTCTTCAAAACTTTTAAACAACTACATAAATTTTAATAATCAAGATGTACTTTTTATGTACAGTATATTAACTATAAATAATAGCTTTTCAATTAGATAAGAATCTAACTAAATAGATTCTTTTTTTATACACCAAAAAATATTTTCCAAAACAGAAAAAATTATAGCGGAATACACAATAACTACAATACTTAAAGCAACAAAAAATAAAACAATCAATAATCCTTATACATATAAATAATTATAAACTAAATAAGCATAAAAAAAACAATCAAAATGATTGCTACAAAGCTTTATTTATTCTTTAAAATCCATTTTATTGAATATTTCAGTGTCATAAAACTCTTTCATTGTTATTCCAAAAACTTTACAAAACTTATAAATATTTTTAGAACTTGGGTTTTCTACTTTATCATAAAGCAACGCATAAAGCGTTGTTGCTGGAACAGTGGAAAGCTCAGACAACTTATTTGTAGTTATATGATTAAGATCACAAAGCTCATTAATTCTTTTTATTATGGCTTCTGTAAAAGTCATTTCTAAACATCTCCCGTCACAATAAATATTATACCAAAAAAATAAAAAAATTGTTTACCGATTTCAGTGTTTTTTTATTTAAAACAAGATCTTTATCATCATTAATAATCAATAAAAAAAAGACCTAAGTCTCAAAATAACTTATTGGAGGAGCTAACCGGATTTGAACCGGTGCTCAAGGTTTTGCAGACCCATGCCTTACCGCTTGGCTATAGCTCCATCAAGTTGTAAATTAATTATACCATTATAATTATATAATTACAACATTTTTTTATGCGTTTTTCAAAAGAAAAAGACTAGATTCTAATCTAATCTTTCACGAATTACACTTTTCGCTGCAGCAAGACGTGCTATTGCAACACGGTAAGGACTGCATGATACATAATCAAGACCTAATTCATTACAGAAATAAACTGAAGAAGGATCACCTCCATGCTCACCACATATACCAAGCTCAATATCAGGATTAACACTCTTAGCCTTATCAATTGCAATCTTCATAAGAGAACCAACTCCATTAGTATCAAGTCTCATAAATGGATCATTTAAGAAAATCTTCTTATCATAATAATCACTTAAAAACTTCGAAGCATCATCACGAGACATACCATAAGTCATCTGAGTCAAATCATTTGTACCAAAAGAGAAAAACTCTGCTTCCTTTGCAATCTCATCAGCCATAACAGTAGCCCTAGGCACCTCAATCATTGTACCAATCATATATTTAATAGAAACATTACTAGAACTAATCATATCATCACAAACTTCTTTAATAATATCTTTTATATACTTTAATTCATTTACATCTCCCACTAAAGGAACCATTATTTCAGGTTTTACAACAACTCCATTTTTACTACAAGAAATAGCGGCACCAATAATTGCTTTAGTTTGCATAACAACTATTTCAGGATACGTAATAGAAAGCCTACAACCACGATGCCCCATCATTGGATTAAACTCTTTCAAACTAACTATCTTCTTCTTTAAATCCGAAGCACTAATACCAAGAGAATCAGCCAAAGTAGCAATATCACTATCTTTACTAGGTAAAAACTCATGTAAAGGTGGATCAAGAAGTCTAATAATAACAGGATAACCATTCATTACCTTAAACAAATCCATAAAATCATTCTTTTGATATGGAAGAATTTCCATAAGAGCCTCTTCCCTTTGCTCCTTAGTCGAAGACATAATCATCTTTCTAAAACTAAATATTCTACTCTCATCAAAGAACATATGCTCAGTCCTACAAAGACCAATACCCTCTGCACCAAAATCTCTAGCAACTTTAGCATCTCTATAATTATCAGCATTAGCCCTAACACCAAGCTTTCTAATACTATCAGCCCAAGACATAAAAGTTTCAAAATCTCCATTTATCGATGGTGCAACAGTATCAATCTTTCCAAGATATACAAGACCAGTCGAACCATCTAAACTAATATAATCTCCCATAGAAAGAACTGTACCACCTTCACATGTAAGAGTCTTATTAACACTATCAATACTTAAACTACCACATCCAGAAACACAACATGCACCCATTCCACGAGCAACAACTGCAGCATGAGAAGTCATACCACCACGAATTGTAAGAATACCATTACATATTGCCATTCCTTCGATATCCTCAGGACTTGTTTCAAGTTTTACTAAAATATAATCATCATCTTTATTTTTTATATCTTTAACATCAAAAATAATCTTACCATAAGCCGCTCCAGGAGAAGCTGCAAGTCCTTTAGCTATCACTTTTCCTTTTTTAAGAGATTCATTATCAAACGTATCATGAAGTAAGCTATCAAGCAACTTTTCATCAACTCTCATAAGAGCTTCTTCCTTAGTAATTAAACCTTCATTAACCATATCAACTGCAATCTTAACCGCAGCCTTACCAGTTCTCTTACCATTTCTAGTTTGTAACATATAAAGCTTTCCATTTTCAATAGTAAACTCCATATCTTGCATATCTTTATAATGTTTTTCCAAAATATCACATATCTTACAAAACTCCATATAACAATCAGGCATTACATCCTTTAAAGTATCAATACCAAGTGGAGTCCTAATACCTGCAACAACATCCTCACCTTGAGCATTAATCAAATACTCACCAAATAAAACATCTTCACCAGTCGCAGGATTCCTAGTAAAAGCAACACCAGTACCAGAATTGTCATTCAAATTACCATAAACCATTTCTTGAACATTAACCGCAGTACCCCAAGAATCAGGTATTTCATTCATCTTTCTATAAAAAATAGCCCTATCATTATTCCAAGACCTAAAAACAGCCTTAATAGCCTCAAGAAGTTGAACCTTAGGATCACTAGGAAAATCCACTCCCGCAAGTTTTTTATACTCACCCTTATAAATATCAACAACCTCCATAAGATCAGATAAAGACAAATCACTATCCTCAGAAATACCCTTATCTTCCTTTATCTTATCAAAAAGCCTTTCAAAACTAGACTTAGGAAACCCCATAACTACATCTGCAAACATTTGAATAAAACGACGATAACTATCATAAACAAACCTACCATTCGAAGTTTTCTCACTAAATGATTTAACAACCTCATCATTAAGACCTAAGTTAAGAACAGTATCCATCATCCCAGGCATACTTACTCTTGCCCCGCTTCTTACACTAACTAAAAGAGGATTTTCTAAATCACCAAACTTTTTTCCAGTATACTCTTCAAGCTTTTTTATCTCACTAAATATTTCCTCTTCAATCGAAGAATTAATACTACAATCATCTTCATAATACCTTAAACATGCATCACAAGAAACAGTAAATCCCATAGGAACAGGAAATCCTAAACCAACCATTTCTGCAAGATTAGCACCTTTACCACCAAGAATATCCTTCATATCCTTGTTACCTTCTTTAAAACTATATACGTATTTCATATTTAACCTCCTACTATAATTTTACCAAAAAAATAAACCAAATGAAAGAAAAACAAAAAAAATAAAAGTCAAAAGACTTCTATTTAGTATTAATATTTATATCTCCTACTCCACCATCTATCTCAATAACATTACGACCAGTTCCTAAAACACTATCCTTAACAACATCAGTACCATTAAACTTAACAGAACCAATTCCTAAAGACAAATCAAGAGATAAATCTGACATATCATTCAAAAGATTAAGATCAAGCTTACCGACACCACAATCAATCTCACTAGAACCTTTAATAAAAGCATTAATATTAGTATCACCTGCACCCATATCATAATCTAAATCATTAATCGTACCATTATTAATAACAAACTTACCAGCTCCTCCATCAATCGAAGTATCATTATAAACAACTAAGTCATTAATAACTACATTACCCACTCCAATATCAAATGAAAGATTCTTAGTAACAAGTCTGTCAATACTAACACTACCAGCACCAGCATCAATCAAAACATCATCAAAAACATAATACGAAGGAACAATAACAGTAACAACATCTGTTATATTAAAATTAAAATGCCCCTTTTCTTTTATAGTAATCTTATTATTATCATTATTAACACTTATATACTTACTATCAGTAGAAACATCAAAACTATCTCCACTTTTAATCTCTAATCTACTAAACTTAAGAGAAACATCCAAATAATTTGAATTCAAAGAAACATTTCTAGGCTCAATATTAGATATAAAAGAATTACCAATCGATAAAACAATATCAATCAAAAATGAAAATATACTAAATATTAAAAGAAAAGCAATTCCTATACCAAAATACTTAATTATCTTTTGAGTACTACTCATTTAATATCTACTCCTCCAAATAAACAAGTAGCATTAATATAAATAGTCTTATTCTTTGAATCAAAATCTCTTTCCTTCTTTTCTACTCCCCCAAAAATAGAAGTCGAAACAACCTTAACATTAACATCACTAGGTACAATAATAGTAATACCTCCAAAAACACTAAGAGTATTTATAACAACATCCTTCTTAATATTACTCTTAGAAAGATTACACTTAATACCTCCAAAAACCGCAGTCATATCACAACCACTAAAATCTTCATTAGAAAAATCTAAATCTTGCCCTGAAAAAGTAGCACAATACTCTTTGTTAGAACCCTTCTTATTAAGTTTTTTAACTTCTTTTCTTACTTTACTAGACATCTTATCCTTAAATATAACAGAAAACCCAATAATAACAAGAATAACAGGTACAATAAGTTTAAATAAAATATCAAAATCAATAATATCTTGACATCCAAGTAATAAACAAACTCCCACTAATAAACCAATAAAACTACCAGTCTTATCATTATCACTAAATAAACCAATAAAACAAGGAACAATTATAAAAAGTGTCCACCATCCTGCAAAAAATATATCAATATCAACCAAATCAGTTGCATTAAGTCCTAAAATAAGACCCAAAGCAATTAAAACAATCCCCCATAAAGTATTAGAAACATTCTTCATCTTATCACCTCTAACTTAATTATACACAATCAAACAAAAAAGTCAATAAAAAGCAAAATCATAAAATATATCAAAGACAATTCCATCACCAACAGTATCTCAACCTTACCATCACTTAAACACAATAAAATCATTTCTTATATTTTCTCAAAAAATTTGACAACAAAAAAATAAAGTGTATAATAACCTATTAAGTAGTAACTATATTATCAAATTACTACCAAAACTATAAAAAAAAGAATAAAAAAAGATTTTTTATAGTATAATAGAGTTAGGAAAGCAAATATTGACTTTCCAATAGACATGTGCTATAATTTTAGCACATAAGTCATTATGTAATTGGTTGCATTGTGAAGAATTATATTCAATGGACATATTAGTCAACCATCAATTACATCTGAAGATAGCATTGTGACGAGTTATTCTCTAAGGACATATAAGACTATCCCTTGACTTGAGAACTCTATTTATAGAGTTCTCTTTTATTTATTAAAAAAGGAGGTCTAATATGATAGAAGACGGACAAATATATTACATTAACTTTAACGGTAATCAAGGAAGAGAAATTAATAATATTCATCTAGGAGTCATTTATAATTTACCAACTTTATTAGACGTTGTATTTTGTATTCCACTGACAAGTCCAAAACAAAAACACTTCAAAACAGAAAAAGATTTTAATAAACGTAACTATAGAGCAACTAAACACTTCAGTTGGCAATATCTAAAACAAACAGACTCAGTTGCATTATTAGACCAAATTAGAATAATATCTACAAAAAGACTAATAAACTCATATAAAGATAAAAATAATATAACAATCAAACTAAATGAGCAAAAACAAAGTATACTAAAAAGCAAAATCATAAAATATATAAGTATAATTTTATACAAAAACAATAAAAACAAAAAAGAGTCATAAAACTCTTATAACACTAAATGGCGTCCCCGATTGGATTTGAACCAACGACCTATTGCTTAGGAGGCAATTGCTCTATCCAGCTGAGCTACGAGGACAAAAAAGATTTATCTAAAAAAGCAAAAACTTATAACTAGACATAAAAATGAATACTTAAAAAAATAATATCTACAAGACATAACCTCATATATCGCAGATAAATCATCAATAATATCTACAATAACACTTTCTAAATACTTAGGAACCTTTCCTCCAATAGGAAACATATGAGAACATATAATATTCTTTTCCATATCATTTAAACTAACTAAATTACTAGCATTAACAATTGCTCTTTCGTAATGATGAGTAAGTCTATACAACTTACTATTAGAACTAAACTCTTCATTAAAAAAATAATCATGAAGAAGACCCGCTCTACTAGCACTAACATAATCTAAACCAAGTCTTTTACATACTTTATAAGACCTATAAGAAACCCCAATAGAATGATCAAGCCTACTACCATGATGATGTACTTCATTATCAAGCTTCTTAAAAGATTCGTTATCTAAAATATCACTAACTATATCCAAATACTCTTTATTCATAAATCAACCCACCAAAAAAATTATATCACAAAATAAAAAAACCCACAAGGGTTACTAAACATAATGGTCGGAGAGACAGGATTTGAACCTGCAACCCCTTGGTCCCAAACCAAGTGCTCTACCAAGTTGAGCCACTCTCCGATAATGGCGTCCTGGAAGGGATTCGAACCCCTGACCGCCGGCTTAGAAGGCCGATGCTCTATCCAGCTGAGCTACCAGGACATCCATCTGCATTTCATAAATGCTATTTAATTATACAACAAAACTTAATAAATATCAATATCTTTTTTATCTTTTTCTAAAATTTTAACACCATCAACACTTATTTTAACCTTAGAAACAGAATAATTAGAAAACAAAGAACATAAAAGAGGCTTAACAACAGTATCAGAAACATTATCCAAAGAATCAAAAGAATCAGTAAAATCAAGACTAATAACATCATCTTCTATATCATAAGAAACTAACTTAACACTATCACCAAGCATAGAAATCAAATTATCATGATATAAAAAACTAGATAACTCCTCCACTATTATCTCAAGCTTTTCCCTCTTATCATTAACATACTTAGTAACAGGAATCAAATAATAATCATCATTATTCTTAGTATAGTAATAAAGATTAATCCTCTTAATATCCATATTACTACTAAGAGAATAACTCTTATTTATACCATAATCATCATACAAAACAGTAGGCAATTTCTTGTTAGTATTAGGAACATACTTAAGAAGTGAATCCTCAACGTATATCTCAACACCAACAACCTCATCAAAACCAAGCAAAGTATAAAGCAAAGACTCAATCATAGCATCAGACTGTTCACTACTAATATTAAGAAACTCCTTAGAAAAAACAACCTTTAAAATATCACCATCCAACTTAACAGAAATAAGCTTAGTATCTCTAGGTAAAATAGGCTTAAAATAACTAGGTAACAAAGAATTCTTATTATTATCAATAATCATAATATCAATAACATTAGAAACCTTCTCCTCCAAAGTATCACCATCAAGAAACACACTAGTCATAGAAACATAAGAATCATCATTAATGGTATATAAAGAAACTTTATAAGAAGAATTAGAATAAAACTCTTTATCAACACTAGTCTTACTAAAACTAAAAAGTACAAAAGCAATAAACACAATCAAAGTAGTAAAAAATATCTTATTAATAGATCTTTCCCAAAACATACACCTCACCAATTAAATATATGAAAAAACATGTGCATTTAGCACATGTTATAGTGATATTTCCTTTAACTTCAAAAGTTCTACAACTGCAGCAGCTCGTCCTTTAACCCCAAGTTTCTGCATAGCATTGGAAATATGATTCCTTACTGTCTTTTCACTAATATTAAGCTTACTAGCAATTTCCTTAGTAGTCTTATTCAAAATCAATAATTCAAACACTTCTTTTTCCCTTTTTGTAAGTATAGATTTTCTCAAAAAGCATTCCCTCACTTTCAGATTGGGTGGTTTTATATTATCCAATATATTTTATGAGAAAAATCTATAAAAAGTTACTTAGAAAACCTTACAGAAACACTAACATAAGAACTAAACTCATCTTGTACTAAATTCATAATCTTATTAGCAAGTCTTGCATCATGATCCTTCTTATCAACAACAACTAATACTTTAGAAGAATCAACCTCTACAAAACTATTAAGAGAAAGTTCATTCTTAATCTTAGAAACAAGAGCCTCCTCCATTGCCTTAGTAGAATTAATATTCTTAATACCCTCATAAGCACCATTCTTATCACTAGTACTAGCACTACTATCAGACAAAATAGACTCATACTTCTTCAAAGACTCATTCCTCTTCTCATCAAGTTCAATCTTTAAAGTAGCTAAATAATTAGACTCAGAAACCTCCTTATTAACAGACTTAGTATCAGTAGAAGTATCATTATCAATAATACTATTAGTAAACACTTCGTTAGGCATTGTTATATAATATACACTAAGTACTAATACCAAACTAAATAAAGTTAAAAACCACAACCCTTGCTTATTTATCATATAATAAACCTCCTAAAGAATTATATGAAAAAAAAGAGTTATTAGAACTCTTTATAATTGCTATTTCATCAACACGATGAAACCAAAAATAATTTATATTTTATGCTGTGCCAGTTCTACGAACTGGGTCAGTACGGGTATTAAAGAGCCCGAACTGACACCAACGTTGTTTGGTCACAGTAATCAATTATCATTTCAAATAACAATTTGTCCTTCATCAGTACCGAAGGAGCCACTGACTTCGTCAGTCCAGAACGCCAAGCACAGCGCGAGACGAGCGGTAACTGCTGGCAACACCACCGTCGCTGCCGAAGTAGAACGCGCCGGAGTAAGCACCATGGCCATAGTACCCACCACGTTCGAACCAAGGGTCGGAACTGCTAGGAAAGTAGGCGTAATCACCATACCAATTACCTGTTCCACCAGTAGGTGCCATTTCTTTTGTTGCATCTCCTAGTTTTCCTCTTGTATATTCTGTATCACTTTCTTCATCTCCATAACTATATTTATCATAATACCTCTTACTTGGGAATGCATATGTTCCTGTAAATGATGTACCACCATCATATAAGATTCCTGTAAATGCTGAGTTGTAATTATTTGTTGTCGTATTACCACTCATTTGTTGACCGTTACTCCATACCATATTACCCATCATATATTCCCATGAACCACCACTCATGTCATATACTCCATATACATTTCCTGTTGTTGATGCACTTTGTCCTAATGCTGTTGTATATCCATTACATGTTGAACCTCCTGATGTAGATCCTGCACTTTGTGGTCCACATCCTGTTGTAAATGTATTTGCACTGTTTATTGCTATTTCTTTATTTATTCCATATTTACTATGTGATAAATATGTTACTGCTCCCCATTCCATATTTTTCATCATATGTGTTTCATCAGTTGTTGCAAACCCATATTGGTTTCCTGTTGCACTCATCTTTTGTATTCCATTAAAGAATGTTCCTACTTGTGCTCCTCTCCATGATGTTACATTTGGTTTTATTAATGGTCTTATTGTTTGTAAGTTACATCCTGAACCTACTGCTACATTATTTGATGCTGTACAACTAGTATCACTTGATACTTCAAACTTACCTACCCATATTCCTGTTAGTTTTTCACCAGTTTCTCTTACGTTGTTATCATTTTTATCCCACCAGAATGCTGGATGGGTATATGTACTAGTTCCTGAAACTAATCCATTATTTGTACTATCAGTACATGTTTCACTTGTACTTGATGTTCCAGTAACATTATCAGTACACTTTATTGTACCAGTACTTGCTGTACCACTCTCAAACTTAACATTTATTTCTTGTGGAGTATTTGTATTTAAATATGTATAAGTATATCTTGGTACCCATACCCACATTGTATTAATATCACTCATTGGTATTATTGTACCTGCGCTTGCATTTAGATATGTATCTCTATTTGTACTTGTAACAGTTACAGCATTAGCCCACATCTTGTTATCATAATCATACCATTTATTAGCCTCTTTAGCATTATTACTATCAGCTTTCTTCCAATTATCACTAGTACTATCATAATATACTGGTATCATATTACTTGTTAATGTCGGTTCATTTGCTCCACTTGTATCTAGGTTTGGAACTTTAACACTTAGTTTTAATACATTTTTAGACTCTATACTACTACTCCATTTTGCATAAGAATTAGTAACCATATAAGAAATAATACCAGTCAAAACAAGTATTGAACAACATACTAAAGTAAGTAAATACTTATTATATTCCTTTACATCTTTAAATAAAAAACCATATCTATCTTTATTATTAGAAGTTCTCATAAATACCTCCCTATATTATATAAACTAATTATAGTATAAAAAAAGCACTTTTTCAAGCACTTTTATTGAAACTCTTTTCCACAATAAGGACAAACTTTTGAAGAAAAATTAATTCTATGTCCACACTTAGGACACTGTTTAGTTTGATCCTCAGTAATCTCTATTCTTTCATACTCTTCACTATGACCATGATTACCATAAGCACTTTGCCCATTTTGAGTAGGATCAAGTTCTCTTAACTCATCAAAACTCATCGGACCATCACTAGGATTAACCCTATATTTACCAAACACACTCTTCTTATCTTTATCCTTATCTTTTTCTTGTTCTTTTAACTCTTCAGTCTCTTCTTTTAAAGTATTAATCTTATTATTAATCTCTTCTACCTCACTAGAAACACTATCTTGATTACTAATTGCATCAACCATTTCTATATCCTTAGTCTTATCCTTCTTAGGACTATCCAACCTAAGCCCAGAGCTACCCTTTCTTTTCTTAATCATTACAACAATAATTGCACTAATACTAGCAACAAGTAATACTCCTGCACCAATAAGAATAAACATTTGAGCATTACTCTTTTCAATAATTATTTTATATGTATTTTGTGTCCCATCCATCGAAGTAGTATTAATAGTAATAATATCTCCATTCTTTAAATCATTATTACCATTTATTTGATAAGTTGCACCCTCTTCTTGCATAACAACACTAATATTTAAACTCTTAGTCTTATTATCAAGCTTTAAATTATAACTAGTAGTCATAGGATTAAAATTAATATTATAACCAGTAATAATAATATTAGCTATATTAGGATTATCACCAAGAACTTCACCAACTTTTAATCTCTTAATATTTATACTATATTCCTGAGTAGCACCATTCTCTGCAGTCACCTTAATAACAACTTTATTATCTCCCTCCTTTAAACTCTTAGGACTATCAACTTTTACCTTAGCTTTACTATCCTCAGGAGTCGCAACAACATTAATTGTACTAACTTCATTTAAAACTCTAACATCATACATAAATACATTCTTATCAAAATTAAGCTTTCCATTATCAATAGTAATTGATCCAAGAAGAGCATTATTAGATCTATTATCAGCACGATTAACCACTATCTTATAAGTCTTACTCTTTCCACTCTCAGAAGTAACCTTTATTGAAAAAGTATTATCTCCAAAAGCAAGTTTAGCATCTTTAACAAGCCCACTAACCTTTTGATTATCCTCTTTAGAAACATCAATACTCATCTTTTCAACATTAGTATCAACACTAACTTTATATTCCAAAGTATCTGCATTAAAAGCAGGAGAAAGCGTTCCACTAGAAAGAGTAATTCCTTTAAGACTAGTATTACCATCACATTTTCTATTTATATTTAAAGTATAAGTAAGTTTCTTACTCTTATCACCAGAAACAGTATTAATCTTTAAACTATTAGAACCACACTTTAACTTATGATTACCTGTACCCTTAACACTAGTCCCTGAAGCAGTAGCAACAGCACCAATACTAACACTATCACTACTAATAGAGTCAACATTATATTTATAAACAGTACTACTAAAACCATTAATCAAAGACCCATTAACAGTTATACTAGATAAAGTAGCAACCGGTGATAAAATATTAAATGTAAAAACACCAGGTTTAATAGACACATTAGACCCATCAGCACTACTCTTAGCATTAAGAGCCAAACTAACCTTACTAGTACCATATCCAATAGCCTTAACCTTAAAATAACCAATCTTATCCCCATTACTAACCTTACTATCATTAGCAAGAATTGAAATATAATCCTCTTTAATAATAACAACATCACTACCACTTACAACATCAAGCGAATCAACAGAAACACCCTCAATTTGCCCACCACTTACATTTGCAAAAACATTACAAGTAGCGTCTTTATTAAACTTCAAAGAATTACACTTAATATTAATACTAGCACTAACTGCATTAACACTACTCATACAAACAAAAGCAAAAAACACCGCACTAATATAATAAAAATACTTTTTCATTAATCTCAACTCCTCTATTCTAAAAGAATTATATCAAAATTAATGAAAACTGTAAATAACATAATTATATCTTTATCAGTAATCTTTTATAACTTCACGTAAACCACTAACCTCTTTAACTAAATTATCATTATCAAAGATCTCAAACATATGTTGATATCTAAAAACTGCAAAACCCTTATAATTCTTAACCCCCTTTGAACTCATAACCTGTCTTTTTATAATATCACTATTATTTATCCATTCATTAATACCCTTACCTGCATAACTATCAACCATACCAGACTTATAAATAGAAAGAGCAACATATAAATCTATATTATTAACATTAAGACTACTCCACTGTTCTAAAGTTTTCGTATAAGGCTTACTCTCATTAAAAAATCCATAATACAACTGAGGCATTATAAAATCTAAATACTTATCATTTAAAATCCCTTTAACATCTAAATACTCACTCTTTAAATTATTTGAAATATTACCACTTGGACTAATACCAAAAACCACATCTTCATTTACCTCTTTAATAGAACTATAACATCTCTTAAGTAAATCATTAACATTAGATATTCTATAATCACTTAAAGACAAATCACCATCATAAGCATTATAACTATCAAGATCAATCTTATCATTTGGATAAAAATAATCATCAAACAAAATACCCTTAACCCTATAATTCTTAGCTATCTCAACAACACCAGAAACTATCAAATTCTTAACATCCTCTTCTGCAGGATTAAAATATATTCCATTATCATAAACCCCAATCAAAGAAGTATTAAGCCACTTATAATAACTAGCACTCTTATTTACTTTACTAACATCATTATTATTAGATATCCTATAAGGATTAACCCAAGCATATAACTCTATATTCTTACTCTCACAAACACTTATAAAATAAGACAAAATATCAAAAGCCTTTCCATCCTTATCATAAGAAACACAAATAGACTCAGGAAAATACGAAGAATCATATATAGCATCCCCAAAAGATCTAACTTGAAGAACAACAGTATTAAAACCAAAATATGAAACATTATTAACCATCTCATTAATAATATTCTTCTGCTCCATAACCTCTCTACCCTTTAAAGAAGAATAATCAATATAAGAAATAAAAACTGCTTTCATCATGTCATCTTTACTCTTCTCTGAAACACTACTAGAATCATTATAATTAAGATACAAAGCACCAAGTAAAATAACAATCATTAAAAAAATAACCCTTTTCATTTATATCTCCCTCTTAAATACTCCTTCTCAGTAACATACTTATTATCAATACAAATAATATGCCTCTTATCTCTATAAAAACCATCTTTATTCTTTATAACCTTATACTTAATAAACTTATAATCACCAAGATACCTCTCTAATAAAAACTTATTATATAAATAACCCTGCTCTTTAATAAAAACAAAAACCTCAGTCAAAACAAAAACCATCATCATTACTAAATTAACACTATAAGAATTAATAACCACTAAAAAAATAAACAATATAGAAATAAAACAAATAATTAAATTACACCATCTATAAGAAAATAAATAATTACTAACAACATTAACAATCCTTCCCCCATCAAGAGGATAAATAGGCATTAAATTAAAACTAAGTAAAGTAAAATTATAAGTTTTAAACAAACTATAAGTCTTTAAATCAACAAACCCATTAATAAAAAATAAATAAACAACAAAGAAATAAACCATCTGAACAGTTGGACCCATCACTAAAATAATTAATTCTTCCCTTATAGGTCTATTAATCTTCTCATTAAAACTAACACACCCTCCATAAGGATAAATACTAATCTTATCAATATTCCATTTATAATAAACTGCACAAAATAAATGTCCAAACTCATGAATGATTATAATAGAAAAAATTATTAAAAACTCTTTATAAAGTCCAGTAAAAATAACAAATACTATAAGCAATATAGTTAAAGGATGAATATAAAACTTATGAAATAAACTCTTTATAATCTAAATACTTCCCATCTTTTTGAAAAACCAAATATAAATTAGAATGGACTTCTCCTAAAAATTCACCCTTACTAACATAATCATACAATTTAACATTACAGTTTTCTATATTACCATACCAAACATCAACACCATCACTCTGTTGAATTATAACAACTTGTCCATACCCTTCCTTTAAACCACTAAAAACCACTATTCCATCATTAAGAATAGGGACCAAATAAGAGTCGTTTACAGTCAAACTAACACCATCTTTATATATACTAGCATCCTTATACTCTAAACTCTCACTAAATACTGGAGTAACACTAGACTTAGCATCACTAGAAAAAGGCAATACATCTCCAAAATGCTCATTATACCATTTATTAATCCTAGCAAAACTAATATTATTATCATATAAAAACGAACTAATCTTACCACTACTCTTCTTATCAATCTTAATAACAATTAAAACACTAACAACAATAAGAACACAAATAAGTAATTTTATAAAAATACTATATAATACAGAAATGCAAATAAGTTGCAAATGTAAATAAGTTGCAAATACAAATAAAGTGCAAATATAAGGAGAACTATATGTCAGAGATTATATTAGATTCAGTAATAG
>OGOZ01001162.1_pt1 | contig 15345 bp, 16 predicted proteins | sample 1552801 | NCBI WGS metagenome assembly OGOZ01 (sample SAMEA2580196, study PRJEB22360) | human gut metagenome | biome: human gut; feature: human-associated habitat; material: faeces | place: Denmark | collected 2008/2010
TGCTTTAATTTTTATAATAATATTGCTTTGTTCTTATAAGGGGTTAATATTTTTTCATGAGGGATTTAATGAATTAGATTATTTGATGTTTAATATATTTGGAGATGGAATTATAGTAGGTATAGTTACATATTTTTCAACGAAATCAATATCCATTCAAATATCTAAAAATGAATTTAATAGATATAATAAAATAAATGTAACAATAAATAAATCAAGAAATAAAATTATAAGTTATGAATCTTTTATGAATATATATGAGAATGATAAATGCTTTTTTGGCGTAACAGAAGATAAGAAAGAAATAATTGATTATATTTATGAACTATATGATTTTTTATTAAAAACATTAAGATACGATGGAGTTGAAAAACAACTGCTTGAAACAATATTAAATATTCCATTTTGCATAAAATACTTTGATGACAACAATATAGAAAATAGTTATTATGAAATAATTAAAGATTTTGATAAGGAAAAAAGATTTAATAATATAAGTATTTTGAAAGATTTAATAAATGAGGAAGATATAAAAAAACTTGTATCTTTTTCTGAAATAATGTTAAATATAAAACATTATAAAATAACTAATTTAAGTAATAATGAAAGTTGTCAATTATTAGTTACAGCTAATAATGTGGTTTCATGTAAGATACCATGTTTGCAAAGCAATACTTATGAATTATATCTATATTATGATAAGGAGTGTTGGATAGATTGCATTGCGTTTTCATTTGACTATAATTCAAAGGAATATGCTCATAATCTAATGGGCTTTAAATATTTAAATAAAGAAATAGAATTTAAACCAGCATATATTAATTTGGACAAATATATTAATTTTAAATGATTTATTTAAAATATTTAGACATAAAAATAAGTAATTTTTATGCAAATCATATTTCAATAATTTATATGTATGTAATAGAAGGGACAAAGAGAAATGGAAGAATATTTATATCATTATACAAGCATAGAAACTTTATTATTAATTTTAAAAAATAAAACATTAGCTTTTAATAGTTTAACAAATGTTGATGATCTCGAGGAATGTGAATCAAAAGATATTAAACAAATTGGAAAGATTTGTTTTGTGAGCTGCTGGACAGATGCTGCATCTGAATCAATTCCAATGTGGAGCATGTATTCTAAAAATATGCAAGGGGTACGAATTAGGCTTAAGAAATTTCCATTTAAAAAATACAATTTTAAATGTGGACAATATCATTTTAAAAGTGATGCTGAAACATATATTGATTATGAAAAATTGTATAATGAGGATAAAACTACAATAGCTGGAGATCCACAATTAATTAAAGTTATATATACCAATGACGAAAGTCTAATTTATCCAACTGTTAAAAGTGTAAAAGAAGAAACAAAGAAATTAACTGATGGAAGAATACAAAGAGATGCATCGAGAAACTATTCTTTTAGTGAAATAGGAAAATACAAAAGGAAAAATTGGGAATTTCAAAATGAAGTTAGGTATATAATAAATATGTCATTATGGTCAATGAAAGAATTAGAAAATTGTAAAAGTGCAGATGATCAATCAAAATTAATAGATAGAATTGAAGATGACAAGTATAAAGCACCATATAATCTATTTTTTTTAGAGTTAACAGCTGAAGCATTAAATGATTTAGAAATATTGCTTGGACCTAAAGTAACAGAAGCTCAAGAAGAGATCATTAGACTAATGGTTGAAAAGTATTGCCCTACTGCAAAAATATTAAAAAGTAAACTAAAAATAAAATAAAAATAATAGGAGTGATTTAAAATATCAAAATTAAAAGTAGCTGCATATATAAGAATTTCAAAGAAAGAAAAAGAAGTAAATAGCTTAGCCAATCAAAAAGATTTAATATACTATTATGTTAAAAATAAAGATAATATGATGGTGTATAACTACTATGTAGATAATGGTTATAGTGGGACAAACTTTGATAGACCAGAGCTAAAAAGAATGTTAAAAGATATATCAAATAAAAAGGTTGATATAGTTATAGTTAAGGATTTATCAAGGTTGGGTAGAAATTATATTGAAGTTGGAGAGTTATTTGATTCGATTTTGCCATTATATGATGTAAAACTCATATCAATTAATGACAATATAGATGGATTAAATAATGAAGAGGATAGTTATTTATTAAAGGCACTGTTAAATATTTATAATGAAAATTATCCAAGAGATATCTCTAATAAAGTGAAAACATCATTAATTACTAAAAAGGTAAATGGTGAATATATAACCTCTTATGCACCTTATGGATATGTAAAATCAAGATATGAAAAGAATAAAATAATTATTGATATAGAAGCGGCTAAAATTGTAAAGATGATATTTGATAGTATAGAAAAAGGCTTAAGTAAAAATGAAATCGTAGATATTTTAAATCAAAAAGAAATTAGAACTCCGATGAAACATATTAAAAATACAAATGAAGGCAAGAAGTGGAATACTAGTATGATTACAGGAATTCTAAATAACAAAGTGTATACTGGGGACTTAATTCAGCAAAAGCGAAAAAGAATAAGTTTCAAAAATCATAAATTTGTAAAAACAAGAGAAGACGAGTTAATAATTACAAAGAATAATCATATGGAGATAATAAGCAAAGAGCAATTTGAAAGAGTGCAAGATATAATTAAACATTCAGCAAAAGTAAATTCAAATAATGAATATGACATTTTTTCAGGATATTTGAAATGCAGAGAATGTGAGAGCAACTTAACTATTAGAAAGAGTAAAGAATATACATATTATGCATGTTCTTCATATGTAAGAAAAAGAGGATGTAATAATAAGAATACTCTAAGAAAAGATATATTAGAGAAAAAAGTAATTAAGGAAATAAATGATAGACAAGCAATAAAAATAGATAAATTGAATAGAAAGTATATTTTTGATTTAACAAATATGATATATTTAAATAAAGATGGCTCAATAAAAATAGAGTTTAAAAGAAAATAATTAAATTATAAAGTAGGTGAGTAAAATGAGTAATGAAAAAAGTTGTGCAAGTACAAGTATCAACTGGTATCCAGGTCATATGGCCAAAACTAAGAGACTAATAAATGAAAATATAGATGCAATAGACATTGTATATGAAGTAGTTGATGCTAGAATACCATACTCAACCCGTGTTAGAAATTTAGATATAAAAGTTACTAATAAACCACGTATTTTAGTTTTTACAAAAATGGATTTATGTGATAAAGTAGAAACAACGAAATGGATTAAGTATTATGAATCTAATGGAGAAGAAGTAGTATGTCTTGATCTTGAACATAATCCTAACTTAAAACCATTATTTAGTAAAACTAAAGAGCTTATGAGTGAAACGAATGCTAAACGTGCAATGAAAGGTATGAATGAAAAACGTGCTAGAGTGTTAATTATTGGTGTTCCTAATGCAGGTAAATCGACACTAATTAATCGTTTGGTTGGAAAGAAAGCTGTTAATGTTGGTAATAAGCCAGGTGTTACAAAGAATCTAAATTGGATTAGAATTAATGAAGATGTTGAACTTTTAGACACACCAGGTATCTTATGGCCTAAGCTAGAAGAGGAAACAGTAGCATTTAATCTGGCATGTTTTACAGCGATTAGAGAAGAAATATTACCAATATATGAAGTAATTGAATACTTCTTAAGAGCTTTACAAAAATATTATCCAGAAAAACTAGAAAGTCGTTATGGTATAAAAGAGATAGATGAGGATATCGTAAATACTCTAGATATTATAGGTAAAAAAAGAGGTTGTCTTATTAAAGGTGGAGAAATAGATTATGATAAAGTAATTCAAGTGATAATGAGTGATATTAAAGACGGTTTAATTAAAAATATTACATTTGATAGATTTGAGGAGTGTGTTTATGGATAATTTAAATTCTTTAGCGCTTGCGTATATTGGAGATGCTATATATGAAGTTTATATAAGAGAATATTTGCTTTCTAAAGGAGTATGCAAAGTAAATGATTTACAAAAAGAAGCAATAAAATATGTGAGTGCTAAGGCGCAATTTAATTATTTATCCAAAATGATAGATGAACATTTCTTTACAGATGAAGAATTAAATGTTATTTTTAGAGCTCGTAATCATAAAGTTGATCATAGACCAAAGAATTGTGATATTTCAACTTATAAATATGCAACAGGATTAGAAGCTGTTATTGGACATTTATATTTAAAGAAAGATAATAAAAGAATAGAAGAAATAATGAATTATATAAAGGAGAATTAAGATGTTTATATATGGTAAAAATGTTATTAATGAAGTTTTAAAAAATGAGCGTCATATTAAAGAGGCCATCTTATATAAAAAGTTTTCAGATAATGCGGTTATTGATAAGTTAAATAAAAAACATGTGCCAATTAAATATGTAGAAAAACATGAACTAGATAGATTAGTTGAAGGAAATCACCAAGGAATTGTTTTTAAAGTAGACGATTATAAATATGTTGATATTGAGTCATTACTTGTGAAAGAAAACCCATTACTTGTAATTCTTGATCATTTGGAAGATCCACATAATTTTGGAGCAATCATTAGAACCTGTGAAGCTGCAGGAGTAGATGGAATTATTATTCCTAAAAATAGAACAGTAGAAGTTAATAGTACTGTAATGCGTACAAGTGTTGGAGCTTTAGATAATGTTAAGATTGCTCAAGTCACTAATTTAAAAAACACCATAAATTTTTTAAAAAAACAAGGCTTTTGGATTGTTGGGACAGATATGGATGGTACTGATTATACCAAGATTGATTATACTGGTAAAATGGCAATAGTAACTGGTAGTGAAGGGTTTGGCATGAGTAGGATAGTTAGAGAATCTTGTGATTTTATAGCTACTATTCCAATGAAAGGAAAAGTTAATAGTTTAAATGCATCAGTCGCAACCGCAATTGTTATATATGAAGCTATTAAAGGTAGAAACTAATGAATTATAGAGATTATAATGATTATGAATTATTATCATATATAAGTGAGAAAAATGAAGAAGCTAGTGAAGTGTTATTTGAAAAGTATCGCCCATTGATATTAGCAACTGCTAACCGTATGCTTGGTTATTGTAAAAATACAGGACTTGAATTAAATGATTTAATACAAGAAGGTATGCTTGGACTTAATCTTGCTATGAATTCTTTTGATGAAGAAAAAGATACTAGTTTTTATACATATGCTAAAATGTGTATTGAAAGAAAAATAATATCTCAGGTTGTTGCATCTAGAAGGTTAAAACATAAGGTTTTAAATGATTCATTATCTTTAGAAAATACTGATGAAAATAATACTGATTATGTCTATGATAAAAGTCTAACTGATAATAGTTATAATCCAGAAGAAATTCTTTTTAATGGTGAGAATGAAAAAGATTTAGTTAAAGAAGTTAGTGATATATTAACTGATTTTGAAGCACAAGTATTTGAATTAAAAATAAATGGTTTTGATTATAAAGAAATAGCTGAAATATTAGATAAAGATATTAAGGCAATTGATAATGCTTTACAAAGAATAAAAGTAAAAATAAAGAAATTAAAGGATTAAAATGAAAAAAGCCAAAGAATATTTAAAAATAATCTTTTACCCGCTTTTATTAATAATTACAGAAATTTCTTTAGTATTCCTTTTTACTGTTATTTTTAATATAAATACTAATTTAGAAATTGGTACAGAATTATATCAAGAAAAATTAAATATTTTTATTTCTAATTATAAATTGCTAATAGTAATAATATCATTTTTGTTATTGTTTTCCTTTTTATCAAAGAAGGTAAAAGTAAGCTTAAAGCACTTAAAAATAAATAATCTAGTTTTATATGTTTTAATAGGAATATGTATGGCTCTTAGTTATAATTTATTATTATGTGGCTTAAATAAAATAGTTTACTTTACTAATTTGTATGATTTGACAAATAGAAACATTATAGTCGCTCTATTAACAACTGGTATATTTGGACCTATTTTAGAAGAACTAATATTTAGAGAAATAGTTTATGAAAAATTAAAATTATTGCATAAAAGAACAACTGCAATAATTATTACAGGTATTTTATTTGGTTTATTTCATGGAAATATAATTCAATTTATTTATGCTTTTCTATTAAACTTTATTTTAATTAAAAGCTATGAAAAAGAAAATAATGTTTTGACACCTATTATAATTCATGTTTGTCTTAATTCTATAACTGTATTACTTATAAATTTTATAATTAAAATTAATCTCTTTTTAACTACTATATTATTTTTTGTTTTTTTAATAGTTTTAATAATTTTATTAAAAATTTTGTATAAAGAAAATAATAATGGTTATGATAATAATGTCAACGAATGTTGACGAATAGAAGAACTAAACATTGTTTTAGTTCTTTTGTTTTGTTATAATGTTAATGGTAGGGGACGTATGAAAAAGTTTTTATCATTAATAATATGTTTTTTTATTGGTGTGTTAAATGTAGGTGCACTAGAACTAAATTTATATAGTAATAATGCTGTTATATATAATTATGATTTAGACGAGGTTATATATGAAAAAAATGCTGATGAAGTTATTTCAATTGCTAGTATGACTAAAATTATGAGTGCGATTGTATTAATTGAAAATATTAACAATATGGATACAACGGTTGTTTTAAATAATAGCCACTTCAGTGGTCTAATAGAAAAACAAGCTTCTTTAGCAGGATTTTATGTAGGAGAAAAAGTTACATATCGTGACTTGATTTATGGAATATTATTACCTAGTGGTGCTGAAGCAGTACAGGCTTTAGCTATAGAAGTATTTGGTAGTAATGACAAATTAGTAGAAAAAATGAATGAAAAGGCTGTAGAATTAAATTTGACTAATACACATTTTGTTAATCCATTTGGTTTAGATGATGATGGTCATTATTCAACAGTAAAAGATGTTGCTTTGATGTTAAAGTATGCTTTAAAAAATGATTTTTTTAAGGAAGTTTATACTTCAAGAAAGTATCTTTCAAGCGATAAAAGAGTTACTCTTTATAGTACTATTGTTTCTCCTTTAAAAATGATTAATAATAATGCTTCATTTATAAAAGGAAGTAAAACAGGATTTACTTATGATGCAGGAAGATGTCTTGCAAGCATTGCTTATGATAATGAAAATGATATAAACTACATGATGATAACGGCAAGGGCTAAAAATGTTGTTACTTATCCCGTTTTAGATGCTGTTAATTCTTATCAAAAAATATTTGATTCATTCACTAAAAAAATCTTATATAAAAATGGTGATACTGTAACAACAGTTAAAACTAAATATGCTAAAGAAAAAAATATAGATGTTGTTACGAATGAAAGTATAGAATTGTTTTATGAAATAGATAATTTTGATGAAGCAAAACTTACTTATAATATAGATGTTCCTAAAAAGATAACTAAAATATTGCCATCATCTAAAAAAATTGGAACACTAAGTGTTTATTATGATGGAGAAGAAGTAAAAACTGTTTCTTTATTTTTAAAAAATGATATGCATTTTTCTTTTTTACGTTTTATTACAAACATTGTGCTACCTTTTAGCTTATTAGCGTTGATTGTTGTAGTTGCTTTAAAAATACCTAAGATTATTAGAAAATAATTGGGTATATGTGGTATAATAATCGTAGGTGAAATTATGTTAAAAAAAATAAAAGATATAGATATTAATTATATAGATTATGGTGAAGGTAAAGATACTGTTGTTTTACTACATGGTTGGGGACAAAATATTGAAATGATGAAACCAATTGGTGATAGATTAAAAAATAATTTTAAAGTTATTATAATAGATTTGCCAGGGTTTGGATTAAGTGAAGAGCCAAAAGAAATATGGAGTGTATATGATTATGCAGATGCTATAAAAGAGTTATTAACTAGTCTTAAAGTTTCTAATCCTATTATGATAGGACATTCTTTTGGAGGAAAAATTAGCTTGGTTTACGCAAGTAAATATAAAGTAAAAAAAGTTGTAACTTTTGGTAGCCCTTTTAAAAAGGAAATACCTAAGTTATCACTTAAAACAAAAGTATTGAAAACATTAAAAAAAGTACCTGGAATTAATAAGTTGGAGGATTTTGCTAAAAAACATATTGGTTCTGCGGATTATAAAAATGCTAGTAAAAGAATGCGTGAGATTTTAGTTGATACTGTTAATCTTAGTATCGAAGATGAAGTGTCTAAAATTAAATGTCCAACATTATTAATTTGGGGAACTAATGATCAAGCAGTATCAATAGATGATGCTAAAGAATTAGAAAAACTAATTCCTGATTGTGGTTTAGTTGAATATGAAGGGTGTACACACTATGCATACTTAGAAAGACTAGATCAAACAATAAATATATTAAATAATTTTTTAAGAGGTGAATAAAATGAATTGGTTTTTATTGAGCTTATTATTGTTTCTATTTTATGGAATATTGAAAACAAAAAAAGTTTTACAAATTTTACAACAGAATTGGTATAACGATGGTAACAGATATTTAAAATGGATTAGCAAAAATAAAAGAAAAGTCTTTATAAATTTTGATATACTTTTTCCTATATTCTTACTAGGAATAGTTATTCCATTTAAATATTCTTTAATTTTATTTATTATATTTTATATGGTAGCATTCTTTATTTTTGATAAAGAAAAACAAAAGGAGCAAGTAAAGTTGAAACTTGTCGTAACAGCGCGTGTAAAAAGATTAATACTAACTTCAACTGTTATTTATGCCATAATAATATTAGTAATGTGTTTAACGTTTAATGAAAAATACATTTGGTTATATTATCTAATTCTAGGTTTTATAATGTATTTTGAATATTTATATATGTATATTATCAACATTACAAATAAACCAATTGAAAAATGCATTTTTCTTTATTATAAAAGACAAGCTTTAAAAAAATTAAAGAGTATGAGTAACATGGATGTTATTGGAATAACTGGTAGTTATGGAAAAACAAGTAGTAAAAATATTTTGAGCGATATTTTAAATATTAAATATAATGCTTTTCCAACACCTAAAAACTTTAATACTACATATGGTATGATAAATGCAATTAATAATTATTTAGATAAATTTAATGACTTATTTATAGCTGAAATGGGTGCATTCAAATGTGGTGAAATAAAAGAAATATGTGATTTATTGCATCCCAAATATGGTATTTTAACTAGAATAGGCACAGCTCATTTAGAAAGTTTTGGAAGTAGTGAAAATATTCAAAAAGGTAAGTTTGAACTAATCGAATCATTACCTAGTGATGGGGTTGGTATACTAAATGGTGATGATGAATATCAACTAAATTATAAATTAAAAAATAAAGTAAAAATAATTTGGATTGGAATTGATAATAAAAATGTTGATGTTTATGCTGACAATATTAAATTATCTAATAATGGTACTACTTTTGATGTACATTTTAAAGGAGATAAAAAGAAATATCATTTTGGAACAAAGTTACTTGGTAAAGCTAATATATATAATATTTTAGCTGGTATAGCTTTAGGTGATTATTTAAAAATAAGTAAAGAAGATTTAATCCGTGGTGTTAAGAAAGTAAATTCTATTGAACATAGATTAGAATTAAAGAAAATGGGTAATATAAATATAATAGATGATGCCTATAATTCTAATCCTGTGGGCTCTAAAATGGCATTAGATGTCTTAAACTTATGCCCTGGTAAAAAGATTATTGTTACACCTGGTATGATTGAACTTGGTAGTGAACAATACAATTTAAATTTTGAATTTGGCTGTGAGATTGCCAAAGTTTGTGATGAAGTAATACTGATAGGTAAAGAACAAACAAAGCCTATCTATGATGGACTTTTAAAAGAAAAATATGATATAAAGCATGTACATATATTAAATGATGTAAAAAAAGCCTTTCCTTTAATAAATAGTTTAAGTGAAGGGGAAACTTATGCTTTATTAGAAAATGATTTACCTGATATATTTAATGAAAAATAGGAGAGTGTTGTTATGAAAATTAAAGTTGGAGTTATATTTGGAGGAGAAACAGTTGAACATGAAGTAAGTATTATATCAGCTGTCCAAGCTATGAATCATATGGATAATGAAAAATATGAAATTATTCCTATTTATATAGCAAAAGATCGTACTTGGTATACAGGGACGATGTTAAAAGAAATCGATATTTATAAGAATTTTGATGATTTAAAAAGATATGCAAAAAAGGTTACCCTTTGTAAAAGAGATGGTGGTTTTTATTTAGTTAACACTAAAGGACTATTTAGAAGAGATGTTGCTGAGTTAGATATCGCTTTTCCAATAGTTCATGGTAATAATGCCGAAGATGGAACTATTCAAGGATATTTAAGTATGATTGGTATTCCATTTGTAGGGAGTGGTATTCTAGGTTCCGCTTTAGGACAAGATAAAGTTGTTATGAAACAAATTTTTAAAGATGCCAATCTTCCAGTTGTACCTTATACTTGGTTCTTTGATTCTGATTATTTAGATGATGATAAAAAAATAAAGAAAAATATTAAAGAATTAGGATATCCAGTTATTGTAAAACCAGCTTCACTTGGTAGTAGTGTAGGAATTACAGTTGTAAAAAAAGAAAGTGAAATAGATGAAGCAATAACAGAGGCGATAAAATATGATACAAAAATAGTTGTTGAAAAAATGGTTCATAATATGGTGGAAGTAAACTGCAGTGTTTTAGGAAACTATGAACATCAACAAACAAGTGAATTAGAAGAAGTAATGAGTGGCGAAGAATTTTTAACATATCGTGACAAATATCTAGGAAATGCTAAAGGCGGTAAATCTAAAGGTATGGCATCTACTAACAGAGTAATTCCTGCGCGTATCAAAGCTAGTACTAAAAAAGAAATAGAAGAAATATCAAAAGAAGCATTTAGAGCTTTAAATCTAAGTGGTGTATGTCGTATAGATTATTTGATTGATAAAAAAGAAAATAAAGTATATATCAATGAACCAAATACTATCCCCGGTTCTTTGTCATTCTATCTTTGGGAGCCTACTGGTAAAAAATATACTGAATTATTAGATGATATGATTACATTAGCTATTAAAGATTATAAAAATAGAAGTAAAAAAACATATTCGTTTGAAAGTAATATATTAAGTAACTTTAATGGTACTAAAGGTTTAAAAGGCATTAAAGGTAAACTAAAATAGTAGATATCTACTATTCTTTTTGGTATAATTATTTTGGTGGTAACATGGATTTAGATAGTATTATTTTTGTTGACAACCTTCCTAAACTTGATTTACATGGTTTTGACCGTGAAACAGCTCGAGTAATGGTTTTAGATTTTATTAAAGATAATATCAAGATGAAAAATGAAATAATTAATATAGTTCATGGTCATGGTTCAGGAATATTAAAAGATACTGTTCATGATACTTTAAGAAAAAATAGGAATGTTATTGAATTTAAAACATTTTATAATAATGATGGTTGTACAATAGTTAAAATTAAAATTTGACAAATGCAAAAAAATGTATATAATATATAGCAACAACGGGGATAAAGACTGATTTGACAATATATTAATCTTGTGTTAGAATATAGCACAATTAATAAAAAGAGGGGGAATTTATATGTACGAAGAAAGAGAAAGATTTTCAATAAAAGATGTAGTATTACAAGTTGTTTTAGTAGTACTATTTGTATTTCTATTATTATGGTTATTTCCAACAAAAAGTTATGTAGATAATAAAATTGATTCAAAATTAGAACCATTTTATAATCAAATATTTACAACTAACATTAATAATATGAAAGAGGCTGCTATTAGTTATTTTACTACTCCAAGATTACCAAAAAATATTGGAGATAAGGAAAAATTAACTTTAAGCGAGATGTTAGATAAGAAATTATTAGTTCCATTCTTAGACAGTAAAAATAAGAAATGTGATTTAACAGATTCTTACGTTGAAATTACTAAAATGGATGATGAATACATTTTAAAAGTAAATTTAAGTTGTAGTGATAATAGTGATTATATTTTAGTTCATTTGGGATGCTATAACTACTGTCAATCTGGTTTATGTGAAAAACAAGAAACAACAACATCTACAACAACAAAACCAATTAAACCATCAGTAATACCAATGGTTAATAAAAGTTATGAATATGAATATGAAAAAATAATCAATGGTAAATGGGGAGATTGGTCAGATTGGTCAGAATGGTCAACAAGTAAAGTTGGTAGAACTGAATATCGTAATGTAAAAACAAAACAAGAAACAGTAGTAGTAGGGGAAGAAACTGTTAAAGTAGGTACTAAAACAGTAATTACTGCAGCAGCAAGTAAAACTACACATTATTGTCCAAGTGGATATACACAAAAAGGAACATCTTGTACTAGATCATATACAACTACAGATACTATAGATGCTACATTAAATTATTCATGTCCAAGTGGATATACACAAAATGGAACAATTTGTACTAAAGTTAATACATCAACTTCTGTTGAAACAATATCTGCTACGTTGAATTATTCATGTCCAAGTGGATATACACAAAATGGTAATACTTGTGAAAAACAAGAAAGTTATATTAAATATTACGCAAGAGGATCTTATTTAAAAACTGTAACTAATGCTTATTCGGTACCAAAATCAACAAGTTCAAGATATTACGAAATGACTGGTTCTGATTATGTATATGATTGTAATAATTCTTGTGCTATGAGATGGGTATATACATATAAGGTTTATACAACAACACCTGTTTATGGTTCTAAGACTGTTACTGCATCATTAGTAAGCAGTTATTCATGTCCAAGCGGATATACAAGAAATGGTTCAACTTGTTCAAGAAATGTAACAAATTCATCTACAGATACAAAAAATGCATCAAGTAGTTATTCATGTCCAAATGGATATACTTTAAATGGTAATAAATGTAGTAAACAAGTTACTAATACTCAAACAATTAAAGCTTCATCAAAGACAACTTATAGTTGTACAAAGGGTGATTTAGTTGGAAGAAGTTGTGTAACTTATGAAGATAAATATGAAACATTTAACATTTATGCTACTAAAACATATTATAGTTACCAAACAAGAGAATATATTTCTGGTGAAAGAAAAGTAGTATGGAGTAGAAGTCAAAGTGACCAAACTTTAATAAAAGATGGATATTCTTTAACTGGAAATTATAGAGAAATATAAAATGTAAAGAAGTGCTATTTAGGCACTTCTTTGTTTGACAAAAAATATAGATTATGATATCCTTAAATAGGATAGATAATAGTACATTATGAAGGAGGGGTAGTATGAAAGATAATTTTGTATTTGATTATGTAAATGAAAATGAATTCAAAAAATTAGAACGTTCATTAAAAAAATATAATATGTTAGCTTATAAAAAATTGTATTTTGAATACTATCCATCTTTAAAAGAAGGAGAATTTTTAGGAGAATTAGTTTCTACTAATCAAGCTAATGGTTCTAAAAAGTATGAATTAAAATTACCCACAGATATTATGTTTTCAAAAGTACATGGTGATGTTAAGCTTCATTATCACGTTTATGAAGATAAAAAGACTGTAATATTAGAAACAATTACTCCAGAGGATATTTTAACAGAAGGACATCAATCGGAATTAGTAACTTACAAAGGAGTTATGGTTTCAAAACAGCATTCAGAAAAGGATTTGTTTAAAATAAATTTATTAAATATGATACAAAAATAAGTAAGACCTTAAAATCTTACTTATTTTTTTCTTTTAATAAATCTCTTATTTCTTCTAGTAATAAGGTATTTTCTGATTTTTTATTTTCTACTACTTTTTCTTTTTTCTTTTCAAATTTACTTAGTAATTTAACAAGTGCAAAAATACAAATTGAAACAATTAAAAAATCGATAACATTTTGAATAAAAGCTCCATATGCAATAGTGGCATCTTTAAATTTGATTGTTAGATTACTGAAATCATGACCTCCAATTAAAACACCTATAATAGGCATTAGAATGTCATTTACAATTGAAGTAACAATCTTACCAAATGCACCACCAATAATAACACCTACTGCTAAATCAATAACATTACCTTTAGAAATAAATTGTTTAAACTCTTGAATTGTTTTTTTATTTTTTTCAATAATTTGTTTTTTATCAATATTTATGTTTTTCTTCATTGTTTATTCCTCCTATATAAATTTTAACATATTTTTATATAAAGTTAAATTAAATTTTAGAAGAATAGGAGTATATGCGATTAAATAGCATCCATATCTTATTTTTATTTATTTTAAAAACTAGATTTTTATTTCTATATCTACCAGCATCTTGTCCACTTTTACCTATACGAGCAATTAAATCAACTTCAATTATTCCTTGTTCCAACAATTTTAAAAAAGTATCAAAATTTTTAAGTTTATATATTTCCATTTTGTAATAATGAAAATGTTTATCATTATTTATTTTTCTGTTAGCGGCATATATTAGTGCTACTTTATTTAGTTTGGTTAATAGATGATTTTTAATAGAATCTAAATAAACAAAAGATTGTTTTTCTATTAAATTTTGATATATATCATAAACACATAGATATAATTTATCTTCTTGATGATCGATTTCAAATTTGAATTGATATTTATGCCTTCTTATTTGTGGATCATTGCTATTAATTTTTTCAAATAATATTTTTTTATCTGGATAGTCTTTATCAGGATATCCAAATTTTTCGACTAATCTATTTATTTCTGGAAAAGTTGGACCATCAAATGCTAAAGTGAATAGAAATAAAGGATATTTACTATTTAGAGTTGTGCACTTGATTTCTATACCTAAATAATCAGGAAAGAATAGGGAATCTGCCTTTTTGTTTAATAATTTTTCAAATGTTAAACCAACACTTCCCCAACTCTTATTTTCATTTTTAATCCATCCTTTTTTAGAAATAATTTTAAAATTGTTAATTAATTCTTTTACTTCTTGTTCCATATTTCACCTCCTTTTTGATATGATAAAAAAAATAAAGAATAAAAGCAAACGCTAGTTTTTTACTTTTGATTATTTATCTTTGCATAAAAATTGTAAAGTGCTGGCCGGATTTCTAACCAACTGAGCCTAGAAAAGAACCATTATTTAAAATTTGTAAAATTGCAGAAATTTTATAAAAAATTATTGCATAAAATATAGTAATATGTTATTATATAGTGGCAAGTGAATAATAATTTTAAATAATGGACCCTTAGCTCAGTTGGTTAGAGCATCCGGCTCATAACCGGGCGGTCGTAGGTTCGAGTCCTACAGGGTCCACCACTTTTATTAGTGCGGGCGTGGCGAAATTGGCAGACGCACTAGACTTAGGATCTAGCGCCGCAAGGC
>OGOZ01001171.1_pt1 | contig 15287 bp, 13 predicted proteins | sample 1552801 | NCBI WGS metagenome assembly OGOZ01 (sample SAMEA2580196, study PRJEB22360) | human gut metagenome | biome: human gut; feature: human-associated habitat; material: faeces | place: Denmark | collected 2008/2010
GGGAACTGGCGGAGCTTACCGCCGCCGTCAATGACCTGGCCGGTACGCTGGATGATCAGGAGATGCTCCGCCGGCGGCTGGTCACCGATGTGGCCCATGAAATGCGCACCCCCATCGCCAACGTTTCCACCCATCTGGAGCTTATGGCGGAGGGAATATGGGAGCCTACCAGAGAACGTCTCAATGCCTGTTGTCAGGAACTGAGCCGGATCGCCGGGCTGCTGGGGGATCTGAGCCGCCTGCAGCAGATGGAAAGCGAGCAGCTGGTGCTCCACCGGGAGCCGGTGGAGTTCAAAGCACTGCTGGAGGATATCCGGGAGCTGTTTGCAGGAGCCCTGCAGGAAAAGCATATTGACTGCCGCCTGGAGGGCGGTTCCCTGACGGCGGAAGCCGACCGGGACCGGATCAGCCAGGTGCTGCAAAACCTTATGTCCAACGCCGTAAAGTATACGCCCGAAGGAGGCTCCATCCGCTGGACGCTGGCCCGGGAGGAGGATTTGGCCCGTATCAGCATTACCGACAGCGGCATCGGCATAGACAAAAAGGACCTGCCCTATCTGTTTGAGCGCTTCTACCGGGCAGACCCTTCCCGTCACCGTAAGACCGGGGGCACCGGCGTGGGGCTGACCATTGCCCAGGCCATTGTGCGGACCCACGGCGGGCGGATCACCGTGGAAAGCACCCCCGGAAAGGGCAGCACTTTTACCGTAACCATCCCCCTGGCGGTGCCGGGCGCAAAAAATATCCGGAACTGATCCGGACAAGTTTCTTTGAGAACGACGATACAAAAGGAGGATCCCTGTATGGAACGCCCCAGCCCCTTCTGGCAGCTTGCCACTACCCGGCTGATACTGCGTAAGCTGGAACCGGAAGACTTTGACAGTCTCTGCCGGATTTTGCAGGATCCGGAGGTCATGTATGCCTACGAAGGCCCCTTTTCCCGGGAGGAAGTGCAGGCCTGGCTGGATAAAATGCTGACCCGGTACAAACAGGAGGGCGTGGCCCTTTATGCCGTTTGTCTGAAGGAGACCGGCCGGATGATCGGTCAGTGCGGCCTGACCATGCAGGATATCCCCGGCAGCCGGGGGCTGGAGGGTGGCTATCTCTTTGAAAAAGCCTACTGGCACCGGGGAGGCCGCCGCCCGCTGCCTGGCCTATGCCTTTGAAGAACTGGGCGCCTGGGAGGTATATGCCATTATCCGGGACAGCAACCTTCCTTCTCAAAACGTGGCCCGGGCTCTTGGCATGACACCCGTGACCGCCTTTACCAAACACTACCGGGGCGTAGATATGCCTCATATCGTATTCCGCCTTCAAAGACCCTGAGTATACAGCAGCGCCCCGTCTGCCTTTCCGGTTGATAAGGCGCTTTATTTATCTCAGGCAGCAGCCGGTACACCCCGCTCTCCTTCCAAGGCAAAAAGGCTTTTTGTCTTTGGTACCTTTACGATGCATACTGTTTTCGGCGCACAAAAAAACGGCGGAATGCTCCGCCGCTTTTTCGGTTTTTCAAGCTTTGCGCTTACTCCGCAACAGGCGCACCCACGGGGCACACGTTGGCGCAGTTACCGCACTCGATGCAAGCGTCTGCATCGATCTCGTACTTGCCATCGCCCTCGCTGATGGCACCCACGGGGCACTCGCCGGCACAGGCGCCGCAAGCGATGCAATCATCGGTGATCTTAAAAGCCATGTTCGCTACCTCCTGTAAAATTTCATTCCCATTATAGCACAGCCGACACAAAATGCAACGGGGCAAATTCATGGATTTTACAGGTATATTTCATCGACCTTTGGGGAAACCCTTTTCCCTCCGTCCAAAAGAAGCTATGGTATGGGCACGGGGACATTTTTCCGGGAAAAGGGCCCCGAATCACCCTTCTCCCTGAAAAGCAGCCCTCTTCATTTTGTAAAAAGGGAGCGGATATATGCAGAACTATTCCTTTCAGCAGGGGCTTTGGAGCGTGCCCCCCAAGCGGGATATGACCCGGAGCCTGCTGCTCATCCCCGCAGAGCAGATCGTGCCCAATCCCAACCAGCCCCGGCGCATCTTTGATGAAGAAAAGCTCAAGGAGCTGATGATCAGCATCGCCCAGGTGGGTCTCATCCAACCCCTGACCGTCCGCCAGGCGGCGGGAGGCTATGAGCTTATCAGCGGGGAAAGACGGCTGCGCGCCTGCCGTCTGCTGGGAATGAAGGAGATCCCCTGCGTCATAGAAAACGTAGGGGAAGAAAAAAGCGCCCTTATGGCCCTGATTGAAAACATCCAGCGGGCGGATCTGAACTATGTGGAGGAAGCCCAAAGTTATCAGGCCCTGCTGATCAGCCAGGGTTTGAGTCAGGAAACCCTCAGCCGCCGCCTGGGCAAAAGCCAGTCATTCCTTTCCAACAAGCTGCGGCTGCTGAAGCTCTCCCCCGCCCTGCGGGAAAAATGCCTGGAGGCAGGGCTCAGCGAACGCCACGCCCGGTGCCTGCTGGCCCTGCCGGAGGAGGAGCAGCGCCTTGCCTGCCTGGAGCAGATACAGAAGCGGAACCTGACCGTGCGGGAAACGGAGGCATACATCGCCGCCCGGCTGCAGGAGGAACAGCCCCGGCCCCTGCGGATCCTGCGGCTGAGCAAGGATACCCGGCTGTTTCTCAACGGGCTGAAAGCATCTTTGGAGCAGCTGCGGGAGGCGGGCATGGAAACCTCTCTGGAAGAGCAGCGTGACGGCGGCACGCTGACTCTGACGGTGCGCATCCGCACGGAATAAGCGCCCCCCGCAGGGGCTGCGGGGATCACCGCCCTTCTTCTTTGGTGTATATGCGTGCCGGGGATGGATACGTCTTTCCTGCCGCCGGCGGGTTTGGCGATTTTGTCGGGAAGCGTTTATGCTGCAACAGCGGGATCCGGCATATCCTTCCCGGCGAAAACGTTGACAAACAGGCCGAAACAGGCTATTGTATAAGATTGTAAGAATAGCGAAAGAGCTTGCTTTTCACAACATATACACGAAAGAGGAGAGATTATGGCACAGACTTACGATCCGCAGATCATAGAGCCGAAATGGCAGCAGAAGTGGAACGAGCAGAAGGCCTTCCACACCGGTGAAGACCACTCCAAGCCCAAGTTTTACGGGCTGCTGGAGTTCCCCTACCCTTCCGGACAGGGGCTGCACGTGGGCCATCCCCGGCCTTACACCGCCATGGATATCATCGCCCGTAAGCGGCGCATGGAGGGCTACAACGTTCTGTTCCCCATCGGCTGGGATGCCTTTGGCCTGCCCACCGAAAATTACGCCATCAAAACGGGCATCCATCCTGCCATCGTTACCAAGCAGAACATTGCCCGTTTCCGCGGGCAGCTCCAGCGGCTGGGTTTCTCCTTTGATTATGACCGAGAGGTGGATACCACCGATCCGGCCTATTACAAGTGGACCCAGTGGATCTTTTTGAAGTTCTTTGAAAAGGGGCTGGCCTATAAGGCTGAGATCCCCATCAATTTCTGTACCAGCTGCAAGGTGGGCCTGGCCAACGAAGAGGTGGTGGACGGCTGCTGTGAGCGCTGCGGGGCCCCCGTTATCCAGAAGATCCGCTCCCAGTGGATGCTCAAGATCACCGCATATGCCGATTCCCTTATCGACGGACTCAACGACGTGGACTTCATCGACCGGGTCAAGACCCAGCAGCGCAACTGGATCGGCCGCAGCGAGGGAGCCCAGGCCACCTTCCGCCTGAGCGGCGTGGAGGATTCCGTAGAGATCTTCACCACCCGGCCGGATACCATGTTCGGCGTGACCTATATGGTCATTTCCCCGGAGCACCCCCTTATCGAAAAGCATAAAGACGCCATTGCCAACTATGCCGCAGTAGCCGCCTACCGGCAAGCCGCCGCCCGGAAGAGCGATTTTGAGCGGAGCGAGCTGAACAAAGACAAGACCGGCGTGCGGCTGGAGGGTATTGAAGCCGTCAACCCCGTTAACGGCGTGCATATCCCCGTGTTCGTCTCCGACTATGTGCTCATGAGTTACGGCACAGGCGCCATCATGGCCGTGCCCGGCCACGATGAGCGGGACTGGGAGTTTGCCAAAAAGTTTGATCTGCCCATCATCGAAGTGGTGGCCGGCGGCAACGTGCAGGAAGCGGCCTTTACCGACTGTCACAAGGGCAAGCTGGTGAACTCCGGCTTCCTCAACGGCATGGATGTCAGTGAGGCCATCCCCGCCATGATCAAATTCCTGGAAGAAAAAGGGATCGGCAAGCGCCGGGTGAACTATAAGCTTCGGGACTGGGTATTTACCCGCCAGCGGTACTGGGGCGAGCCTATCCCCCTGGTCCATTGCGATAAGTGCGGCTGGGTACCCCTCCCCACGGAGCAGCTGCCCCTGCTGCTGCCCGAGATCGCAGACTTTACCCCCGGCGATGACGGCTCTTCCGCTCTGATCCGGGCTACGGACTGGATCCGGACCACCTGCCCCCATTGCGGCGGTCCCGCCACCCGTGAAACGGACACCATGCCCAACTGGGCCGGTTCCAGCTGGTACTTCCTCCGCTACTGCGATCCGCACAACGACCGGTGCCTGGCTTCCCCGGAGGCCCTGAAATACTGGATGCCCGTAGACTGGTACAACGGCGGCATGGAGCACACCACCCTGCATCTTCTCTACTCCCGCTTCTGGAACCAGTTCCTCTATGACTGCGGCGTAGTGCCTTACCGGGAGCCTTATAAAAAGCGCACCAGCCACGGCATGGTGCTGGGAGAGAACGGCGAAAAGATGAGCAAGTCCCGGGGGAACGTGGTGAACCCGGACGATATCGTTAAGGAAGTAGGGGCCGATGCCTTCCGCACCTATGAAATGTTCATGGGCGCCTTTGACCAGCCCATTCCCTGGAGCCCCGCCGGCGCCAGAGGCTGCCGGAAGTTCCTGGATCGGGTATGGCGCCTGCAGGATATGCTTCAGGGCCAGGGCGAGACCGCCGATATGCGGCCCAAGGTGCACGCCTGCATCAAGAAGGTCACCGAGGACTTTGAGCGGATGAAGTTCAACACCGCCATTGCCGCCATGATGGCCCTGGTCAACGATTTTTATGCCAAGGGCAGCATCACCCGGGAAGAGTTCCACACCCTGCTGCTGCTGCTGGATCCCGTAGCCCCCCATATCTGTGAGGAGCTCAATGAGATCCTGGGCTATGAGCAGCCCCTGCATCACGCGCCCTGGCCCGTCTATGACGAAAACGCTCTGGTGGCCGATGAAGTGGAGTATGGGGTGCAGGTCAACGGCAAGATCCGCTGCCGGATCAAGATGCCTGCCGCCGCTTCCAAAGAAGAGGTGGAAAAGACCGCTCTCAGCGCCCCTGAACTGGCGCCCTTTATCACCGGGAAAACCGTGCGCAAGGTCATCGTGGTAAAGAACGTGGTCAACGTGGTGGCCAACTGATGGACAGCCTGTGGGATAGCGTCAAGCTCTTTGCCCTGCAGACCGGAAAAAATCTGGTTCTGGGGCTGCTGGTGCTGGGCGTAGGGCTGAAGCTTTGCAGCATCCTTTCCGGGCGGCTGAAAAAGCAGCATCTGGTAAAGATGGATCCGGAAGCCCAAAGCTTCCTCCACAGCTTTCTGTCCATAGCCCTCAAGGCGGTGGTCATTATCATCGCCGTGAACATCATGGGCGTGCCCATGGCTTCCATCGTAACGCTGCTGGGCAGCTGCGGGCTGGCCATCGGTCTGGCTTTGCAGGGGAGCCTGAGCAACTTTGCCGGGGGCATCATGCTGCTGCTGTTCCACCCCTTCCGGGTGGGGGATTATATCGTCAGCGGGGATACGGAAGGCACGGTAGAGGCCATGTCCGTCTTCTATACCACCCTGACCACCTTTGACAACAGCACCGTGGTCATCCCCAACGCCACGCTGAGCAATTCCGTGCTCAAAAACCTTTCTTTGAAGGAAAAGCGGCGGCTGGTGCTCACCTTCTCCCTGGCCTATGACACCCCGGTGGACAAGGCCGTTTCCGCCCTGCTGGAGCTGGCAGAAGCAAGCCCCCTGGCTTTGAAGGATCCCAGGCCTTTTGCAGCCTTTAAGACCTACCGGGATTCCTCCATGGACTTTGTGTTGCAGGTATGGGTAAAAAACAGCGACTACTGGACCCTGTATTATGACATACAGGCCAGAAGCAAGGCCCTGCTGGAGGAAAAGGGGCTTTCCATCCCCTACCCCACCGTTACCATACGCCCTTCCTGATCCTCAGAAAACGGCCCGTCGGCTCGGACGGGTGCTCATAAGAAAGTAATCTGGAAAATAACAATTATGGCATCTGTCAGGCGGGGTTGGTAAACGAGATAACGGGTATTCGGTGCAAGCCGAGTACCCGTTATTTTTTTGCCCATGCGTGGAAACAATAGATTTATTCACATTTTTCGAGTATAATTAACTCATATCGTTCCTATCCTTTCCATTCCGAGATTTTTTCAAAAAATCTCAAAAAATTTTGGAAATATTGGAACAATCTAGCCTTTCTCATGCCATATATAGTAGAGGGCTATTTCAAAACGATTGGAGGTGACGCTTATGGAGAAGCGGAAAAGCCCGAAAGGTTTCATTGTGGTGCTGCCCAGTGAGATCATCGAAATACCGCAGGACAGCGACAAGTCATGGCTGACCCTGTTTTATAGCCTACCGAGGGAGCTTGCAGAAAAGTGGAAACCCGCTTATGATCTGCCCCGCTGCCCCTATGAGGTGCTACGGACGGATAAGTATGACCACATCGTATGTGATGATATGTTCAAGCTGCTTGTGTGGGACTGCTACGCATGGAGCACATGGCAGTTTTTCCAAGTGAAAGACCGCAAGGGCAATTATCGTGACATCCCCGGCAACTGGACGCAGTACGCAGGATATTTCCCTTTGTGGCGTTTGTCGTACAGCATTATTCCCTACATCCGAATGAAGTTTGAGCAGAACGGACTTGGCTTCCAAAACCTATACAACATCCCGCAAGGCGTGGAAGTGCCGTGGTTGACCTATCAGCAGTTTAGCAATCTGATCGGTAATGTCACCGATATGGTGGTTGCAGAGCAGGAATGGCAGCCTGTGATTGATGCTATTTGGGAAAACCGCACCGTAGAGGACTACGAAACAACAAACAGCACCGTTAAGACCGACTTCATGCGGAAGTGGCATCATAATCGTTCCGGCAAGCCGATCGCTCTGGATGAAATGATGGAGAGCGAAGACGGGGACATTTTCGATGTGGCAGACCCCCGCAGCGATTTCGAGAACTCTGTAATTTCCGAAATGCAGATCGCTACCTTTGCGGAAAGCACCATCACAGAGAAAGACCGGGAAATATTGAAGCTGCGAATGGAGGGTTACACCGAACAGGAGATCGCAGACAAGGTTGGTTACAAGACCGCCAGCGCAGTCCATAAGCGGATTGCCAAGATCGCAGACGTTTATGAGGACTTTGTGACAGCGGAATATCAGAAATATTTGGACAAGTAAACAGACGCAGAAGCGGCAGCAGTTACCGAAATGGTGACTGCTGCTTTTTCATGCAGGAAAGGAGTTTTTTATGAGCAGAGAACCGTTTGAAACAATGCCCGACGTGATGGATGCAAAGCAGCTTGCCAAAGCGTTGCAGATTTCCAAGGCGGGTGCGTACAACCTTTTGAACGACCCGGATTTTCCAACTTTACGGATTGGCGGGCGCAAGCTGGTGATGAAAAATGAGCTTGTGGAATGGCTGAAAAGCCGCACAAACAGGAAAGCGTGAAAACACGGTCAAGAGCCGGGAAAGTGGCAAATCAGCCGATTGCGATAACCTAAACACACTCCGCATCGTTTGGAGCATTTCTGTTGGAAAATTGCTTCACTTTTCCAATTCAAGAGCCGGAAAAATTTGTGAAAAACAGGAGGTTTTATGAGAACAGGACTTACTAAGAGAGAAAAGACAACTGCCATCTATTTTGACGAGTATGGCAGCATGATCGAGGTGCAGACCCACAACACCGACCTCAAAAAGCGGCTGTCGGCATTTGCGGCGAAGTACCCGGAGTGCTGCCGGCAGATCGACGATGATGAACAAGGCGGACTGACCTTTGAGATTAAAAAAGGTAGACTGAGTTTCCGGCTGACTGCACCATACAGTGAGGAACGGAAACAGGCAGCGAGTGAGTGGGCGACACGAAACGGTTTTAAGTAAAGGTCACTAAGGATTTACAATTATAGGCTTGAGTATGATAGAGCTTCGTGCTATACTAATTTCAGCGATTGCAGATTTTTATGATGCAATTAGTGAATATAAGTCTTTAAACGACAGAGGTGTAGATTGTGTCTGTTAGCTATAAAAAACTCTGGAAACTGTTGATTGACCGTGACATGAAGAAAAAAGATCTATGCGCAGCAGCTGGGATCAGCCATGCATCAATGGCAAAACTCGGAAAGAACGAAAATGTCACCACTGATGTTTTGGTGAAGATTTGCACAGCTCTACAATGTGATATTGGCGACATTATGGAGATCACAGAAAACTTTGAAAAATAAACAATGGAAATTAGATGTGTGGAGGCGAGCTGGACGGTGGATACAAAAAAGCTGGACAAGTGGGCTGACTTACTGCTGGATACGGGTAAACGCAATAACCTAATCAATTTCAAGGATACAAGAGCTTCAACCGTAGAGGTGCTACTTCCCACGGCTGATGCTCTATTTGAGAAAATCGATGGTTCTACTTCTTTTGAAGTGTTTGACCCGAAAATCATCGAAGAAGATGAAGAGACTGAGGAATTTTCTGAGACTGATCAGCTACAAATTGAGCCGCCAGAAGAGTCGGATATTTTGAGTGGGAGGGCTGCATTTTTGGCCCAATACTCTGGAAAAATCAAGCGGCAGAATCAAATCCTTCTTTATAACTCAGCAACAAATCCGCTTACAGCGGTGAAAAATATTGATAAAAAGGCGCGGGAATTTATTGAAGAAACCGGCGTCAATGTCGCGTATATGGCGTTCGGCTTTATCCACTGGAAAGAAAGTGATTCTTCAAGCTATGTCTTTCGTGCGCCCGTTTTGCTTGTACCAATTCAGTTAGAACAAGCGTCCGCTGTGGAACCGTATTTCATCAAATCAGCAGAGGATGATATCATTGTCAACCCAACCTTTGCCTATAAGATGGACGCAGAACACGGAGTAAAGCTACCTGAGTATAATGATGAGGGACTGACTGCCTATCTTGAAAAGGTAAAACGTCTTGTTTCAAAACTGCAATGGACAGTCACGTCGGAATGTAAAATCGGTATTTTCTCATTCCTAAAAATCAATATGTACCGGGATCTGAAAGATAATGCAGCAACGATTCTTGCAAATCAGAATGTCCGTCAGCTTTTGGGTGAGCCAACCGACACTGAGAAAGCGGGTGAGGATGATGGAACATCCATGCCTGTTCCTGATCCGTTGATTGAACTGCATAGCGTAGTAGATGCAGATTCCAGCCAAATTGAAGCAATTGAAATGGCAAAAACCGGAAAGAGTTTTGTTTTGCAGGGACCTCCCGGAACTGGCAAGAGCCAGACGATTACCAACATCATTGCAGAATGTCTCAGCGATGGGAAAAAAGTTCTGTTCGTTTCCGAAAAGCTGGCAGCTCTTAATGTGGTGTATGATAAATTGAAGCAGGCAGGGCTCGCGGAGTTCTGCTTACAGCTTCACAGCCATAAGGCAAACAAGAAGGATGTTATTGCGGACATTTGCCATACGCTTCGTTCTGGTAAAAGTGTCGTTTCTTCCAAGGCTGACGCTGAAATCGCCATCAAAGAAAAGGCACAGCGCCAGTTAGATGCTTATGCCGTGGAGCTTCATAAGCAGCGGCCGGTTATTGAAAAGAGCCTGTACCAGCTGTATGAGGCTTACGCTGCATTTCGCACTATGCCAGATGTAGAATGGCCTGTTCCGCAGCTCTCTTCCAAAGGTGAGGCGTACTTAACGGAAACAATTTCACTTTTGGAACAATACGTAGATTATATTCCGTCCGTTGGATATGATTACAGAAGGAACCCTTGGTATGGCTACATCAATCAGGATACATCATATCAGACAAAAGCGGAGGTGAAAAAAGACCTTTCTGCCGCTGTGCAACTCTTACGCGTATTGGTTCCTTTGCAGCAAGAAATATCCGAAAAATATGGAATACAATGTGTCAGCATCGAAGATGCACATATATGGAACACATTTCTCGGCTTTGCCGCAACCTCCCAACTTATCACGCCATCACTCTTAGACAAAGAACACTTTGAAACGGTAAATTCCGCTTTGCATGACTTACAGGCACAGAGTTCGGATATTCTCGCTTCTCGCTCAGTATTGAGTACGGTATTTGATGATGATATTTACAAACTTGATGGTGCAGCATATCACAAAAAACTGACAAAGCAATTCAGCGGGACATTTTCCAGACTTTTCAATGCTGAATATAAGCAACTTGTGACTGATCTGCGTTTATGCAAAAAAGACGGTAAGAAACCCTCTTACAGTGAAGCTGTCACGATGACAGAACGGCTTGCCTATTATCAGCAAAAAAGCATGGAATACGCCGATGCAGAGGCTCCAATTAAAGCATTTTTGGGAGCAGCCTATAATGGCGTTGAAACAGAATGGGATTATGTCACTGAGCAAATGTCCGCATTGGAAGCCATATTCTCCAAAGGCATTTCTTTTGGTGCTTTAGAGAGGTATTCTGATTTTTCCTCTGAGCGGGACGCTTTTGCAGATTATAGTCAAAAGATTGAAAAGATCTTTTCGATCTGCGATGATGAAGTACTCAAGCGCATTGCAAGGTATTTTGACAATGCAATTTTGAATATCCATGTCGCGCCTTGTTCTCTGATATTGGCACGGCTGAATGACTGTCTGTGTGAAATAGACAAGCTGGACAACTGGTGTCATTTTAGGAACCTGCTTTCAAAGCTGGATGATCAGCAAGTTGTGCCTTATATAGATGCTGCTATCGGTCAAAATGTTGAGCCAAAGCAGATTGTTGGCGCATTTCAAAAGCAATTCTACTATCAGTGGATTGATTCGATTTTGTCTGGAACTCCTGTTTTGTCTGCTTTCAATCGGATTTCTCAAGATCAAGCAATCAGTACATTTTCCGAGAAGGATACCGAGCAGTTTGAAATCAACAAAGCAAAAATTCGCGCAGACCTTTCTTCTAAGCGCCCATCGCTTGATATGATCGCTTCAGGGAGCGCATTGGCAATTCTGCTCCGTGAAGGAGAGAAAAAGCGGAAACAGAAAAGCATCCGCTCCTTGCTTGCGGAAACCGGTGAACTTGTCCAGCGAATCAAACCGTGCTTTCTGATGTCGCCGTTGAGCGTCAGCACCTTCCTCGCGCCAGACTCGGTTCACTTTGATGTTGTCGTATTCGATGAGGCGTCGCAGATTTTCCCACAGGATGCTATCGGCGCAATCTATCGAGCCAAGCAACTGATTGTCGTGGGTGACTCTAAGCAAATGCCGCCCAGTAACTTCTTCAATGCTTCCGTCGAAGCAGAGGACAACGATGAAGAAACTGGAGATGTAACAGACTTTGAATCTATTCTGGATTTGTGTTCAACATCTATGCAGCAGCTCCGGCTACGTTGGCATTACCGCAGCCGTTATGAACAGCTTATCACTTTCTCCAACAAAAACTTCTATGACGGTGATCTTGTGACCTTCCCGTCCTCCAAGGCTGATGCGCCGTGGATCGGCGTGGACTATTACCATGTGGACGGCATTTTCGATCGTAAAGCTCACACCAATCGAAAAGAAGCGGAGTTTGTCGTTGATCTAATTTATCAGAACATTGAAAAATACCCGAACCGAAGCCTTGGCGTTGTTGCATTCAGCGTTGCCCAGCAAGATTTGATCGACAAGTTGCTTTCCGAACGGCGGCAAAATACACCAGAAAAAGAGTTCTTCTTCAAAAACGACGGCAACGAGCCGTTCTTTATCAAGAACCTCGAAACCGTACAGGGCGATGAAAGAGATACTATTATTTTCAGCATTGCTTATGGTGTAGATGCGCAGGGGCGTTTGCTTCACAACTTTGGCCCGTTGAACCGCGTGGGAGGAGAGCGAAGATTGAATGTTGCTGTCACTCGTGCAAAGTGCAATGTCCAGTTGGTTTCTTCTATGCATTATACAGATATTGATTTGAAACGGACATCCGCAGAAGGTGTGAAACTGCTTCGGGAATATCTCGATTACGCAGAGAACGGAGATGTTGCACTGGAACGTGCTATCAGCGTCAGTCCATTTGAGCAATTTGACTCTGATTTTGAGATGGAGGTATGCGACTTCTTGCGCTCCAAGGGGTTCTCTGTGGACACGCAAGTCGGATGCTCTGGTTTTCGGATTGACCTCGGCTTAAAGATGCCCAACAGCTCCGACTACGTTCTTGCGATTGAGTGTGATGGTGCAACCTACCACTCTTCCAAAAACGCACGTGACCGTGACCGCTTGCGGCAAGAAATCCTGGAGCGCATGGGCTGGAAATTCTACCGCATCTGGTCTACTGACTGGTTTAGGAACAAATCAGTTGAGCAACTCCGTCTTTTGGAGGCTGCCGCTGATGCAGTTAAGAACCCGACAAAAGCGGAAAGAAAACCAGCGGACAGTCAACCAACAGAAACATTTGAAGAAATCGTTACTGAAAAGCACTTCGAATTTCCCCCATATAAAGCAGCAGATTTCTATGAGATATGTCGACAACACCGTTACAGTGACTTTAAAGCAATTGTTAAAGACATTTTGGAAGTAGAAGCCCCTCTCTCGGAAGAGTTGTTTTTGAAACGTATCGTTTGGTATTTCGATCGTGAGAAAGTTACAAGTGTTGTGCAACGCGCCTATGAACAGCAAATGTACGGATATCAGCGTTACGGTATTATCCGCAGAAATGGCTTCTTGTATCTGGATAATGGAAAAGAGGTACAGTTCCGGGGACCGGGCGATATTGAACGCGATATCAAGCAGATAGCACCCGAAGAACTGGCAGCAGGAATGCTCGAAATTCTCAAACAAAATGTGACTGCTGATAAAGCTGGCCTGTATCGCTCACTTGCAGCGCAATGTGGAGTTGCCCGCGTTGGTAAAGCTGTCAATGAAGCGATGGATACTGCGTTGCGTATTCTGGAAGGCCGTATTATCGTAGATGGCGAGCAGATTTCTCTCAAATAATCCCTTGGTAACAAGGGCGCACTTCTATACAGGGGCAACCCCCGTATCGTGCGTCCGGCAATGCTGACCGCCCAAATACTTGAATATTCGGGCAATTTGCGTCACTTTGTTCCGTACAAGGGGCTGCACCCCTTGCGCCGCTTTGCGGCTATCCCCTGTGTACTTACTATTGAGGGGCGGCTTGGTAAACCGTCCCTCGATAGTAAGTTTGAAATAATATCTGGGAGGTTTGTTGTATGGCAAGAAAAAGACGAATCAAGTCTGTCAAAACCGAACTTGTCAAAAAAGCGAGAGAAGCAATGCTTGCGGCTGTTCAGCTGTACAATAACCCGCAGGTCACTTTCAAGGCTGAATCATTTATTACCTTGGCGATCATTGGATGGACATATATGCTTCATGCCTATTACAGGAGCATTCATGTAGACTATCGTTATTACCGTGTTGTAGGCAAGAAAAAAGTCTATGACAAAACCAAGTATGGGGCATATAAGCATTGGGAGTTAGAGCGCTGCTTGAACGATGCAGCGTGTCCGTTGGATTCTGAAACAGCCACTAACTTGCGCTTTCTTATCGGTGTTCGTCATGAGATTGAACACCAGATGACAGATAAAATAGACGAATTTCTAAGTGCCAAATTACAGGCTTGTGCGATAAATTTTGATTATTATATTTGCAAGCTGTTCGGAGAAAAGTATAACTTGAGCAAAGAGCTGTCACTCGCAATCCAGTTTTCTCCCCTTTCGCCCGAGCAGCGAGATAATCTACAAGATAATGTTCATATCACAACAAATGTCAGAAATTTTGTTGTAGATTTTGAAAATGTGCTTTCTGACGAAGCCTTGCGTAGTTCGCGGTATGCATACCGTATCCTCTTTGTCCCCATAAATGCGAAACGCCAAGGGCAAGCCGATCAAGTTGTTGAGTTTGTAAAAAGTGATTCGCCACTTGCAGAGGGGTTAGAAAAAGCCTATGCTGTCATCAAGGAAACCGAAAAAAGAAAGTACCTTCCCAGTGAAATCGTGAAGTTGATGAAAAGCAAAGGGTACGATAGGTTTTCCATTCACAAACATACCGAACTGTGGAAATCCCGTGATGCCAGAAATTCAAAATACAGTTACGGAGTGGCCATTGCAAATACATGGTATTGGTATGAAACATGGGTACATGAAGTCGAGAAGCATTGTGAAGCGCATAAGGATGAACTGAAAAGCTGAACAACAAAATAATTGATAATTAGACCGTTTACCGTTTTCGGTAGGCGGTCTTTTTATACCCATTCATCAAAAAAACAAGGAGGTCATGCACGATGCCGAAACAGAAAACGATCCCCGAGCTGAAAGCCGAGATCGCCGCCAATGAGCGCCAGCTTTCCCAACTCCGGCACAAACAGCAGCAGCTTGAAAACCGTGCCGCCTACTACGAAAAAGGCGACCGCCGGAAACGGGCGCACAGGCTCATCACCCGTGGGGCCGCTGTGGAGAGTGTGGCCCCACTGGCAAAGGTGTTGAGCGAAACCGAGTTTTATGCCTTTGCGGAAAAAGCCTTCGCCTTGCCGGAGGTCAAGGGCCTGCTTATGGAGGCCGTCAACGAACACAACAAAACTGAGTTTGGGGGTGATTGACTATCGCACTGTATCATTTTCATGTGACCCAGATCAAGCGCAGCGCCGGACAGTCTGCCGTGGCTGCTGCCGCCTATCGCTCCGGCGAAAAGCTGCACAGCGAGTATTACGGCGAGGACAGCGATTACACCCGCAAGGGCGGCGTGATCTGCTCGGAAATCCTACTGCCATCCCATGCTCCACCGGAGTACGCAAACCGGGAAACGCTCTGGAACGCCGTGGAGAAAGTCGAGAAAAACGCCAAAGCCCAGCTTGCATACAGCTTTGACATTGCCTTGCAGAATGAGTTTCCCATGCGGGAAAACATCGAACTAGCAAGGCAATTTTTGCTCCAAAACTTTGTGAGCCGGGGGATGATAGTGGACTTTGCCATTCATTCCCCCGACAAGGAGGACGACGGCATCCAGAATCCGCATTTTCATGTCATGTGTCCGATCCGGCCTATCCTGCCAAACGGGACATGGGGCAACAAGCAGCGGCGGG
>OGOZ01001182.1_pt1 | contig 15227 bp, 15 predicted proteins | sample 1552801 | NCBI WGS metagenome assembly OGOZ01 (sample SAMEA2580196, study PRJEB22360) | human gut metagenome | biome: human gut; feature: human-associated habitat; material: faeces | place: Denmark | collected 2008/2010
CGCTTGGAAGGTGCCGTGGTCTGCGTCCACGTGATCCCCGCCATGATGATGACCGCCCTCAAGCAGAGCGGGCGCGCCTGCCCGGAGTTCTGCTTCGTGGCGACGGACTATACGTGCAGCCCCACCGTGGGTGCCTGTACCCCCGATTTGTGCGTGATCCCCCACCGGGAGCTGACGGAGGAGTTCGTCCGCTGCGGCATTGACCGCGACACCATCCTGCCCGCCGGCATCCCCGTCCGCGCCGCCTTCCGGGAAAAGGGCGACCGCGCCGCCGCCCGTAAGGCTCTCGGCCTGCCCTCCGAGGGCCGTCACATCGTCCTCATGTCCGGCAGCATCGGCTGCGGGCCCATGAGCGACGTGGCGGAGGAGCTGGACATCCGCATGGAAAAGGGCGACTTCGCCTCCGTCCTCTGCGGCAGCAATAAGCAGATGCGCTGCACGCTGGAGCTGCGCCGCCTCCGCCGCGTGGAGGCCATGGGCTTCACTACCCAGGTGCAGCTGTACATGGACAGCGCGGACGTGCTGGTCAGCAAGCCCGGCGGCATCAGCATCACCGAGGCGGGTAGTCGCGGCGTGCCGCTGCTGCTGGCGGATATGGTGGGCGGCTGCGAAACGCGGAACCAGGAATTTTTCACCGCCCACGGCTGGGCGTCCGCCTGTCCGCCGGAGGACATGGCGTCCGCCGCTCTCCGCTTTCTGGGCGACCCCGCCGCCGCCTCCGCCCTTGTGGCGGCACAGCATCGCGCCTTCGACGGTCTCGCCGCCGACAGGATCACCCGCGCCGTGCTGGATCGCTGCGGAAAATAGACATTCCCCGCACCCCCGCCGGGGCGGGGGGGCGCTTTTGCGCTTTCTGCACAACTCCACCCTTGCATTTTCCCCAAAGTGTCGGTATAATTGTGAAAGAAACAGCGATTTGTTCACAGGCAGGTCATATTTTCATACTATGATGAAACTGCCGAAAGGAGGGCATCCGCCCATGATGATCGAAAAAAGCGGCACCATCCGCCTGCGGGACATCCCCGTGGCAAACCGCCTCTCCCCGGAGGAGCAGGAGCTGGCGGCGGGCATGGTACGCGTGACGCACCTGTACCGCAGCGCGCTGAAGGTCGCCGTGACCCAGATGGAGATACTGGACGAGGAATTTGCCCGTCTGTACGACCATTCCCCCATCCACCACATCGAATACCGCATCAAAACGCTGGACAGCATCATCGACAAGCTGCACCGCCGGGATCTGGAAGTGAACATCGACAACATCTATGCCCACATTCAGGACGTGGCGGGTATCCGCGTCATCTGCAACTATCTGGATGACATCTACTACCTCCGCTCTCTGCTGACCCGCTTCGAATCCTTCAAGGTCATCCGCGAGGTGGACTACATCAAGAACCCCAAGGACACCGGCTACCGCAGCCTTCACCTGATCGTCAACGTCCCCATTGTTATCTCCGAGGGCACCATGGTGCTGCCGGTGGAGATCCAGCTCCGCACCATCGCCATGGATATGTGGGCGAGTCTGGAGCACGAGCTGCGCTATAAGTCCGACCGCAAATTCACCCAGCAGGACGCCGCCCGCCTCCGCCTCTGCTCCGACGCCATCAGCGAGATCGACCGTGAGATGCAGGACATCTATCAGGGCAACGAGCCCCGCTACCACGCATGAGCATAAAAAAAGAAAGCCCCCCGGGGCTTTCTTTCATAGGTACATAAAGTGACCTGACCTTTTGTATGGGCAGGCAGTGGCATGAGCCGCTGCCTGCCTGTTCTTTTGCCGCTCCCAATCACTGCAGCAGCAGGAGGCTGAACACCAGCGTGAACAGTGCCACCGTCTCGATAATACCGATGACGATGAAGTAGTTCGCGGTGCCCTTGCCCGTCTCGCCCAGCGCGTCGGCAGCGGCAGCGGCTACCTTGCCCTGGAAGAACGCGGACAGGCCGATGGCCAGACCGGCGAAGATACCGGTGAACATTGCCAGCGTCGGATCACAGGTACCCTCCACCGCATTGCGGATGAAGTTCATCAGCAGGAAGCCGTAGATGGTCTGGGTCAGGGGCGCACCGGAGAACGCCACCATGATGAAGGGGGCGGGCTTGCCGTTGGCGTAGCACTTCTTCCACGCGCCCACGGACGCCTGTGCAGCGAAGCCGGAGCCGAAAGCGGAACCCATAGCGGACAGTCCCAAGGCACACGCCATACCAATAAATGCAATACTCATAATTGATCTCCTATCCGTTTATTTTTTGATCTTGTCGCGTTTCTTAAAGGGGTCGTAGGCAATACCGGCCCACTCCATGCCCAGCTGACCGGAAAACTCCAGCAGGTTCAGCCGGACGCCGTGCACCACCACAGACAGCAGTCCCATGACGATGTTCAGCCCGTGACCGATCAGCAGGATCAGCACCGCCGCCACCACGAGAGGCCCCTTGAAGGCGAATGCCATGTCGTTGAAGCTCTGGGCGATGGCGAGGGACGCCATACCCACGGCAAAGAGGCGTATGTAGCTCATAATATTGCCGAAGGCACTGATGGTGTTCAGAAACACGGTGAAGGCGTTCCCCAGCCCAGCCTTCAGCCCCTGGGCAAAGCTCTTGTCCGGGGACATACCGCCGAAGCATACCACCAGCAGGAACCCGGCGACAACGACATACGCCACGGGGAGCAGGGGGATCTGCTGCCCAATGACCAGATACAGCACCACGAAGTACAGTGCGTCGATGGCGGCGAGCCACCCCAGATCGGACACCCAGCTCAGATCCTTCTCCCCCAGCTTGCGGCGAATATTCATCACGCACGCCAGAGACAGCTGCACCGTACCCAGAATGAAGCAGAACTTCATCACGGTGTTCTGCTGGGTGGTGGTGGACACATCGAAGTACGCGGGATAGTTGGCGAAGGTGGGAATGACCAGACTTCGCAGCAGAGGCACCTCCATAGCCTGCTCCAGCCCGAACCAGGTACCCGTCAGCGCGCCCCATATCACGGTGGCACCGGACAGCACCCACAGCAGCTGCACGGCGGTGGAGGAGCCTTTGCCCTTCAGCGTCATGACCAGCGCGGCCAGCAGGAACAGACAGCCGTACCCCGCATCGCCGATGATCATAGCGAAGAACAGGGTGAAGAACCCCAGAAACCAAAAGGAAATGTCGTACTCCCGATAGCCGGGCACGGTGCCCAGAATGTCAAAGACGGGGATCATCAAGCGGGTGACCTTGTTGTACCGGACCTTGGTGGGCACCTTTTCGTCGTCGTCGGCGGGATCCTCCATCGCCCACGCCCAGTGCGCCTGCGATGCGGCGGACTTGAAGCCCTCCACATCGCTGAGAGGCAGATAGCCGGACAGCCACACCAGCCCGTCCTCGCTGCCGGAGGTATTGCTGACGGCGGAATACTCCGCGTCGTTCTGCGCCTTCACCAGCTGCGCCCGGACGCTGGGCAGATGCCCCGCCGCGCGGGACAGGAGCGTTTCGCACTCCTGAAGCCCTTGGACGCAGTCCCGCTGCTCCTGCTCCAGCTCGTCCAGCCCCTTTTCCGGCAGAGGGAACTCAGTGGCGGCGTAGCGGGCGGGCAGGGGAGCGAGGGTCGCCAGCGTGGGCATTTTGCCCACCGGCGACAGGCGGAGGAAGCGCACCTCCGGGTCAGCCTCCAGCGCGGCGACAGTCTTTTTGTCGGTGCGGTAGATGTGGATGTCCCAGCCCTCGCAGCGCAGCTCCCGCAGCTGGGCGGGGGAGAAGTGCCCCCACTCCGCCAGCCGCTCCGCCGCTGCACGGGCGGCGGACTGCTGCGCCTGCAGCGTTTTCCTCCGCTCTATGCACTCGTTCACGTCGCGAAAGAGCGTCTCGAACGCGTCGCCGGACAGGGGGGACGACTCCTGCGCCGCATGGGGGTATTCCTGCAGCACCGCCGCCATCCTCGACAGGGCGGCGAAGCGTTCCAGATACTGCCGGTCGGCGTCCGCCTTCTCAGAGAAGTGGACAACGCCCAGCTCCCGCAGACGCTCCAGCAGCGCGTCCTTCTCCGGGGCGGTGGAGACAATGTGGACGACCTTCATTTTCTCGATCATCGGCTCACCCCCTGCAGCTTCTTTTTGGCGATCTTGCCCCGCACCACGGCGGCAGTCTGCTGGTCGCCCAGATAGATGCCGATGACCCGGATATTCTCCTTCGCCTCCGGGATCTTCACCTTTTCAAAGAGGTTCACCCGCTGGGCGGTGGAGCGCAGCTCACGCTCCAGCAGCTCCACTCGCAAGCGCAGTGTCTTTTCCAGTGCGTCCAGCTGGGCGATCTCCCGCAGCCGGAGGGCGGCGGTATCCACCCACAGGGGGTAGTCCGCCACGTCGTAGCGGATGTCCTCGAAGGTCAACTCCCGAAACACCGGCACGGTAACGCCGGCGATATTCTCCTGTCCGCACTCCACGCTCCGGGGACGCACCAGCGTCTCCAGCCGCTTTTCCGCCGGGAAGCAGTCGTTTTCCGCAAAGACCGCCACCCAGTCGTCCAGCCCGCTGACGGCGGCGCGCCGCTGCTGCTCCACCTGCTCCAGCTGCGCGGCGATCTCCATGACCACGGCCTGCAGCTGCTGCTTCTTTAATTGCAGCGTGGGCAGGTAGCGTTGGAACTGCTTCAAGCGGTCCTTCTGCACCTTCAGCTCATTTTTTGTAAGTTTGACAGCCATAGGCGTACCCTCATTCCACAGCGTCGCGCTTGGGCCATCTCTCCCGGATGAGGTCGGATTTCAGACCGGTCTCGTTAGGCTCGAAGCATTCGCTGAGGATCTCCCAGCCCAGATCCAGTGCCTCCTCCAGCGGGATGTTCACGCGCAGATCCATGAGCTTCGACTCAAACAGATGACCGTATTTCAGCAGCTTTTCGTCCCACTCGGACATGGCGAAGCCCATGGACTTCTTCTCCAAGCTCTCCTTATAGGCACTGTACAGCCGGATCATGCCGTCCATCAGTGCCCGGTGGTCACTGCGGGTCTTGCCGTTTACGTTCTGCTTCAGGCGGGACAGGGAGCCGAACGGCTCGATATGACCGTTTTTCAGGTAATACTGCCCCTCGGTGATGTAGCCGGTGTTGTCGGGGACGGGGTGGGTCACGTCGTCGCCGGGCATGGTGGTCACGCCCAGAATGGTGATAGAGCCTGCGCCCTCGAAGGAGACCGCCTTCTCGTACCGTGCGGCGAGACAGCTGTACAAATCGCCGGGATAGCCGCGGTTGGAGGGCACCTGTTCCATGGTGATCGCCATTTCCTTCTGCGCGTCGGCGAAGTTGGTCATGTCCGTCAGCAGCACCAGCACGCGTTTGCCCTCCAGGGCGAACTGCTCCGCCACCGCCAGAGCCATGTCCGGCACCAGCGTGCACTCCACCGTGGGGTCGGAGGCGGTGTGAATGAACATCACCGTGCGCCCCATGGCACCGCTCTTTTCCAGCGTCTCGCGGAAGAACAGATAGTCGTCGTGCTTCAGACCCATGCCGCCCAGCACGATCACGTCCACCTGCGACTGCATGGCGATACGGGAGAGCAGCTGGTTGTACGGCTCACCGGACACGGAGAAGATGGGCAGCTTCTGGCTTTCCACCAGCGTGTTGAACACGTCGATCATGGGGATACCGGTGCGGATCATTCTGTCGGGGGTAATGCGCTTGGACGGGTTCACGGAGGGCCCGCCGATGGGGATCATGTTCTCCGTCAGCGCGGGGCCATTGTCGCGGGGCACGCCCGCACCGTTGAAAATGCGTCCCAGCAGGTGCTCGGAGAAGGACACCATCATGGGGCGGCCCAAAAAGCGCACCGGGTCGGTGGTGCTGACGCCCTGCGTGCCGCTGAACACCTGTAACGTCACCAGATCGCGCTCCAGCTTGATGACGTTGGCGTAGCTGTTGCCCACCAGAGCCAGATCGCCGTTGCGGACGCCGGACGCCCTAACGGTGACCACGTTGCCCACGATGGACTCGATTTTCGTGTAAACCTTCTGCATCATATCACCCCTCTCAAACCGCCGCCCTGTGCAGGTAGAAGTCCTTGAGCTTCTGCTCCTGCGCTTCGAACTCCGGCGTCTGAAACCGGGTGTTGTGCCAGTCCAGGAATTCCTGCCGCAGCTGATTGAAGAAGGCGCGGATGTCTTTCTTGTCCTCCAGCGCGAAGGTGCGCGTCAGCACGTCGTAGAGGACGTTGAACTCATGGAGCTGCCGCTCCGGGGAGCAGGCCGCGTCGATGGGGTCAAAGGAGTTCTGCTGGAGATACACCGCGTCCAGCAGCTCGCCCTTCTGATAGAGGATGTAGTCCTCGTCGGAGGTACCCTCCTCGCCGATGACCTTCATCATCTGGTTGATCTCGTTGCTGCGAAGGAGGATGGCGCGCGCCGCCTCTACCCGCTCCATGTCCGCCACGCCCCGGTACTTGGACCAGGAGTCGATGGGATGGATGGCGGGGTACTTGCGTGCGTCGGAACGCTCCCGGGACAGCCCGTGGAACGCGCCCACCACCTTCAAGGTCGCCTGCGTCACCGGCTCCTCGAAGTTGCCGCCGGCGGGGGAGACGGTGCCGCCGATGGTGACGGATGCCTCCTTCCCGTTCTTCAGCCGCACCTTACCGGCGCGCTCATAGAACGACGCGATCACGGATTCCAGATAGGCGGGGAACGCCTCCTCACCGGGGATCTCCTCCAGACGGCCGCTCATCTCGCGCATGGCCTGCGCCCAGCGGCTGGTGGAGTCCGCCAGCAGCAGCACGTCCAGCCCCATCTGCCGGTAGTATTCCGCCATGGTGACGGCGGTGTAGACCGACGCCTCACGGGCGGCGACCGGCATGGAGGAGGTGTTGCAGATGATGATGGTGCGCTCCATCAAAGAGCGTCCCGTCCGGGGGTCTACCAGCTCCGGGAACTCCGTCAGCACCTCCACCACCTCACCGGCGCGCTCGCCGCAGGCGGCGACGATGACGATGTCCACGTCGGCGTTCTTCGCCTCCATGTGCTGCAGCACGGTCTTGCCCGCGCCGAAGGGACCGGGCACGCAGAAGGTGCCGCCCTTGGCGACCGGCAGGAAGGTGTCGATGCAGCGGATCTTGGTCACCAGCGTCTCGTCGGGACGCAGACGCTCCTCATAGCAGCGGATGGGCTGCTTCACCGGCCAGGAGAACACCATGGTCAGCTCCTTCTCCTCGCCGTCGTCGTTTTCCAGCACCGCCACGGTGTCGCGGACGTTGTAAACGCCCTTCTCCCGGACGGTTTTCACCCGCCACTCGCCCTTTACGTCGAAGGGCACCATGATGAGGTGGGTGAACAGCCCCTCCGGCACGTTGCCCACAGCGTCGCCGGCGGTGACGCGGTCACCGGGCTTTGTCAGAGGGGTAAACTCCCAGTCCCTGTTGGGAATGGGATCGAGATACACGCCGCGTTCCAGAAAGAAGCCGCATTGCTGCGCCAGCTTCGGCAGCGGGTTTTGCAGACCGTCGAACACCTGGGTCAGCAGACCGGGGCCCAGCTCCACGCTCATCAGCTCGCCGGAAAGCTCCACCCGGTCGCCCACCTGGATACCGTTGGTCATCTCATAGATCTGCATACTGGCCGTGTCGCCGTTGACGCGGATGACCTCGCCCTTGAGCCGGTCATCGCCCAGCAGGACATAGCCCACTTCGTTTTTGCGAACGGAGCCGGAAAAGCTGGCGGATACCAGGTTTCCGTTCACGCCGGTCACATATCCTGTCACTTTGTCCATATCGCTTCTCCTGTTTCATTATAGGCTGGAGATCTGCTGACGGATGTGCGCCATCAGCCCATCAAAGGACTGCACGCCCCTATCGTGGCGGAAGATCTGCTGCCGCTCCAAAAGACGGAGCTTCATGGCGTAGCCAAACAGCGCGTGTTCGTCGAAATTGTGCAGTCCGATCATGTCGTCCAGTCGGTGAAATTCCAGATCCAGCAGGATACGCTCTCCCGTCAGAGGATCCTCGGCGTTCACCGCCGCCGTCACCGCCTGCGTGATCCCCGCCTCCCGGTCGGAGGGTACGGCGCAGGCGCGCCCCAGCTTCACACTGCGCTGGTACGTCAGCTCTTGGGACAGTGCCCGGTAGAACGACGCCCACTCCGACAGCAGCGGCCCCTTGTCCGACGCCACCGTCAGCGTTTCCAGCGTTTGATAGACCCCGCCGCTCACCGCCGACTTGCACATGGCGAGAAACGTCTCATAGTCCATGGGCACCTCGCCCTGTGTTTTCAGCAGGGGCAGGCTGGAGAGCAGGTAGTAGTAGGAAGCCATCGCAGAGGCACCCCCTTACAGGCTCGTTTCCCGGAAGAACGGCATGAGCATCTCTGCGATCTCCTGCTCGGAGCAGTCGAAGTAGCCGGAGCCGTCCTTGGCAGCCAGGCGGAAGCCCGCGCCGACCTTTTTGGAGGGACGGATCTCCAACCCGTTTTTCAACTCCTGCGCCAGCTCCTGCCGCAGTTTCTCCGTCACCTGCGCGACCTCCACCGTGTAGGCGGATATGTCCTCGCCCTGTATGGCGGCGCGGATGAGAGTCGCCAGTGCCTGTTCATCCAAAGCCTTGCCCACGTCAGCGGACAGGAGCTTCTCGAATTCCCCCTGGATTTCCTGCCGGAATGCCAGCACGGCGTCGCGCTTTGCCTGCTCGGCACTGAGCCGTGCGCTGTCCTTGAACACCTTGATCTCCGCCTCTGCGTCCTGCCGCAGTTTGTCTGCCTGCGCCTTGGCGTCGGCAATGATGGCGTCCGCCTGTGCTCTTGCGTCCGCCAGAATGGCGGCGGACTCCCGGTTGGCGCAGTCGATACCGTCCTTTTTAATGGAGGAGACGAGATCTTGAATCTGAAGTTCCATAGCTGATCACCTTCTTATCTGAATTTCCGGTCGTTTCCGTCTGGATGTGATTATATTATAACAGTCACCGCGCAGGTTGCAACGATTTTTTGAAAAGGTTGTTCCGTCAAAATGTAGATATTGCCCTGCGGAGCAGGATCATTTTCCCCATATCACGAAAGGATGCGGAACCTTACACGGTAGGCTTGACGTACCCCGATGCAAAACGGTATAATTAAAGGGTTAGGACTAATTTTCCGGAGGAGGTGATACCGTGGAGGATACGCTGCGAAGCTGCCACCCGGCGGTGAGCTTCGGCTATTTCGCCGTGGTCATCGCCTGCTCCATGTTTTTTATGCACCCGCTCTGCCTGAGTGCGTCCCTGCTGGGCGCGCTGCTGTACGTGGCGCGTCTGAAGGGGCGCAGAGGGCTGCGGCGGCACGTCGTATGGGTGCTGCCGGCGGCTCTGCTGGCGGCGGTGCTGAACCCTGCCTTCGTCCATCAGGGCGTGACCATCCTGACCTACCTGCCCTCCGGGAACCCGCTGACGCTGGAGAGCCTCCTGTACGGTCTGGCGGCGGGCTGTATGCTCTCCGCGGTGGTGCTGTGGTTCGTGTGCGTGACGGAGGTCATCACCTCGGACAAGGTGGTGTACCTGTTCGGGCGCGTCATCCCGGCGCTGTCCCTGCTGCTGAGCATGACGCTGCGCTTCGTGCCCCGCTTCATCCGGCGGCTGCGTACCGTGACGCAGGCGCAGGCGCACATGGGGCGCGACGTTCGTAACAGCTCCATGCACCAGCGGGTCAGAAGTGCCCTGCGTGTGTTCTCCATCGTGGTGACGTGGAGTCTGGAGAGCGGCATCATCACCGCCGATAGTATGCGCTGCCGGGGCTACGGCCTGCCGGGGCGGACGTCCTTCTCCCTGTACCGCTTCGACCGGCGGGACGGCGCGGTGCTGGCGTGGCTGGCGTTCTGCGCCGTGTACCTGCTGGGCGGGGGTCTGGCGGGCGGACTGAGGTTCCGGTATTACCCCATGGTGCTGACTGCGCCCGTCACCCCGCTGACGGTGAGCTTTTTCGCCGTGTACGCGCTGCTTTGCCTGACGCCTGTGCTGCTGCACGCATGGGAGGCGCGGGCGTATACCATTCAGAAGGGAGGCTCCGCCCATGAGTGAGCTGCTGCGCTTGGCGCACTACGGCTTTACCTACCCCCAGCGCAGGCAGCCGGCACTGTCGGACGTGAGCCTGACCATCCGCAGCGGCGAGTTCTGGGTGCTGTGCGGCGCGTCCGGCTGCGGCAAGACCACGCTTTTGCGCCAGCTGAAGCCCGCCCTGCGCCCCCACGGCGCATCGGAGGGCGAGATCTGGTTCGACGGGCACCTGCTCTCCCACCTGTCGGAGCGGGAGCAAACGTCGGAGATTGGCTTCGTGCTCCAATCTCCGGAGGAGCAGACCGTCACCGACAAGGTGTGGCACGAGCTGGCGTTCGGGCTGGAGAGTCTGGGCTGCGACACGGAGACCGTCCGCCGCCGCGTGGCGGAGATGGCGTCGTTTTTCGGCATACAGGACTGGTTCCACAGGAGCGTGGACGAGCTTTCCGGCGGGCAGAAGCAGCTGCTGGCACTGGCGTCCGTCATGGTGCTCCAGCCCCGTCTGCTGATACTGGACGAGCCCACCAGCCAGCTGGACCCCATCGCCGCATCGGACTTTTTGCAGACGGTGGGGCGGCTGAACCGCGAGCTGGGCGTCACCGTACTGCTGACGGAGCACCGGCTGGAGGAGGCTCTGCCTCTGGCGACCCACGCCGCCGTGCTGGACGGCGGCACGCTGCTCTGCGCCGGAACGCCGGAGACGGTGTGCCGCGCCCTGCGGGGAAGGGGACACGGGATGTTTCTGGCGATGCCCGCCGCCGTGCGGATCTGGGCAAGCGTGGACAGCGACGCGCCCTGCCCCATCACCGTCCGGGACGGCAAGGACTTCCTGACGGACTGGTGCGGCGCCCACCCCGTGCAGCCGCTGTTGCCGGAGCGGGTCTACCCCGCCGGCGAGACGGTGCTCTCCGGGGAGGGGCTGTGGTTCCGCTACGAGGCGGAGGAGCCGGACGTAGTGCGCGGGCTGGACATCTGCGTGCGCCGCGGGGAGCTGCTGGCACTGCTGGGCGGCAACGGCGCGGGCAAAAGCACGTTGCTTTCGGTGCTGTGCGGGCTAAACAAAGCCTACCGCGGCAAGGTGAAACTGGATAATGGCAAAAAGCTATGCATGCTGCCGCAGAACGCGCGCACGCTGTTCACGGCGGATACTGTGCTGGGGGAGCTTATGGATGCTTCCGACGGGGACGAGGCACGCGCAAATGCAATGGCGGAGCGGCTTGAGCTGAGCGGGCTTTATGATTCGCACCCGTATGACCTTTCCGGCGGGGAGACGCAGCGCCTTGCCATAGGCAAGCTGCTGCTGAGGGACGCGAACGTGCTGCTGCTGGACGAGCCTACAAAGGGGCTTGACGCATATGCAAAGCTTCAGCTTGCAAATATGCTCAAAGGCCTTTGCAAGGAGGGCGCAGCTATATTGGCCGTTACGCACGACGTGGACTTTGCCGCGCAGTATGCGGACGAGTGCGCAATGATGTTCGACGGGGGCATAATATCGCGCGGGGAGCCGCATGAGTTCTTCGGCGGGAACAGATTTTATACAACCGACGCCAACCGCATAGCGGGGGACGTTGCGCCGGGCTGCATAACAAGCGGGGAGGTTGCTTCGCAATGCAAAAAACTGCTGCAATGAAGCGCGCCGGTGCTGTGATGGGCGTTACGATAGCGGTGCTGTGCGTGCTGCTTGTCGCGTTTTCGTATTATCATGCCACAAGGGCAACAATAAGCCCGTACGGGGAGCTGAGCCTTTGGGACACGATAGTAATGAATTCGGACATAATAATGGGGCTGGTGTTCCTTGCTGCGTGCAGCGTGCCGTTCTTTCTTAAATTTGAGCGCAGGAAGCCGCGAGCGCGGGAAATGGTGCCGCTGGCGGTCATGGCGGCGCTGGGCGTTGTGGGGCGGACGGTGTTTCAGCTTATACCGCTGCCCAATTTCAAGCCAGTGTCGGCAATTGTTATAATCACGGCCGTTGCGTTCGGGCCGGAGGCGGGCTTTATGACGGGTGCGCTCACGGCGTTCGTTTCCAATTTTATATTCGGGCAGGGGCCGTGGACACCATGGCAGATGTTCTGCTGGGGCATGATAGGCTTTGTTGCTGGGCGGCTGCAAAAATCGGGCTTCTTCGGGCGCGAAAAGCCGCTTCGCCTGTGTGGGACAGGATATGCCCCGCGAACACATCGCGCGGGGATATGCTGCACTATGCGCGTGGCATAAGTGAGCGCGCATCGTTCCGCCTGTGCATGTTCGGGCTGCTTTCGGGCTTCGGCTACGGGTGGGTGATGAACCTTTATTACATAATAGGCTACATAAACCCAATAACCTGGCAAAGCGTTGCCGCGGCGTATGTTTCAAGCTTTTTCTTCGACCTGAGCCACGGCGTATGCACGTTCCTTGTGCTTTGGGCGCTCGGCACGCCATGGATAAAAAAGCTGAACCGCGTAAAGGTAAAATTTGGGCTGGAGGTTACGGCATAGGCGCCCGCAGCTCGCGGCCGGTGTTTATTATAACTATTGCAGCGGCCGCGAACGTTATTATGATGCACTCCTGTCAACTGATGGTATTGTATATTTATACAAATAATATATGATATATAAACCGAATAAAACGATAATAAGTAAACACGATTCAAAATATAAATTGGTCATTTTCTGTTGCATATTCTATAATATTTTCTGTCAGGACATAATGATTTTACTGTTTTGACATGAACTATTATTTTTTATAGGGAGATATCACGAAAATGAAAAAGGTAAACTGGATCGTGGTCATAGCCGGTGCGCTGGTAGGTCTTGCCGCCGTGCTGCTCACCGCGCTCGGCAACCCCGCCAACATGGGCTTCTGCATAGCCTGCTTCCTCAGGGACATCGCCGGAGCATGCAGCCTGCACGGCGCGGCGAAGGTGCAGTATGTGCGCCCCGAAATAATCGGCCTTGTGCTGGGCTCTTTCATAATGGCGCTCATTAAGGGCGAGTTCCGCGCAAAGGGCGGCAGTTCCCCGGCTACCCGCTTCGTGCTGGGTGCGTTCGTAATGATAGGAGCCCTTGCGTTCCTCGGCTGCCCGCTGCGTATGGTCATCCGCCTTGGCGGCGGCGATCTTAACGCGCTTGTGGCCCTTATCGGCTTCACCATCGGCATATTCATCGGCGTGCAGTTCATGAAGCGCGGCTTCTCGCTCAGGCGTAATTACACCCTTGGCGTTACCGAAGGCACCATCCTCCCCGCGCTCATGCTCGGCCTGCTTATTCTTGTTGTCGCCGTGCCTTCGCTGTTCAAGTTCAGCGAAGCCGGCCCCGGTTCCAAATTTGCGCCGTTCTTTGCAGCGCTTGGCATAGCGCTTGTAGTCGGCGCGCTGGCGCAGAGGAGCCGCCTTTGCATGGTTGGCGGCATCCGCGACGGCATGATGTTCGGCGATTTCAAGCTGCTCTATGGCTTTGTGGCCATATTCGTGGTTGTGCTTGCGGGCAACCTTATAACCGACAATTTCAAGCTTGGCTTTGCCGGTCAGCCCGTTGCCCATAGCGATCATGTTTGGAACCTCCTTGGCATGCTTCTTGTCGGTTGGGGCAGCGTCCTGCTCGGCGGCTGCCCGCTCAGGCAGCTCATACTTGCCGGCGAAGGCAACAGCGACAGCACCGTTACCGTATTCGGCATGATAACCGGCGCGGCGTTTGCGCATAACTTCGGCCTTGCCGGCGTTGCCGCGAGTGCCGATGCTGTGGGCGGCGTACCCACCGCGGGCAGGATAGCGGTAGTGATAGGCATAGTGTTCGTGCTTGCCGTATCGCTGCTGAATATGCCCAAGAAGGCGGACGCGTAATTTTGTTTTTGACATCAGCAAAGGAGTAAAGTTATGATAGACGCAAGAGGACTTGTTTGCCCCATGCCCGTTGCAATGGTGCAGAAGGAGGTCAAGGCCAACGCTCCCAAGGAGGTTGAGGTAATGGTGGACGATAAGTGCGCGGTTGAAAACATAACCCGCTACGCCACCAACGCAGGCTATGCCGTGAGCGTGGATAAGGAAGGAACGGATTACCGTTTGACGCTTAAAAAGTGAACGATTATATAGCCACATTCCATACCCATCTTGCCGCCATAATGGCGCACCGCGCGCTTAGCGCGCTGAATATAAGCGTAAGGATGATGCCCGTGCCGCGCGCGCTTAGCTCTTCCTGCGGAACGTGCGTGCGGTACAGCGCGGAGGATGCAAATACCCAAGCCATGGGCGAAGACTGCGAAAGCGTTTTCATAGTGCATCCGGGCAAGAGGGAGGAATACGAGCTTATCTATTCGCAGGAGTAATGCCCGCGGCACTTCCATACTCGGCAAAAAGCTGATATAATGATATCAGCTAAAGCTGAAAGGAAACTGAGCGGCATGAACAAAAGCTTATTGAGAGACATACCTAAGGTGGACGATCTTTTAAGGTCGCCCACCTTAGCGCATTTATTCGCCGATGCGCCTCGCGTGAGCGTTACCGAAGCGCTGCGCGAGGAGCTGGATAATATAAGGAAGAATATACTTGACGGCGCGCTTGACGCGCTGCCCTGCACAGAGGATATACTTTCATCCGCGGCGGAGCGCGCGCGGCTGAAGTCCCGCCCCAGCCTTAGGGGAGTTATAAACGGCACGGGCGTTGTGCTGCATACAAATCTTGGCCGCGCCTGCCTTGCAAGGGAGGCCGTGGATGCGGTAATAAACGCGGCTACGGGGTATTCAACGCTTGAATACGACGTGGCATCCGGCTCCCGCGGGGAAAGGTATTCCCATGTGGAGCGCCTGCTAAGCCGCCTTACGGGCGCGGAAAGCGCAATGGTGGTGAACAACAACGCGGCGGCGGTGCTGCTTATACTTTCGGCCCTTGCCAAGGGGGGCGAGGTAATAGTCAGCCGCGGGGAGCTGGTTGAAATAGGCGGCAGCTTCCGCGTGCCGGAAATAATGGAAAGCTGCGGGGCGAAGCTGAGGGAAGTGGGCACCACCAACAAAACCCACCTTGCCGATTACGAGCGCGCCATTGGCGAAGATACCTGCGCCATAATGAAGGTGCATACCAGCAATTACCGCATTGTGGGCTTTACCGAAACCGTGACGCGGGAAGAAATGGGCGAACTTGCGCATAGGCATAATTTGCCGTTTATAGAGGACCTTGGCAGCGGCTGCCTGTTTGATTTGAACAGGCTTGGCATACGCGATGAACCAACCGTGCAGGAATGCGTGCGCGCGGGGGTGGACGTGCTGTCCTTCTCGGGCGATAAGCTTCTCG
>OGOZ01001187.1_pt1 | contig 15175 bp, 14 predicted proteins | sample 1552801 | NCBI WGS metagenome assembly OGOZ01 (sample SAMEA2580196, study PRJEB22360) | human gut metagenome | biome: human gut; feature: human-associated habitat; material: faeces | place: Denmark | collected 2008/2010
TCTTCCTCACGTAAGTGCGTTCATTTTTGACAAGGGGGGTTTCGAGCCTGCGGCAGTGACTACTGCCAAGCACGTTGCCGGGCTGTTTGCCGTGCTCGGGCATGTATTTCCCGTTTATTACGGCTTTAAGGGCGGCAAAGGTGTTGCGACAAGTATCGGCGTGATGTTTTGTCTTGAGCCTTTGGTTACGCTGTGTTGCGTGCTTCCGATAATCGCCCTGGTACTGATTACAGACCGCATGTCGGTGATGAGTATTTGTTACGCAGTGTTCAACATCGTGTGGGCATGGGCGGCTTCGCTCGGAGAAATCGGCGCATTCAACGCCTGCCTTGTGACGGTGATGTTTGCGGTGGTGTTGTTTGCCCACAGACACAACATAGTGCGACTTGTCAAGGGACACGAATTGCCGACAGGTGTCAGACGTGCGCTCAAAGGTAAGGCTTCCGTACTGTATGAAAAGCCTGACAAAACTGCCGTCGAAACAGCAAACGAAGAGGAACAAACAGCAAAAAAACAGAGTTCCGACGAATCGGAAAATTCGGCAAAAAAGTAACGGAAAAATCAATACGTATATGAAAATCGGTGACAAAACGGAATTTGAAAATCCGCAAAGAATAGTCAGAATAGTAGCAAGTAACCCTGTTGAAAAACAGGGTTTTGTTCGCATAAGCGTGCGACAACTTACAGGCAAAGACTGCGGTTTGTTTTACGTCGAGAGTTTTACAAAAACGCAGGCGTTTCAAAGCAAAGTTTCTTGTGCCGACATTGCCGACTACTGCGAAGAAAACTTGTTTGCAAAGTTCAGACAGGTGCTTGTCAGTACGGACAACGCCGACATTACGTATCTTTCAAACGGCAAGAGCAATGTCAAACGTCTTGTAAAAAAGGCTGTAAACAAGCAAAAGGACGAGGGACAAAACAAAAAGAAAAATTACATTCTTACCGAGGGTATGCCCGTGTTGCCTCTTGTAGACCTTGGTGTGTTTACAAAAGATTTCAAAGTGGTCAACAGTATGTACGACAAATACAGGCAGATAAACCGCTTTGTAGAAATTCTCGACGACAAGTTTGCCGAAGTAAAAGAGCCGCTTACCGTGCTGGATTTCGGCTGCGGAAAATCCTATCTTACCTTTATTGTTCATTATTACTTTACCCAAATCCGCAAACAAAAAGTAAAGATAATAGGGTACGATCTCAAAGCCGACGTGGTGGAAAAATGCAATCGGCTTGCTGCAAAGTATAATTGCGCCGATCTGACATTCGTCGTTGCCGACGTGACGAAAGACGCGCTGTTTGACGGAAAAGTCGACGCGGTCATTTGTCTGCATGCGTGCGACGTCGCAACCGATTACGCGTTGGACTTTGCAATCAAGCATAGCGCAAAGTACATCTTTTCGGTGCCTTGCTGCCAACACGAAATAAACAAAAATATCGGTACTTGCGGCGGCGACCTCGATATATTGCTTAAATACGGCATTGTCAAGGAACGCACGTCGGCATTACTTACCGACACAATCCGCGCGCAAATTCTCGAGGACTGCGGCTACAACGTTGACGTAATGGAATTTGTCGACCTTGCCCATTCGCCCAAAAATATTATGCTTCGTGCAGAACGTACAAGGCCCGCGCGACAAGCGAACAAGGACAAACTGGAAAGTCTTATGAAAAAGTACGGCTTTAAGCAAACATTGTTTGACCTTGTTTATAAACAATAGTTTTTTTTGTGAACCTCGAACGAACGCTCACACGAAAGAACGGAAAATGACACTTCAAAGGTTGTTTGCGATGTCGTTAAACCCTGGGTGAAAATTGTACAAGTCGGTAATTTCAAATGGTTTCAAAAAAATGCAGCCTCTGCGGTTTCACTTGCGTCGGGGCTGTTTTTTTTGTTGTCTTTTGTAATGTTTGTCGCGGTTGCCGCATAGGATTAAACAACTAATCGGGAGGAAAAAATGAACAGCATTTACCGCGACATTGCGGAAAGAACGGGCGGCGACATTTACATCGGGGTTGTCGGACCTGTACGCACGGGCAAGTCTACCTTTGTTTCGCAATTTATGCAAAAGGTGATTTTGCCAAACATAACCGACAAAAACGACAAAAAGCGTACCGTGGACGAACTGCCGCAATCAGCCGACGGAAAAACAATAATGACAACTCAGCCGAAGTTTGTTCCTTCCGGTGGGGTAAAAATTACGCTGGGCGACAAGTCTACGGCAAACGTGCGCCTTATCGATTGCGTAGGCTACCCTGTGGACGGCGCGGAAGGTCTGACCGAGGACGACAAACCTCGCCTTGTAAACACGCCTTGGCAAAGCGAGCCTATTCCGTTTGAAAAGGCTGCGGAACTGGGTACTCACATTGTGGCAAGCGAGCATTCGACGGTTGCGGTGGTTGTGACGACCGACGGCAGCATAGGCGACATTCCGCGCGAAAACTACGTCGCAGCCGAGGCTCGCACGATAGTGGAACTTGACAGAATAGGCAAGCCTTACGTAGTTGTCGTAAACAGCACGATGCCCGACGGTGACAATGCCCGTGCCGTGTGCGACGAAATTGCCGCAAAGTACGGTGCGACGGTGGTTGCCGTGGACGTGCAGAAGGCCGACAAAAAGACAATGGAAAGTGTGGTGTCGGCGTTGTTGCGCGAGTTCCCCGTGGCGCGGATTTTTGTCAATCTGCCAAAGTGGATGCGTGCGTTGAGTGCAGACAACAAGGTTGTCGCCGAAGTGCTTACAACGGTCAAAAAATGCGCCGAAAGCCTTTGCAAAATGTGCGACGCCGACAAACTTTGCCGCGGATTTGAAGGCTGTAAGTTTGCCGAAAGCGTAACCGTGTCGTCCCTCGATATGGCGACGGGCACAATAACCTACGACTTTACGCCCGGCAAAAACCTGTATTTCGACATCATTGCCGAGGTTGCCGGCGTGGACGTGTCGGACGAATATTCTCTTATGAGTTTCGTTACAAAAGCCGCTTACGCGCAGCAAATGTATGACCGCGTGAAGGGGGCGTTTGACGAAGCGGACAACAGCGGCTACGGCGTGGTGTATCCCGAACTTGACAAAATGACGGTAGACGAACCGGCGTTGATACGTCAGGGCAACATCTACGGAATACTGATGCACGCGACCGCGCCCAGTTACCACGTAATCAAGGTGGATGTCAAAGCCGACATCAGCCCTATGATAGGCACTCAGCAACAAAGCGAATACCTGCTTGACCAGTACAAGAAAGACCCGAAAGTTATCTGGAACGCCAATATGTACGGGCGCAGCATGGCGGGAGCGACGGAAGAAAGCCTGATGAGTAAATGCAGTCGGATGCCGACGGAAATCAAGCAGAAACTCAACAAGACCGTCGGGCGTATAGTCAACGAAAACAAGGGCGGCATGATTTGCGTGCTGCTGTAAAGCCGTAGCAAACTGACCGAAATACGGTTTGAGGGCAAAAAGCGGAAGTGCGGAAAGACGATTTTCCGCACTTTTTCTGTTTGTTCAGAGCAGTAAATTTCGTAGTATTTTTATCTGAAAATACAATAAAAATAAACTTTTTATAACAAATAATAACAAAAATCGACAATTTGTAAAATACTATTACACGCATAGTATGTTGAAAATCGATATTTTCAGTCCGATTCGCTGTACATTTGTTTCAACTTGTCCAGTATCTTTGTTTCAAGACGCGAAATCTGTACCTGCGAAACGCCCATTTTCTCGGCAATCTCTCCCTGCGTCATATCGCGGAAAAAGCGGTAGATGATTATCTTGCGCTCACGTTCGGAAAGCCGCGACAGCATATCCTTTAATATAAGCGATTGTACCATCTTGCGGTCCTCGTCGGTTGGCAGGCGGTCGACAAGTTCCGTTTGTTTGCCGTCCTTGTCGCTGGTTGTTTCGTACAGCGATAAGGGCAACCTTGTCGCGTCCAGCGCAAATACGACGTCCGACGGGCTGATGTCGAAGTGTCGGGCAATCTGTTCCACAGTGGGGTCGTCGTTGCCTTGCTTGATTACTTCGTCCATGTATCGGGTTATTTTTGACGACAGACTTTTCAGCGAGCGCGACACCTTGATGTAGCCGTCGTCGCGCATCTGGCGTTTGATTTCACCTAATATCATGGGCACTGCGTATGTGCTGAATCGCACGTTGAAATCCTGCTTGAAGTTTTTTATGGCTTTAAGCAGTCCTATGCCGGCAATCTGAAAAAGGTCGTCGTACTCGATGTGTTTGCCCATGTATCGCTTGACGATACTTTTAAGCAGCGGTGTGTTTTCGGCAATCAACCTTTCTGTTGCATTGTCGTCTCCGTCCGCCGCAAGCGACAGAAGTCGCATTGTTTCTTCGTGACTTAGCATGGCAGGCTTCAACCTACCTTTTTGACAAGTTTTACCACTGTTTCGCCCTCACGTGAAGTTACGGCAACGTCGTCGCAAAACGCCTGCATCACGGTAAAGCCCATGCCGCTGCGTTCGCCGTTTTTCTGTGTGGTAAAAAAGGGTTCCATTGCCTTGGCAACGTCGGGTATGCCTTTGCCGAAGTCGGTAATTGTTGCGGTCATTTCGCCTTCGTCAAGCACGCACTCTATTGTCACGTCGCCTTCCTGTCTGCCGCAGTAGCCGTGTACGATACAGTTGGTAACCGCCTCAGATACGGCAGTCTTGATGTCCTCGATTTCCTGCACGGTGGGGTTCAGTTGTGCAAAAAACGCCGCTACGACGCTTCTGGCAAAACTCTCGTTTTCCGACTTGGCGGCAAAGGTTAATTTCATGTTGTTCATATTGTTCTCCGTTAGATTTTAATTTGTGCTTTACGCAATTTTGCTTATTATTTCGTACAGTCCGCTCATTCTGAATATTTTGTCTACGGTCGGTCCCGGTGCGCGGACGCATACGCTTATGTTGCGGCGACGGGCAAGTTTGTATCTGCCGATAATTACGCCTATTCCGGTCGAATCCATAAAACCGAGCCGCGACAGGTCAAAACATAAAACAGCAAAGCCGCCGCGTTCTATTGCCGGGTCGACGGAGCTACGGACAAGTTCGGCGGAGTGTTCGTCCAGTTCGCCCGAAAGGTAAACGACAAGCGTATTTTTGTCGATGTCGGTGTAAATTTCCATTGTTTGTGCCTCCGCTTAAAAATGTAACACGGTGCGTTGCGTGCCTTTTCGTCAAGGTTTGTCAGAAGTTATTTTTCTTTGTCGAAACGCTTGTCTTTGACGGCGAATTGCATCAAAATAATGGTGCAGACGAGCGAAACAATGTCTCTGACGGCTGTGCTTTGGCAAAAGGAACGCGGCACACGCGGCAATTGACTGTCACTGAAAAATTGTACAAAAACTTTTTGAAAAAGTTGCGTAAAATCGTTGACATAAAACGCGGAATAGGTTATCATAAATAGGCTGATGTTGAAAGCAACGGGGTGTAGCGCAGTTGGTAGCGCGCTTGCTTTGGGAGCAAGATGTCGGGAGTTCGAGTCTCCCATCTCGGACCAAACCCCCTCTGAAATTGTTGATTTCAGAGGGATTTTCTTATTCTTTGTCTATTGCGATGCAGACGTTGAGCTTGTCATTCTCAACATATCTTTTCGACAAGTGTAGACTTAATATTGTAATTTTTGCCGAATTGCAGTATAATTAACTAACGATAGGTCTTTGTGCCACTAAGGCAGCCGTCTGGTTATATTCCCATTCAGCTTTTTGCTTGGATGAAAACCAAAACAGCTTTTCTACTCGACATCAGAAAAGGGGATATGCATGAAACCGCAAAATCTTATTTCAGTATACCAAGGCGCCGCTGCACTGGAAAAAGCCAGCACGAACGTCGAGAAAAAATTTAAGGTACTGAAGTCCCACGAGATAAGGAATTTAAATTCCTTCTGCAATATTTTGCAAACGTGCGGTTGTAACATTTCTGATTTTGATGGTTTTTTCGTTGGATATACAATTGGACAAATTGGAAAAGAGTTTGATTTGTTAACATTTGGCTCTGACCTCACAATTAACATCGAAATCAAAAGTGAACTAAAGGTTGCAAAAAAGGAAGAAAAGATACTAAAACAGTTGCGAGTTAATAACTACTACCTAAAGTTTTTGGGGAGACCATTACGGTTGTTTACTTATGTGGATAACGATGGTTTCTATGAATATATGGTTGAGACCGACTCGTTAGTGAAAATAGCTTCATCTGTGATCGCATCGTGTGTTCACAATCACCGTGTTGATTATAGCGTTGACCCTGATCGAGAATTCGTTCCATCTAATTACTTAGTTTCTCCATTCAACTCAACCGATAAATTCATTTCTGGGGAATACTTCCTTACTACAGCCCAACAAAAAATCAAAGAAGAAATTACATGTGAATTACAAGCCCACCCTTTCATGTACTTTTCAATTTCTGCTAATGCCGGCACCGGTAAAACGCTAATGATGTATGATATTGCAAAAGATATGATACAGGCTAATACCAAAGTGATGCTGATACACTGTGGAATAATTAATGTAGGACATGAAAGACTAAGAGATTACTATGGTTGGATTATTCGCCCAATCAGTTTCGTAACCGTATTTTCTATTAACAATATTTTCGATGAATGTGAGATCGTTTTTATCGACGAGGCTCAACGTATTAGAGAATATCAGCTTGAGTTGGTTATTCAGAAGACTACAGAAAAAGAAATACCGGTCGTTTTTTCTTATGATGTGAAGCAATATCTTAAAAGCAGTGAGGGGCGTGATATTGAAGCATATTTAAAAAATAAACATCCTGACATTAAGCTATCGTCCAAACGACTCACAACTAAAATTAGAACAAACAAGGAAATGGCTTCGTTTATCACCAATCTTTTAAATATTGGGAGTAGCCGCGATCATTTAAATTATAGTTGTGTAACAATTGAGTATTTTCACGAGATGGGCACACTAAAGGAGTATCTTGACTTTTTACAACAAAGTGGCTGGACTGCTTTAACCTTTACTTCATCTCAGTATTCGCCTGATCCTTATGACAGTTTGTCTGGAGTATGTGATAGAAACGCTCATAGTGTAATCGGCCAAGAGTTCCAAAAGGTTGTGTTCGTGATGGACGATAATTTCAGGTATAATGAGAATAAGCTTTCGGCAAAGAAGGGTTATTACAGCGCTCAGGGTATGCTTTACCAAATTGTAACGCGTGTTGTGGACGAACTGAAAATAGTTGTACTTGATAATCCTTCTTTGTATTTAAAACTGTTAGAAATAAAAGCCATGGGAGAATAAGTTGATAACCGTTCGCTCATTCTGCTACTCCTCGCTTTCCGTCCAACAAACACAATGCTGTTTTGCAGTTTGAAAAGCAGAAACTTTGGAGTAGGCATATCTTTTTCATCAACACAATTCACAGCTCCTGAAATCGTTCGATTTCAGGAGCTGTTTTCTTATTTAAGTATACACTTCTTTGAACAAGTTAAAATATTAGCGCGCTTTTGAATTCTTGTTCGCAGGTTTTCATTCTCGCAGAAAATTCATCGTAATTTAGCGCATCCACGGGAATTTTCAGGCCGTGCTTGGTAACGCTGATGTCATCACGTGGCATAACATTTTTCTCATAGGTCGAACCACGATTCAACTGTAATTTCAAATCGTCAGCTCCATCTGCTTCCGGATAGAGATAGTAACCAGCTTTCGCATCAAAACGGAACATATAGGCAAGCACCTGTAAATAATCTCGGTTGCCAATATTATCAATCGGCTTATACTTGGCATCGGCAATGATCCGTGGTTCGCTATTCCGACTGATGAAATCAGGATAGATCAATCCGACATTTCCATTAAAAAGTCTCTGAGCGCCTGTGCCACTCTTGTTCATTGGGTGATAAAAGATATCTTCAATGAGCAAGTTAATATATTCCTCCCACAACCATGCACCGTCAAACAGAATACCGTATATCTGCCTTGCTCCCGTGCCAATTTGATGTCTTTGGTGTCGGAGAATTAAGAGACACAACCTTTGTAATGCGAGATACTCTCTGAAATAAGCGTGGCGGACGGTATTCTTTTTATTCTGTTCAATGATCTTCTGCCTGTCATACGGTTCATATCCCGGAGTCGCATCTATAACGAGTTTTACCTCGTCTTTCGCTTTGATAAGAAGTTTTTTCCCGTAAGGCTTTCTTTTGATAAACTCTATGGTATGCCGCACCAGCTCCATCAGACTGTTATCATAAGAAAACTCTCGCTGGCTGTATGCAACATTTCCTACAAATGGGATGTTCTTCTCTATATGTCTTGCGACATCAATTGTACCCTTTACATTTCCATCATTGTACCTGTGGCGGATATACTTTTTGAACAAGCCCTTCCGCATCGCTGCTTTGAGGTAATACGGAAACAGAAACAGCAGAAAATTGAACAGCCGATTGTCTTGATTGGCGTCTGCATCCAAATCCACGATGTTCGGAAAGTCCAAGACCTTATCCAAGAGATACTGAAAAAAGTAATCCTTGTCCTCTCCGCAAAAGCGGGACTCGATCACAAGTCGCTCATCACCGTAGCCGAGAAAGCCCATTACATTGCCGGAGCGATAGGTGTCATTGACGCTTTGGAGAATCATCTGATCTTGTGTAATATCCTCTGCGTCCTTTACGGTTTCCGGAAATACGAATATACCTTCGCGCTCAAGCTGTCCCAATGTTTTATCTGCAATTTTACCCGTCAGCTTCGCTACTTGAGAAAAGGCATCTTTTTTCTGCTGGGAGTTATCCTTGATCCTGAGCAGCTTCATTCTCATCACCTCTGGCGGGTTTCTGATAGCCGTATGCCCTCGCGAACCGATTCATGATCCCCTCCTCATCGTACATTCCCTGAATGTACTCCTGCAGGAGCGGCTGCAGGTAATCTGTCCAAAGCTGGTCAAAATCAAGTGTTTTCAACTTCAGGAAGTAAGACGCTCCAATCTGATAACTTTCGTTCAGATCCTCAACCTCTACGATTGCTTTATTGAGCGCAGCCATCCTTCTGATTGCCTCAGCCTCCAACTCTTCGTTTTCCAGCGACGCAAGCATCTCAAGGCGCTCATCCGCTCTAAGTTCCACAAAACGGAAGCGCCGACGCATAGCAAAATCAAAGCTATCTACAGAGCGGTCGATGTCGTTCATGGTGCCGATAATATAGACATTCTCAGGAATATAGAACTTTTCGTCAGGGTCAGAGTGCAGATTGGAATACTGCGTGGAAATTTCTCCGGCTTTGCCGCGATAACCGGGATCTATCGCAAAGAACAGTTCACCGAAAATCTTTGAAATCTCGCCGCGGTTGATTTCATCTATGATAAATATGTATTTTTTCAGTTCCTCCTGTTTTGCTTTCGCTTTTGAAACTGCACTTTTCTTTGCTTTGATTGCTTTATAGATGGCAAAGTCATAGGAGTACCCTTGCGTAGCAAACGTTTTGCCGAAAAAGGTTGTAATGTCCTTTATTCTCTCAAATTTCTGCTCAGACTCCAGCATTTTTCTGACTTCGTCCAAATTCAGCGCGAGCTTGTTCACCATTGCGTTTCCGGGAATGGAAATATAAATATGTCCGTCATCCACACCGATAATTGTAAATTCATTTCCATTGATCGTCTTAAATGTATCAATGTCAAACTCAACGTCAGAGAAAAACTCTGTCATGGATTCCTGAACCGTGGCTTCCTTTTCGATTGTTTCTCCGGACTTTTGCGAGTTCTCATAGTTCGTTCTGGCACAGTCCACAAACTTCTTGAAAATACCGTCACGTAACTCAAAACCCACCGTTCCATCTCTATTAGTCGTAGGCCTCAGGCCTTCCACAAAATCTGAGTAATCATAACTCGGGTGGAACTGAACAAACGCTACCTGCTGCTTCTGCTCGTCCGTAAGACAATCATATTTGTCCTCATAACCATTGCTGATAATATCCGCAGCGATTTCTCTGGCAAGATAGGTCTTGCCTGTACCGGGCGCACCCCTGAAAATCAGATTCTTTGATTCGAGCAGCATAGAAGAAAATGGGTTCCGGTACCCTTTTGGCTGAACAAGCTCTTCCTGAACAGTAGCTTCCCTTTCTTTCTCCTTAGCCTCTTTCTCATCTTTCTCGCGATATATCAGAACAAACTGATCCCCCGGTTCACCAAACCGTTTTAAGCATTCCTGAACAAAGATAATCGTAGAGAATATATTCCAGCTATAAATAACAAACTGGCGGCCGTTATCATAGCTGTAGGTCAAGTACTCTAACGAGTTGCGGTGCTTTTTGTACTCATCGACACTCGTATAAATACCTCTAATCATGTCACTATTAGGGCTGTATTTGCAAACAGGAAAGCTCTCCTTGTCCTCAACGGATAATGCTGCAAGCTGCTTCTCGAATATCTGACAGGCAATGCGGGGCAAGGTTTGATTGGAATTTCTTCTTTCGCCTTTGCTGTAGGCTCGCTTGATTACGTCTCCATTTGCCCTCTTGAAATAGGCGTCCAGCGGCTTATAGTTATCACCGAGGTTCAAATTATCCATTGTAAAGCGTTCATCCGTTGACTGTACACTTTCGGCAGTGATAGATAACTCAAATTTTTCTTGCTGCTTTGTCTCGATGGAGAAGCCCAGCTTTTCCAGATAGTTCTTTGCGTCAACGCTGTTAAAGGATTCTGTTGAAATATCTGTGCCGTTTGCCAAATGGTCGGCAACGGCTACTACATACTTCGGCGGATACTTTTTCCCATTCTCAGACACAAGTACATATTTTACGCTTGTATTATGTTCGGGAACTCCGTTCTCGTCGATAAATTTCAGGGCATCAATAACATCCTGCTTTTTCAGCTTTGGTATAGCCATGCTGCACCTCCAATATTTCAAGTTCACTTATGACCCACGATAGAAGCATTTGGTAAATTTCCGCTGGATGATGTGGTAGTTTTCTTTCGTGAGGCCGTACGCAATTATCAATATCATAGTACCATCGATTTTAGCAAAAGACAAGAATCCGCATTATGCATACGCAATACTGTCGCAGAATTATCTTAGTTTTTTACACATTTCATCTATACCAAAACAGGAAAAAACAGAGGCAAGAATTGATAGGAATCCTTGCCTCTGTTTTTTTCACTTCCGTGACTTCTATTTTCTCCCCAGCATTACCGCCATCATCCCATAGTGTTTCTTCACCGTATTCCTTGCCAACCCAGTTCGTTTGGCGAGGGTCGAGAACTCCGTGGCCTCCGGGTGGAGACGCATATAGTCCCATAGCTTGCGCTGTTTCTTTGTCAGCTTTTCTGGCGGGGCGATGCCCGCAAGCTGCTCCTTGAGATTTTTGCGTTCCTCGTTCATCTCCGTGATCAGCGTCTTGAGCTTTTCCTCGCACTCCTCGCGGGTGCGGGCGTAGACGTTGCGGGAATGTTGCGTCCCGTCCGGCCACACGGGAGAATAGCGTCCCTCAAACAGGTGGTCATTGAGTTCGCTGACGCAGCCGGTGCCCGGTTTCCTTTTCTTCCCCACATAGGGCTGGAAGTCCACGATGCCTTTCTGTTCCGGCTCCGCTTCTTCCCGCAGCGCCGCCTTGCCTATGCTTCGGTCGATACTGGCGGCGGCTGCGCGCTGCATATCGCTGGTGATGTGGGTATAGATGTCCAGCGTAGTCGTTGCGGACACATGCCCCAGCATGGCAGAGAGGGTTTTCACATCCATGCCGTTCTCCAGTGCCAGCGTTGCGAAGGTATGGCGCAAATCATGGAAGCGGACATGCTTACAGCCAGCCCGTTCCAATATGGTCTGAAGCCGCCTGCGCGCCACGCCGGGTGTGATCGGTCGGTCCGCCTTCACCGGGGACGGAAACATCCAGCGGGAATCCACCTTTTTGCGGTATTCCCGCAGCACGGCCAGCACCGCAGGTGGCAGCACCAGCTTTCGGACAGATGCCTTGGTTTTGGGCGGGATGATCTGCAGTTCGCCGTTTACCGTGTACGCCTGTTTGTTGACGGTCAGCACACCGGTTTCAAAGTTCAGGTCGTCCCATTGCAGCGCTATCAGTTCGCCCCGGCGCAATCCGGTGCAGAGATCCAGCAGGAACAGTTCGTAGTACCCGTCCGCCTGCGCCTGAATGAGAAATTTCTGCAATTCCTCCCGATCCAGCACCTGCATTTCCTTTGCCTTTTTCGGCGGCAGCTTACAGCCGATGGCGGGGTTTGTACGGAGCAGGTCATCCCGCACGGCCCGTTCCAAGGCGGAGCGGCAGACCGCGTGGCACATCCGCACCATGCGGTCGGAAAGGCCCGCTCCATATTGCTCCGTCAGACGCTTGCGGCCGTTCTTTTTCAGCCGCCCGTAGAATTGCTGCAAGTCATTCTGTGACAATTTGTTCAGCGGGATCTTCCCGATCTCCGGTAGGACATGGTTGTGGATGACATTTTCGTAGTTGTTCTGCGTGGAGGCGCGAAGCGTCGGCTTGCTGTGGGTTTCATACCAGTAGCATAGCCAGTCTCCGAACAGCATATCCGGTTTGATCTTTCGGTCATTTCGCCCCACCATGCTTTCAGTGAGCTGCCGCAGCTTCTCCTGACATTCCCGCTTTGTTTTGGCGAGAACATTCTTTGTCTTGGGAAGGCCATTGTCATCGTAACCGATGACAACGCGCCCCTCCCAGCGCCCGTCACCGCGCTGTCTTACTGTGCCGGTTCCGCTTTTCCGTTTCTTTGCCAAGGTCTCAGCCCCTTTCCGAGCAGATCTTCCATGAAGCCGCCGACGATGCCGCTGGCGGCTTTTTGCATATCCGGTGTGACGTGGGTGTAGGTGTCCAGCGTGAAGCTGGCGTTGGTATGCCCCAGAATCCCCGACAGGGTCTTGGCATCCACGCCGCTGGCGATGGCGTGGGTGGCGAAGGTATGCCGCAGATCGTGAAAGCGGATGTCCGGCAATCCCGCCTTGTGTAAGATCGCTTTCATGTGCGTGTAGGCGCAGTTCGGAGACAGCGGCAGCTCCGGTCGGACAGGGTCTGGGAAGATCCATTGCGTGATCGCATTCTCTTTTCGGCGACGCAAAATTTCCGCCGTGCTGCGGGGCAGGACGATGGTGCGTTCACCGCTGCGGGTCTTGGTCTTGCCCAGCATATCGACACCCAATTTTCGGTTATGAAGGGTGCGGCGCACTTGCAGGACGCCGTTCCGCGCGTCAAAGTCCTGCCACATGAGCCCGCAGATCTCGCCCCGCCGCAGGCCCGTGGTCAGCTCCACGTAGAAGAAGTCACCCCATATCCTGTCTTCCCGCACGGCGTCCAGAAAGGTGTCCAGTTCCCTGTCGGTCAGGACATGCTTCGGCGCATGGTTTGCCTTTGGCACCGTTGCGCCCACAGTGGGATTTTTAGCGATGATATGCGCGTGGAGGGCATCCTCCATCGCCTGATGGAAGATGGCGTGGAGGCGGTTGATGGTGGTGTCCGACAGAGCGGAACCAAACCTCGGATGCTCCCTGATCCGGCCGTTCTCTTTCAGTCTCCGATAGAGCTTCTGCACATCCTGCGATGTCACCAGCGACACCTGTTTGCCGCCGAGCCGCGGCTTGATGTAGTTTTCGATACAACTTCGATACCCCGCAAGGGTGCCGGGGCGGACGGTGTTCTCTTTATAGTCCGTCAGCCAGCGGTCCAGCCACTCGCCCAAAGTCATCCGGCTGTCCTCGGTCAGCTCCACGTCCTGATAGCGTTCGATATTTTGATGGAGCTTTTCCGTCAGCTCCTTTTGCGCATGAGCATAGGCATGCTGGAAGATAGGCGTACCGTTTTTCTTGTGGCCCACCACGATACGGCCCTCCCAGCGGCCGTCCTCCCGCTTGCGCACCATGCCGTCACCGGACGGTCTTCGTTTTGCCATTTAGTCCTCCTATTCCGCCGGATGGCAGATGCGTTCTTCTTCCTCCAGCTCGAAGGAATAGAGCCCGTCTGCCTCCAACTCTTTCGCCATGCCCCACGCCAGCTTGAAGCCAGCCGCGAAGCTCATCAACGTATACTCCGTCAGCAGTGCATTCTGTGCGTCCAACAGTCGCAGCAGCTTTCTGCGCCCCGCGGCATCCATGTCCCGCCGCAGTTCTTCCTGGGCGCTTTTGATCTGGGTGTCCAGTTCTGGATGAGACTGACGGTCGAAGTGCTTTTGCAGAGCCTTCATGTAGTCATACATTGCGGCACCTCCTTTTTGGCAACCACAACACATACCACAACTCCGCGCACAAAGCTACTGTTTTTGCAAATGTTTCTTTGACTATTGCGGCGCAAAAAATACGTTTCCAAACCTGTTCGCGTGTGCATCCGCATCGAGCAACCTTTTCTGTGGCAGGAAGTGTACTGCGCTCATCCGCCAGCAGCTCCACGCCGGGACGGGTGGCGACGTAGCGAGTACGCTGCGCCAGCTTCGCAGCATTCTTTCCTCCCTTGAGGTAGGGGGAGATCAGTACGATTCGGGCCATGTGTCATCCGGCTCTATGCGCCGCTGGCTCCGCACCGCGCTTTCAAAACTCACCTGACCGTTGGTGCGCTTCACCTCGTCCACGGCGTAGGCCCGCAGCTCCCGCGTGTGGATTGGGTCGGCGCGGAAGTGCGCGGCGATGGTGTGGCACAGCATATTCAGTTCCACCGCGCACTTGAAAAGAATGCGGCAGAGCCGATTGTTGTTGTCGTCCAGCGTACCCTGAATGGCTGTCAGGATGGCCCGAGAGATGTAGGTCGTGTTGTCCTCGGTGCCGAGATAACCCATGTAAAAGCGCAGGGCCTTATCTACGAATTCGCTGCGGCTTTGACAGTTATCTGCTTCCAACCAGCCGTCCATGCGGCTGATCACGCTGGGGCGCAGCCAGATCGTGGTGCTTTTCTTGTTATCATCCATATTTTTTCTTTCCTTTCTGTGTCGTCGGTCAAAATCGCCGCAAAGCCCTGCAAACACGGGACTTTGCCGAATGACCGACTGCGATTGTTCTGTAAAACCGCCAAACCGACGGTGGTTGGCGGTTCTCTGAAAAGCCCCGCACTGCGGGGCTTTGTGGGCGGGCTGCGGGCGCTTGCGACTGCGGCCCTTTATCTTGTTATATTTTCGAACGGGGATCTTACCCCACAAAACACCTTCAAAACCGGTATCAACGCCCCTTGAGGGAGCGATGATATAATATCCTCATGCGGACAGAGAATTTCCTGCTTCTATCTTTGT
>OGOZ01001188.1_pt1 | contig 15174 bp, 19 predicted proteins | sample 1552801 | NCBI WGS metagenome assembly OGOZ01 (sample SAMEA2580196, study PRJEB22360) | human gut metagenome | biome: human gut; feature: human-associated habitat; material: faeces | place: Denmark | collected 2008/2010
TGCGAAGGCGCGTACTTTGTCGTACGTAACTGAGCAGGGTTCCGTCAAAACGCCGAAAAGGCGCGAATTATCGCCGTTTTGCCGCGAGCAAGGTGTTGTGCATCAGCATCGTCACCGTCATCGGTCCCACCCCGCCCGGGACGGGAGTGATAAACGAGCAAACGTCTTTTACGTTTTCAAAATCCACGTCGCCCGAAAGCTTGCCGTTTTCGTCGCGGGAAATGCCGACGTCGATAACGACCGCGCCGTCTTTCACCATATCTTTCGTGATAAATCTGGGTTTTCCGACGGCAACGACAAGAATATCCGCCGTTTTTGTAAATTCTTTAAGGTTTTGCGTTTTGCTGTGGCAAATGGTAACGGTTGCGTCGCGTTGCAAAAGAAGTTGCAAGGTCGGACGTCCGACGATATTGCTGCGCCCGACGATCACGGCGTGTTTCCCCGCGATTTCTACGCCCGTCGACTCGATAAGAGCGATGATCCCCTGCGGCGTGCAAGGCGCAAGGTCGGGCGTGCCGAGGCACAGTAAACCCGTCTGGTATGCGGAAAATCCGTCCACGTCCTTGTTCACGTCGATATGCGCGGTTACCTTTTTCTCGTCGATAGAATCGGGCAAAGGAAGTTGCACCAGAATACCGCTGACCGTATCGTCGGCGTTGAGCCGCTCGATTTCGTCGATAAGTTCCTTTTCGGTAACGGTCAAGGGAAAGCGGCAAAGAATACTTTTTATGCCGACTTCTTCCGATGCTTTGACCTTATTTCTTACGTAAAGTTCGCTTGACGGATCGTTGCCGACAAGAATGACGGCAAGACACGCTTCAACGCCCTTTGATTTAAGTTCTGCGACCTGCGCCGATATTTCCGCGCGGATTTTTGACGACAAGGCCTTTCCGTCGATAATCTGCATTATTCCTCCGTCAGCGCCTTATTGACGCTTGCAAGCACGCCGTTGACGTAAGATTTGCTCTTTTCCGTGGAATATCTTTTGACAAGTTCGACCGCCTCGTTGATACTGACGGCGGCGGGAACTTCCGGGACGTATTTCATCTCGTAAACGCTGACGATCATTGCGGCAAGGTCAGGCTTGTAAATGCGGTCGATATTAAAGCCGTTGGAATACTTCGCGACAATGCCCTTCAATTCGTCAAGATGCGTATAAATGCCGTCGTACGCCTTTCTGACGTACAGTTTGTCAGAGTCGGTCAAAGACGCGTCCATAAGGTACGCTTCCAGCGTGACGTCGTTTTTATCTTCCGAAAATAGTTGTTCGAACGTGAGTTGGAAAAGATGTTCTCGTGCGGTGCTTCTGCTCATATAAACCTCTGAAATTCAAAAACAATTAGCCCGTCGTAAAAACGAGGGCTAAGTGAAAGTTATGCGTTTTCTTCTTCGGATTTTGCGACGTCGTCGGTTTCTTCGTCGTCAAAGTCGTGAACGATCACGGGGGTGTCGTCGGTCTCGTCGACGATAATACTGACAACCGAAACGTTGACTTCTCCCACCTTGTAACAAGTTTCCTTTTCGATTGCTTTTTTGATTGCAATCTGAACCTTGCAGACGGTGTCGGGAATGTTGTAGCCGTACAAAATATTCAGATAAATATCGATATCGACGGTGTTGTCGCTTTTAACGTAAGCGTGGACGTCATTGTCTTTGATGATACGCGACTTGTCGGGGTTTTTCCCAAGAAGTTCCGCCCCTTCGATTTCGGCGGCGGCGCGAGATGCGATGTCCGCTATGATTTCGGCGTAAACTTCCGTATTCGATTTCACTGACTTGATTTTTGCCATACTATCCTCCGAATTACGGATATTATAGCATATTTTTTCGTCTTATACAAGCAATTATACCCGTTCCCCGACACATTTTATCAGTATTGACAGACGATTACGTCGTTTGCGGTGTAGCTCGTTTCATTGGTCACGACGCTGAGAATCTGAGCGACTTCCTGCGCTTCCAGATTGTCGTCGGCGACGACCACCGTGCAGTTCTTGTCGGAAAGAGTTACGATTACGTCGCGAAATCCGCGCGCCTGAATAAGTCTTTCCAACAGAAGTTCGTTTTCCATCTGCGTGCATACGCTCTGTTTCTGCGTTTCTGCCGCCGTTTTTGCGGACGCGCTTGCGCTCTCGGACGAAATTATCGCGTCAAGATAATCGATAAGTTCCTGACGGGTGGTTTCCCTTGACGAGCGGAAACTTTTGAACGTTTCGGTAACGGTAGGTTCGTTTGTGTTCGTCGTCAGCGTTTCCTGACGTTTCGTGAGCTTTGTGTTGAGCCATACGTTAAGGACGGCGGACACCACAAGGAGAACGGTCATAATCGACAATACCGCGATTTTCTTTTTGTTGTTTTTCATATAAACCCTCCATTTAATTCATTATGAAAATTTCGATTATTTTTTCGTTTACGTTCAGGGCGGTTGCGACGGCTTTTAAGATATTCAGCCTTACGGCGACGTCTTTCGCCCCTTCCGCCACAACTATTACGCCGGTGATTTTCGGAGCGACGGTTTTTTCGATAAGCGGTTTTTTGTTTTCGTCAAACACGGCGCTGGTCTTTTCTTCGGTAACGGTGGTCGTAAGGTTCGCCCCGCCCGAGTCGTCGGTGCGCGTCGTCGTATTCGTCGTTTTGTCAAAGGCGTAAACCGTCTCGAAATTGCCGTCGTAACCGATGTACACTTCGACTTTTCCCGCGCCTTTTATCTTTGATAAAACCGCCGCAAGTCTTTCTTCGTCCGACGCCGTTTCGACAATCGTCGCCCCCGCGTTTCCGCTTTCCGCCTGCTTCTTCGCCTCGCGTACGATTCCGTAAAGCAAAAGGATTATCGCAATTAAAATTATGCAGACGATGATTTCGATATTCTTTACGCTTTTGATTTTTCGGATAAAATCCTTAAACGGTTTTTTCTTTTCTTCGTTATCGTTCATAAAAAACCCTCAGTTTGTCTTCCGGGACGCCCGAAAACTTTGAGATTTCGCTTTTCAACGCCCCGATATCAATACTATTCGACTTGTCCCGCTCAAATGACATATCGGACAAAATAACGTTTACGTAGTCAATTTCCGACGAAGTTTCGCTTTTTACGACGAATTTTACCTTTGCTTCGATTCCATTTTCTTTCAGAAACTTTTCGATATTCCTTTCCTGAGTTTTATATGCGTTCGTCGCCACGCCGTACAAAAAAGTTTCGTCGATTTCAAGTTCGGCGGCAGTATCGAAAGCGTTCGGAAAACCCGAAAAGTCGCTTTTTAAAAGTTTCGGCAGCGGCGATACCAGAACGAACAACGTTATAAGCGCGAAAATCCCCTTGACGTATTTTTTCGTCTGTCCGTTCGGAATAAGCAGCGAGGAAAGCGTCGAGAGAGCGATAACGCCCGTGATTTTCAGAAGCCACGCGCCCATATCACACCCCGACCGACGTCCCCGCCGTCAGCACCATCGCGAAAAACGCGAACGTTGCCCCTGCGATCGCCGCAATGAGTAGCCCCGCACATTTTGAAATTTTCATCAGCATATCCGATATTCCGGATACGCCAAGCGGCTCGACAACGCCTGCTGCAAATCGCAAAATAAGGTCAAACGCGATAAGTTTTCCGACGGGCGCGACGACAACCGACAACAATATCAGAAGCCCCGTCATTCCGACCGCGTTTTTGACAAGCGCGCACCCGGCAAGTACCACGTCGAATCCGTCCGACACATAGCCGCCGATTATCGGGACGTAACTTTTCACGCCGAATCGCGCCGCGTTAATCATCACTCCGTCAACGGTTTTCCCGATTACGCCGCCGATAAGAAGATATGCAAAAAACGCCGAAAACACCGTTTTCAACACTATGCTGCCCGCTTTTTTGAAAAAATCCGCCATTTTGTCAAGTTTGACCGCAGGCGAAATATTGCCTACCGCATTCAGTAAAACCGCGCCCGTAAAGCACGGCAGCACAAACGTTTTTACGACTTTCGTAAGCCCCACCGAAAACACGCCGACAAGGGGTTTCAGAAAGCCTACGCCACTTGCCCCGCCCAAAGCCGTCATAAGCGTCAGAAGCACGGGAAACAATGCGGCGGACAACTTTTCGACGCGTCCGACGGTGTTTATCGTAAGAGTCAGCATATTCGCCGCTTCCGATACGATGACGGTAAGAATCGCCGAAAAGCACGCAAAATCCACGATTTCCGACGTATTTTCATTCAGAAATCCGGAATTAAGCCCTTTCAGCATGCCCGACATCACCGAAATCACGACGACGGTAATTATCGACGGAAGAAAACCGAGCGCGCCTTTTAATATAAGAGAGAAAATTTCGCCGATGAAATCCTTAAAAGATACGCCGACGTTGCCGTCAATAAGCCTTTTCAGAAGTTCCTTGAAACCGCCCGCGACAAACGCGTTTTCGTCGTCCGAAAGCGACGAATAATATTCTTCCAGGCTTTCAAGGTCAAGTTTTTCAAGGACTTCGTCCGTCCCGTCTTCAACCGATTTTTCTTCTTCGCCCTGCTTGGCGTACGCAACGTTTTTATCCCTAAAAAATGAAAAAATCGCAAGAAAAACCGCAAATATTAAAAATATTTTGATTATTTTTGTTTTCATATCGCAAGTTTTTCAACGACGTTTATAAACGCTTCGATAACGGGAAACGCCAGAATAAATATCGCGATCTTTCCCGAAAGTTGCAGTTTCTTCCCGATGCTCCCCGCCCCGTAATCTTCGCAAATCCCTGCGGAAAATTCCGTGAGATATCCGACTCCCACGATTTTCAAAATCGCCCTGTACAACGCCGACGGTATCCCCGTTTTTGCGACGATTTCCGAAAACTTCACCAGGACTTCCGACATACCCTTCGCAATCATAATCAGTATGACAAGCCCCGTTGCCAGAACGACGAAAACCGAAAACTCCGACTTTGCAGACTTTATAAACCCCGCAGTGATTACGCCGAGAATCCCCACGCCCACGATTTTGAAAATATCCATTATTTCAGCCCGAAAAGTTGTTTGACGGTGTCCATAACGCCCGTCAGCATATCGACGACCATCATTAAAACCACGACGATGCCGACGATGGTAACGAAAGTTCCGATTTCGTCCTTGTCGCTCTTTTTAAGGATTACGTTTACAATTGCGGTGAGCATTCCCACCCCTGCGATTTTCAAGATGATTTCAATCCCCATATCACACCACGATAAGCATAAGAGTTACGCCCAGCACGACGAACAACTTATAATACATTTCACCTTTTTTATTAAGTTCGATTGCGGATTTGCTCTTTTTTTCGTTGAAAACGTCAAGATAGCGCACGGTATTTGTAATTTCGTTTTCAAGATTGGACTTGCCGAGCGAGTGCAAAAACGCCGCGACAAGCAGACTGTCTTTTTCTTTTATCATTACGTTTTTTATCGTTTTTTGCACTTCTTCGACGTTCTTAAAGCCCGCAGGCAGCCCGTCCGCGAATTTTTGAAGCGAGTCCGAAAACGCGCCTTTCGACGACGAAACAAAGGTTTTTATCACGTCTTCGAGCGGCGTTTGCAAGGACGATATTTCCCGTTTGTAAAGGTTCAGAAAGTCGACGGCGTCCGAAAAGTACGCGTATCTCACCCTGAAAATCCTTTTTATCGCAATCCCGATAAGGCTTGACGCAACCATTAAAAGCGCGCCGCTTAATACGCTTAACATCCGATAATTTCCTTGATTTCCCCGACTCTGTTCTTTTTCGTCAATACGACGGTAATATCCATCGCCCGTTGCAGTTTTTCGTAAACGGTGTTTTTAAGGTCGGAAACGCCCGTTGCGTGCAGCGACGCCGCAACCTTAACGCCCGCGCGCATTGCGTCCAGCACCGCGTCCACTTCTTCCGCGCCGTAAATCTCGTCGGTAACCACGACGTCGGGATTCATACTTCTTATCGCGCACTCGTATGCTTTCAGTTTTTTGACGCCGGTGATGACGTCAACGCTTGTTCCGAGGTCAAGCCCCGACACTCCTTTCACCGCCCCCGCGATTTCCCGTCTTTCGTCAATGACGCACACGTTAAATCCGTCGTTTGAGGCAAGCCGTGCGATTTCGCGAAGGAGCGTCGTCTTTCCGCCCGACGGCGGCGCAATCACCAAAAGATTTTTAAATTCGCCGTTTTTCATCACTTTTTTTGCGATTTCGTCGGCTTTTCCTTTGATTTCTGTCGGCACTCTGATAACAAGCGACGTCGGATATTTCAGATTAAATACCTTATCTCCCGCGCTTACGCCCTCGCCCGAAACGCCGATTCTTATCCCACCCGCAAAACTTACAAACCCGTCCACAAGGTTGTCCGTCACGGAATACAACGAATATCCGCTGGCTTTCCCCAAAACGTAATCGACGTCCGATGACGTCACGATATAAGGTTTTTCCCCGTCGAAAACAAAGGTCTTTTTCTTGCCGTCGTAAACGGACAGCGGAAGTCCCACGCGCATACGCAGTTCTTTCACGTTCTTCGGCAAAAGCGGATAAATCGTCACGGGAAGCAATGAAAACAGATTGTCCATACTTAAAAATATGCAAAAAAAATCCCTGCGATAACGCAGGGACTTAATATTACATTTTTCGTGCTTTTACGCTTATTCGCAAACGTGGTCGTCGACTTCTTTCTGTATCTTTGCCATAAACTCGTCAAGAGTCATAGTGCCGAGGTCGCCGTCCTTGCGGCTTCTTACCGCGACGACGTTATCCGCCGCTTCCTTGTCGCCGATAATGAGCATATACGGGATTTTATCGAGTTGCGCCTCACGAATTTTATAGCCGACCTTTTCGTTTCTGACGTCGGTTTCGGCGCGGAATCCGCGTTTGAACAGCGTATGGCGCACTTCTTCCGCAACGGACGCTGTACGGTCGGTAAGACTCAACACCCTGACCTGTTCGGGAGCAAGCCACGTCGGCATTGCGCCGGCGTACTTTTCAAGCAACAGCGCGATCGTGCGTTCATAGCAGCCCATCGACGTGCGGTGAATGATGTAAGGACGCGCCTTCTCGCCGTTTTCGTCGATATAGTACATATCGAAACGCTCCGCCAGGAACATATCGACCTGAATGGTTACGAGCGTGTCTTCCTTTCCGTGCACGTTTTTGATCTGAATGTCGAGTTTCGGACCATAGAACGCCGCCTCGTCGATAGCCTCGGTATAAGGCACCTGCAAATCGTCAAGGATACGTTTCATTTCGCCTTCGGCGTACGCCCATTGTTTGGGATCGTCGATATATTTGTTGTCGGGATTTCTGGGGTCCCAGCGCGAGAAACGATAGGATACGTCTTTGTCAAGCCCGACGCATTTTAAGCAATACCTCGCAAGTTCCAAGCAGCCCTTGAATTCCTGTTCGAGCTGTGCGGGCGTGCACATAAGGTGTCCTTCGGAAATGGTGAATTGCCTTACCCTGATAAGCCCGTGCATCTCGCCGGAGTTTTCGTTGCGGAACAACGTCGAGGTCTCGCCGTAGCGTTTCGGAAGGTCGCGGTACGACTTCATACCGTTTTTGAATATTTCGTATTGGAACGGACAGGTCATGGGACGCAGCGCAAACACTTCGCCTTCCGCGTCGGGATCGCCGAAAATGAACATGCCGTCGCGATAATGATCCCAGTGACCGCTTATCTGATAAAGTTCGCGCTTTGCCATATAAGGGGTTTTCGTGAGCAGATATCCGCGTTCCGCCTCGGTGTCTTCGACAAAACGGCTGAGAATCTGGAACAGTTTCGCGCCCTTGGGCATAAGCAGCGGCAAACCTTGTCCGATCGTGTCGCAGGTCATGAAATATCCAAGTTCGCGCCCGATTTTGTTGTGGTCGCGCTTTTTGGCTTCTTCGACGGCAGCAAGATAGGCTTCCATATCGGCTTTTTTGTCAAACGCCGTGCCGTAAATCCTTGAAAGCATTTTGTTGTGTTCGTTGCCTTTCCAGTACGCGCCGGTCAGCGACGTCAGTTTGAACGCCTTGATTTTTCCCGTCGAAGGAAGATGCGGACCCGTGCAAAGGTCAACGTAGTCGCCCTGTTTGTAAAAACTGATTTCTTCGCCTTCGGGCAGTTCTTCGATAAGTTGAATTTTGTAAATCTCGCCCTTATTTTTCATAAGTTCAAGCGCGTCCTTTCTCGGAAGAACAAAGCGGGTTATGGGCAGGTTCGCCTTGATAATCTTGTGCATTTCCGCCTCGATTTTGTCAAAGTCGTCCTGAGTGATGGGCGTTTTGAAATCGAAGTCGTAATAAAAACCGTTTTCGATGGAAGGACCGATTGCAAGTTTTACCGTGGGATAAATGTTTTTTACCGCCTGTGCGAGAACGTGCGCCGCGGTATGACGATAAACTTTTTTGCCTTCGTCGTCGGCAAAAGTCAGCACTTCGAACGCGCAGTCGTTTTCGACGACGGCGGTCAGGTCTTTCAATGCGCCGTCAACTTTCACGGCGACCGCGTTTCTTGCAAGACCTTCGCTGATTTTCTTTGCGGCGTCAAGGAAAGTTACGCCGTTTTCAACTTCCAGAATACTTCCGTCTTTCAAAGTAAGTTTTGCCATATTGTTACCTCTTTTTGAGTGAATTTGCATTTATTTTCGGATAAAAACAAAAAATCCTTATGAAAATTGTTATTTCATAAGGACGATAAATCTTACCGCGGTTCCACCTTAATTGCAGAAAAACTGCCGCTTTATATTTTGTTTTCGCGCTGACGGCGGTACCTTTATACCCTTCTTATTGCCTTGCACCAAGCGGCAACTCTCTGAAAAGCCGGAATATAAAGACGTGTCCGTTGCGGCGGATTTAATCCGAATTTACAGTTATTATATATTCGGTTTTTTATAAAGTCAAGGGTTTTATCTCATTTTTACGCGCACCACGTGACGAAGTGCTTTTACGGCTTCGCCCGCGACGTCGCAGTTTAACGTGAGTTTCGTTGCGGAAAGCGAAATTACCGTGCCGATTATGTCGTATTCGTCCACGCCGAACAGCCTTTTTACGGCGATTTCCTTTCCGTTTCCAGCATTTCTGAACACGGGACGCTCGGCTTTTTCAAGGACGAGTTCCAGCGGCTTTGCGGTTTTCGTCGCGCTGATATAGTTTATCACGTTGTAAATATCCTGTTCGTCCGTGCCGACTTCAAAAAGTCTTGCACACATTTCCGCGACTTCCTTCCAACTTGCGCGCAGAGCCTTTAAGCGGAATCGGTAAATCGCGTCCACGTCGTAACTCGAAAGTTCGCGCAGCACCCTTGTTACAAAGGCTTTTTCAAGGTCGAAATCAAGGTACACCAGCGTCGAAATGAGCGTCGCGACGGGATAATCGAGCTTGTCGTATTTCAGGTTTTCGGAATAATACGACAGTTTATATTTCGTCAGAATGAAGTCCGAAAGAAAGTTTTCGATCTTGTCGCGGATCTCGTCGGCGTATTCGCAAAGCCCCGCCATATAAATATACTTCCTGTTTTTGCTTTCTTCGACTGCCGACGAAAGTTCCTTTATGCCCTCGATGCCCGACAACAGTTCCGAAAACATCTTATCGTCGCCCTTTTCGATACTCACTACGTTTGACCACATAGCAATATTGTATGCAACGCGAAAAGAAATATTATGGAAATACTTTTGTCGTCCGCTTGATTTCGGAACGTAATGATATATAATTATTAAAAACAACTTACCATAAAAAAGATTTTCAATTATGTACGCTTTCAGAGTTTCGCCGCACGTGGAAAACTTAATAAAAGAATGTGCCGCTCGCCTGATTACATCGGGCGTGCCGGTGTCACAGTCGGTTTTCTTTTTCGAATGCGGCGGAAGTTCACGATTCGGTTACTGCAAAAAAGGCGACGCGAAAGGCGCAAGCGGTTTTGAATACTCGATTGCGATAAACAAATATATCATAAACGACAAGGATATTTCGGACACCATCGCGCACGAACTTCTGCACACGATAAAAACCGCAAAAAACCACGACGCCAACTGGAAATATTGGGCAAACTTCGTCAGTCGCAATACGCCTTTCACGATAACCGTCCGCGCAAATATCAAACTTCAACCCGCCGCATATAAAAATAATTCCCGAAAAAAGGTTTTTCCTGTCGAGCAGTACGACGAAAACACGATGAATATTCTGGAATGTCCGCTGTGCCACGTCAAAATCGCAGTCAAAAAAACCGTGAAACCCGACAAGTACGGTCAGAGCGAATACCTTTGCAGAAAGTGCCATAAACCGTACTTTTTCACCGTTCCGTCGTCGGGCGTCACATATATGTCCGCGCGCGAAAAACAAAAACTCGTCGGCGATATTATATCGGGCAGAATAACCGTGTCCGACGACGACCTTTTTTTGAAAATAATGCCATTTATCACCAAAAATCTTTGCAACAAACTGTTTATATATTATTTCACGACCTTCCCCGAAATCGTGAACTCAAACTTGCCGCGGCGCGAAAAATTCCACTTTTTCCTTGTAAGATACGGCACATCCGCCGCATACAGGTATTTCAAATAATAAGTCGCAACTTTTTTGCGAAAAAAACAATCAAAAGATTTGACATCAAACGGTAATTATGCTATATTACATCTTGCTTGCGGTCGTGGCGGAACAGGCAGACGCGTACGTTTGAGGGGCGTATGGGAGACCGTATGGGTTCAAGTCCCATCGACCGCACCAACAGAAAAGACGATATTGCTATCGTCTTTTTTTCATTTTCTGCCAAAAATGATGCGGCGTTGCCGCTCTGTTGGTGCTCATGTCCGCTACGCTCGGGCAACTCAAATGCAAGCGCTTGATTGCCCTTCACTTGCGGTCGACCGCACCAACAGAAAAGACTTGTACATTTATTGTGCAAGTCTTTTTTTTGCAAGGGAGTAAGGGACTTGAACGGGACGTTAAGAAAACAGCACGGTGCGCTGTTTTTAGTCCCCGGCGTGATAGCAACCGCGTTAGCGGCGCAAAAAAAAGGCGTACGAAACGCCTGCGCCCGTAGGGTTGCGGAGCAAGTCCCATCGACCGCACCAACAGAAAAGACGATAATATTATCGTCTTTTTTTCATTTTCTGCCAAAAATGATTATTTTGTCATAATTCACAATTTGGTTTGTTATAATAATTTTTAATTCTTTGTCAATGATATATTTCATTTTTCATTCCTTATATACTTTGATTTCTATTTTAGTGCCGTCAGTATATTGACCTTTTATTATTGTATCTCCATGCTCAAAATATATGTTCCTTCTCCAAGCATTTTCAGTCGTTGCAAAATTTCCAAATCTAAGAGGAACTTTACCACTTTTATTTATATATTTAGCAGTATAATCTTTACCATAACCACAAAATATTAAGTCCAAAGTTTCGGTTGTCCAATCGCCATTTGCATAATATTGTGTTTTTACAGTAATGTAATCTTCAATAATAAATGAAGAATCTCCATTTGAACTTGCATAACTATTGGAAGTGCTGAAACTTTTACCTGTCGGGGCATAGATATATTTCAAGAATTCATTAATTGTTAAATTAAAACCTTGAGATAATACTATTTTATTATTGTTTACTGATACGGTATAATCTTCGCTATAAGGTAATTTAATATTCATTTCTTGATATGTAATATAATTTTTTTCTTTATTGATTTCTACGTTATCTACATTTTTGTTTTTGGGAATCAAAAAATATAATGCACAACCTAAAACTATTACAAAAACAATTAAAAAAGTAATAATCTTGGATGATGATTGTTTAAGTTTTTCAATTCCAGCTTGTCGCCTTTGATTAATTTGCTCTTTTTGACTATTTATTTTAATTAGATAGTTTTGAAATTGCAGCTTAATAGTATCGCTACCATATTGTAATATTCGTTGATAATTTGCGTTGTTTTCAAAACTTTTTTTACAATTTTCAAAATTACTAATTTGATTAATCTTATAGTCAATCATTAATTTGCCAATATAAGCGTCAGTATTTTTTGGCGATAAATCTAATATGCGTTCACAATACTCGTTTGCCTTGTTCCAATTGCCATCTTCAAGGAAAATATACATTCTCTCAATTAATGGTAAGATTTTTTCCATCATAATAATCCCCTTAAAAAAAGTGCGCCTACCGAAGTAAACGCACAAAAAACGCAAACTCCGATAGTCGCCAAACTAAACGGATTCTATGCAAGAACTACCTTACACAACTTACCGAATGGAATTTGCATTTTTATCAAATTCAAAAGTAAGTTGTATAAAGGGGTACAGTTACCCTTTTAAAATATAAAGAGTCTTTGCAAAAATTAGAACTCGTTTAGTTTGGCATAATTAGCATAGCATAATCTCATAAAAAAATCAATAACGGATGTATTATTTATAACATTTTTCGGAAATATCTTTTTATTTGATATTTACACGGCGCGGAAACGGGGGTATAATTATGATATAAAAATTTGGAGGTGTTTTTATGAGCAAAATACTTGTTGCGTATTTTTCAGCAAGCGGCGTGACGAAAAATGCCGCCGAAAAACTTGCAAAAGCCGCAAATGCCGATTTATTTGAGATAAAACCCGTCCGCCCTTACACCGACGCGGATCTGGACTGGACGGATAAGAAAAGCCGCTCCACTGTCGAGATGAACGATTTGTCGTCCCGCCCCGAAATTGCAAATAAGTGCGAAAATATGGGAAGTTACGACGTCGTGTTCGTCGGTTTTCCGATATGGTGGTACGTAGAGCCGCGAATTATCGACACCTTCCTTGAAAGTTACGATTTTTCGGGAAAGACCGTGATTCCGTTTGCGACAAGCGGCGGCAGCGGACTTGGAAAAACATCGGAAAATTTCAAAAAACTCCTTGGCGAAAGCGCAACCGTAAAGGACGGTAAAATGCTTACCCGCGCGAGCGAGACCGACGTTTCAGGTTGGGTTAAGTCACTTGGACTGTAACAAAAAAAATTGAAAAACGGTTATTTTTGCGGAATTTTTTTTTATACATTTCCCTTTTTATTTCGAAAAAATGTAATTCCTTAACAAAACGGCTTGCGGATTTTCGCAAGTCTATTTCGTTTATTCAAACTTTAACAAGCATTAATAGCGTGCCGGAAACTATAAGGAGAAGTCCGAAAAACGCTTTCACCGAAAGTTTCTCGCCAAAGACGAAATACGAAAACGCGACCGTTACGAGTATGCTCAGTTTGTCGATTGGCACGACGACGCTTGCAAGCCCTTCCTGCAACGCCTTGTAAAACATCAGCCACGACGCGCCCGTCGCAATCCCGGAAACGCAGATATACGCCATTTCCCCTTTCGGAATGCCGCGGACTTCTTTCCCTTTTCCCGTCGCGAAAACCGTCAGCCAGGACATAAACAAAACGACGATCGTGCGGATCATTGTGCCGAGATTTGACTCAACCCCCGAAATGCCGACTTTGCCGAGAATCGACGTAAGCGCGGCAAACACCGCCGATGCCGCCGCATAAGGAAGCCACGCTCTGCTTGTGTTCGTGACGATGCCGACGTCCTTTTTTTCAATCATCATAAACGTGCCCGCGGCAATCATACAAACGCATACACTTTGCAGCCACGAAACGGGCTCTTTCAACAAGATAAACGCCAGAAGTATCGTCAATATCGTGCTCGATTTGTCAATGGGCGCAACCTTGTTCACGTCGCCGAGCTGGATCGCGCGGAAATAACAAAGCCAAGACGCGCTCGTTGCAATCCCCGACAGCACCAGAAAAACCCAGTTTTTTGCGGAAACGGTTGCGATATCTTTCAACGAGCCGACTATAAGCACCATGAAAAACGACATAATAAGTACGATTATCGTACGAATCGCCGTCGCCACGGTGGAATTTGTTTTTTTCAGCCCACACTTCACGAGAATGGACGTCATTCCCGCAAAAAAAGCAGAGCCAAACGCATATATTACCCACATGATTACTTCTTTAATGCCGAATATTATTTTCGGGCTTTTTCAATCGGATTTTAATATTTCAGAATCGTCTTGTCGGTGGACGGATCGAGAATAAGATATTGCAAGGTATCGCCGCCGCGATAAGGCGCGACGGATACTTCCCGTCCGACGTAGCGTTTGTCAAGAAGTTTTGCCGCGCTGCCCTCGGGAAGCGTCACGTTGTCGTCGCCGTAGCGTATCATGAGCCGTCCCGAAAACTCGCGGAGCACCGACGGACGAAGTTCGATTTTATCGTCGAAGTATTCCGCAACCTTTCTTGAAAGCGGCTTGTTTCTTAATTCGTCGTACGTCCCGTACTGTTCGATAACGCCGCCGTAAATTATCGCGATTTTGTCGGCAAGGAATTTCGCCTCGTCGATGTCGCTTGTCGCGTACACGATAATCCCGTCGAGTTTTGAAAAGATTTCTTTCAATTTCCTTAAAAACAATTCCTTATCGTCGCCGGAGAGCGGACGTAAAATATCGTCGAAAAGATATAAATCGCGCTTAACGAGCAACAGCCTTGCAACTGCGACGTACGGTTTGACGTGCTCGGGAATTTTTGCGGCTTTAACGTCTGCGTAACTCGCCAGCCCGAATTCTCTGATCGCGTTTTGTGCGGGCGCAAGGTCAAGCGAGCGTATTTTCAACGGATATTCCACGTTTTCACGCACGGTTTTGCGTTTCAACAGGCAATAATCTTCCAGAATCGCCTGCACGTTGTTGCCCGACGGCTTTTTCAAAAGCGCACGCCCGTCAAGGATAAATTCGCCGTCGTAATTCACAAGCCCCGAAACGGCGTTGACAAGCGTGGTTTTCCCGTCCTTTTCCCCGCCGACGACGGCAAGGCATTTCCCCGAAAAATCCAGATCGAATTGTCTTAACGCTCGTGCGCCGCCACGATACGCCACAACCACGTTTTTTGCCGAAAATGTATGATTCATTATTCCACCCCTTTTCCCAACGCAAGTACAAGTCTCTTGCGAGGAATTTGTTCCTTTCCGTGCAACGCACTATTTGTCAACAATGGCGCGAATTACGTCGCAAATCTCGCTTTTGACCAAACAAACTCATTTCAATCGTTTGTCTGTCTTTTGCTTGTTTACTCCTTCTCCCCACGGGTACACAGTATCCCGTGGGGTCCCCAACTTTCCCTTAAAAAGTCAGAATTCTAAAACTAACTCCCGATAAACGGCGAGAATTTGATGGATTTTTGATGTTTCTTGGCAAGTTCTTACGAGGGCGCGTACTTTGGCGTACGTAACC
>OGOZ01001193.1_pt1 | contig 15139 bp, 16 predicted proteins | sample 1552801 | NCBI WGS metagenome assembly OGOZ01 (sample SAMEA2580196, study PRJEB22360) | human gut metagenome | biome: human gut; feature: human-associated habitat; material: faeces | place: Denmark | collected 2008/2010
TGAAGAAATTTAAAAAGATATTATTAGTACTAATATTAATTATATTAAGTATTTTGGCAATTTATATAGGTCAAGGATATAAAATGTATAAGAATGCATTAGATGATAAGCCATTAGAAGAAATGGTTCAAGAGATTAGGACTCAAAAGAGTTATACTAAAATATCAAATATTCCAGATATTTATAAAGATGCTGTAATTGCTGTTGAGGACCACAGATATTATGATCACAAAGGTATAGACATTATTGCAATAGGAAGAGCTCTTTTAAATGATATCAGGGCAAGAGAATTAATTGAAGGTGGTAGTACAATAACACAACAACTTGCAAAAAACATGTATTTCACACAAGATAAAACACTAACAAGAAAAATTGCAGAAGTATTTATGGCAAAGAAAATAGAAAACAATTATAACAAGGAAGAAATTTTAGAACTATATGTAAACTATATTTATTATGGTTCAGGCTATTACGATATAAAATCCGCTTCTCTTGGATATTTTGATAGAGAACCACAAGACCTAACGGAAGGAGAAAGCATAATGCTTGCAGGAATACCAAATGCCCCATCTGTATATAACCCAAAAGTAAGCCCAAGACTTGCAAGAGAACGCCAAAAACAAGTAATTGATAAGATGATAAAATATGGAAAACTAAGTGAAGGAAAAGCTGATGAAATTTTAAGCGAAAATTTATAAAAGTCATTTTAAAGTCATTTTCAAATGATAAAATAATTTTAATAAAAAGAGAGGAGTTTTTAAATTATGGAAATTTTAAAGGTTGAAAATTTAGTTAAAACTTATGGTAAAGGAGAAACAAAAATCAATGCAGTTGATAATGTTTCATTTACTGTAAACAAGGGAGAATTTGTTGCAATAGTAGGAGCAAGTGGAAGTGGAAAATCAACTTTATTACACTTAATAGGAGGTGTAGATAGACCAACATCAGGTAAAGTATATATAGATGGAAAAGACATATATTCTTTGAATAACGATAATTTAGCAATATTTAGAAGAAGACAAATCGGCCTAATTTATCAATTCTATAACTTAATACCAATATTAAATGTAGAAGAAAACATCACTTTACCATGTGATTTAGATGGTACAACAGTTGATAAGCAAAGGTTACAAGATTTACTAAAAACACTAGGACTAGAAAACAGAAAAACACACTTACCAAACCAATTATCAGGTGGTCAACAACAAAGAGTTTCAATAGGTAGAGCAATGATTAATAATCCAAGTATAATGCTTGCAGATGAACCTACAGGAAACCTGGACTCAAAGGCAAGTGAAGAGATTATATCACTTCTTAAACTTTCAAACAAAAAGTTTAATCAAACAGTAATAATAATCACACATGACTTAGAAATTGCAAAAGAGGCAGAAAGAGTAATTACAATAGAAGATGGAAAAATTATAAAAGATGAAAGGAATTAGAAATGAGTATTTTAAATAAATTTACAGTTAAGAATTTGAAGCTAAACAAGAAAAGAACCATTGTTACTATAATTGGTATTATGCTTTCAACTGCCCTTATTTGTGGGGTTGCAGGTCTAGTTTCTAGTTTTAAAGCATCACTTATAAATTGGATAAAAGTTCAAGATGGAAACTATCATGTAGCTTTTCATGATATTCCAGCAGAGAAGTTAAAATATGTAAGTGAAAATCAAAAAGTTAAAGATTATTATTTAGTAGGAGATGTCGGCTGGGCAAACTTAAAGGACTCTACAAACGATTATAAGCCTTATGTGCATATTTTAGAATATGATAATAAGGCATTAAAGAACTTAGGTGTAAACCTTACAGAAGGTAGACTTCCAGAGAATTCAAATGAAATAGTAATTTCAGAGCATATTATAACAAATGGTAGAGTAATTTTAAAAGTGGGAGATGAAATAACTTTAGATGTTGGAAAAAGAGTATCATCAGATGGTGAAGAACTAAATGAAAATAACCCATTGCTTAATGGAAACACTCTAATAGTTTATGATGATGAAACAGATTTAGAAGAAAAGAAAACAGAAAAAATTGAAGAAACTGAATATATTGAAAATACAACAAAAAAAACATATAAAATTGTAGGAATAATGCAAAGATTATCAAGAGAAGACTTTTCATCACCAGGATATACAGTTATAACACACATGGATAAAATTCCAGAAAAAATAGATATCTCAGTATTATACAAAAATCCAAAAGAATATGAAGAAATTGCAAAAGATATATGTAAAACTTTTGGAATAATGTCTTTAAATGAGATAGATATAAACACAGAACTTTTAAGATTTGAAGGCGTTATGAGTGAAAACATGATGACTGTGTTATACACAATAGCAGGAGTAATTATTGCTATAATTGTTATAAGTAGTGTGTTTGTAATAAGAAACAGCTTCAGTATATCAGTAGCAGAGAAAAACAGACAATATGGAATGCTTGCAAGTATTGGTGCAACATCAAAGCAAATTAAAAGAAATGTAATATTTGAAGGAATGATAATTGGCTTAATTGCAATACCTTTAGGAATAATCTTAGGAATAGTTGCAATAATGATTTTATTACAAGTAGTAAACTATTTACTAGTAGATATGCTAAATAATTTAAGCTTTATATACAGCATAAACCCACTTGCAATAGTAGTATCAATAGTAATTTCATTAATTACAATATATCTATCTTGCCTAATACCAGCAATTAGAGCATCAAAAATTTCGCCAATTGAGTCTATAAGAGGAAACAAAGATATAAAAACAAAAGCTAAGAAACTAAGAACATCACGCCTTACAAAAAAGATTTTTGGAATAGGTGGAGTAATTGCAAGCAAAAACTTAAAGAGAAGCAAAAAGAAATATAGAACAACAGTAATATCATTAGTAGTAAGTATCTTCATATTTATATCACTATCTAGCATATTAAACCTAGGCACAAAAGTATCAGGACTTTATTACAAGGACTTTAAATTCAATATGTATGTAGACAATGGAACAAAAGAAATATATGAAGAGCTTGCAAAATTAGACAATATAAAGGAATATAGCTATTATTATCAAACAAGCCTAGACTTTGATAATATGAAATATGCAAGTGAATTCGGTAAAGAAACAAAGCGTTATGTAGGAAATAGTATGATATCCTTAACTGCATATAACAATGAGTATTTTAAAAAATATATAAAAGAGCTTGGTTTAAACCCAGAAGACTATAAAACAGTGGCTCTTTTACAAGATGATGCTATTAGATATAATGATGATGGAAGCAAAACAATAGATAGACTATACAAAATAAAACCAAATGATAAGATTGAAGTAGGAAGAGTAGACAAAACATATAATATTACAATATCTAAATGTACTGCAAATGATAGTAAACCAATGGGGCAAGAAGCTACGTATTATAATGGTGGTGTAATTATAGTTTCAGAAGACTTCGTAAAAGAAGTACTTGGAGAAGATATAAATGATAGTTCTTTATATGCAATAGGAAGTTTACTAATTAATTCAAGCAACTCACAAGAATTAGAAAACACATTAAACGATCTAATAAAAACAAATACAAAATATACAGGGCTTACAGTATTCAACTATGATAATTATGTGGACCAACAAAGAAGAATGGTTTTAGTAGTAAAAATCTTTCTATATGGCTTCATATCAGTAATAACACTAATAGGAGTAACAAACATATTCAACACCATAACCACAAACATGATACTAAGAAGCAAAGAATTTGCAATGCTGAAATCAATAGGAATGTCTAAAAAAGAATTTAACAAAATGATAAGACTAGAAAGCATAATGTACGGAGCAAAATCACTACTAATAGGCATACCTCTAGGAATAATAGGTTCTTATGGAGTATATAAAGCCTTTGCACAAGGAATAGATGTAGGATATATGATTCCATACCCAGCAATAATAATATCAATAGTATTTGTATTTATAATAGTTGGAATAACAATGAAGTATTCACTAAACAAAATAAATAAGCAAAATATTATAGAAACAATAAGGAAAGATAATATATAAAAAGAAAAAGGTGATTCGTAGTAAATTGAATCACCTTTTAAAATGAGTTAATTTAAATCTTTAATAATGGTTTCAATTTCCGGTAAACGAGTAATATTATTTCTATTTCCCATATGACCTACTCCTTTAATAAATACAGGAACGCTGTCCATTTTTGAAACAAAATTTTGCAAAATGTCAAAAGGAATAACATGGTCGTTATCACTATAAAGAGAATATCTATATTGAATATGCTGTTTACAATAATTAATATGATTATCATTAACTGCAAAATCAATAAAAGCATTAGTTAAATCATCCCTATTAGGAACTTTAAATAAATCACAGAAACCAGCAACACTTACGTATAATTTAGCATTAAGCTTATTATCACAAAAATATCTAATAAAAAATGGATTACCTATAGAATGAGCAACAACAATAGTATCGGAATTAAAATAATCCTTATAATCATCTAAAATATTAGACCATTTTTTAAATGAAGCGGCCTCTCTTATTGGAAAATTAGGCATTAATGTTGTATAGCCATTATTTTCAAAAAAATTCTTTAATGAGGGACCAAAGGTATATGTTGTATCACCATTAAAACCGTGTAATATAAATGCATATTTCATATAAATCACTCTCCTAATGGACAAAATTATAACATTATTTAACATTTTTTTCAATGGAAATATTGAAAAAGCAAGAATATTATGATAAAATTTTATATAAAAGGGGAATTTTATGATAAATTTACGATTAAATAATGAAGAAAGTAAGAATTTATCAGAAGAAGAAATAGAAATCGCAATGGCCAGAAAGTTGGAAATTCTAATATTACCCTATCTAAGAAGAAATATTAAGTTCTTTTATGCAGGAGGCGATTTAAAAGGAAAAGCAATAATACAATTCCTACGGTTTGTAAACCATTTTGCGAAATGGTAGCAAAAATACTTAATGAAAATGGTATTAATGCACAAACTGTGTCTTGTGATACAGATATGTTCAGACACACAGATGTTTTGCTGACAACTAAAACTGGGAAGCAAATTATCATAAATTATCTAGAAGATATTGAAAACATTCAAGCAGGAATGAAAACTCCTGATTTTGCATCACACTCTTATTATGAAAGAAGATATAAAAAATTTGAAGGTGGATTGACAACAGATGGAAAAGATATTAGCAATATAACCTTTTTGTCAGAAAATCAAATGAATAAAATTGATACAAACCTAGGATATAAAAAAATAATATGTATATGGATTCCGTTATTGAGCAAACAAAAACAGAGTTTTTAAATTTTAAAGAGATAATGGCAGAGAATGAATGGCTAACAAAAGAGCTTGAAATGGAAAAATTAGGAGAAATATCAGCAAATGAAAAATTAAACGAAAAGAATAAAGTATATGAAAAATATAGAAATTTGCCAAAAGATAAAGAATTAGAATTAAAATTGGATTGGCTTTTAAACTATTTTAATGATAGAATGAATATTAAGGGACACACGGATTTTGTAATGTATCACAGTAGAGCATTGCTAAAGAAGGTATTAACACCTGAAGAATATGCTCAAATTACAAGATATGAATGTTTTGCATATAAAGATAAATTACCTCAAAATACTATACTAAAAGAAATATTAGATACGAATAATTCAGAAGAAATAAAAAAATCAAGATTTTGTATGATTAAGGCTGGAAATAATTTGTATGCATTTTCGACGAAACCTAACAAATACATTAAACTAAGAGAGCAAGACTTAAATGAAATACAAAAATATACTCATATTTCAAAAACAGAAAAACCCTCAGATTTATTACTTAACTTATGTGATAGAGGAAATGCTTTGCCACTTGTATTTAATCCACTAGGCACAAAAATTTTAAATGAAAGAGCAGATTTAATAGATAAAAAATTGTCACCTGAAGAAAGAAAAAAACAATTCGGTGTGCTGGCAAATTCGATAAAAACTACAGATGAACCTATTACAAGCATTTTAGTACCATATCCAGATGGAACAACGAAATATTTATATATTAATGGAAATGATGAAATTACAGTAAAAACAGGAGATAAAGAAACAATATATCATTATAATGAAGATACGGACAGCTTTGAAACTGAAGAATTAACAAAAGATGAAAAAAATAAAGAGGAAAGGTAAAAGGAGAAATATATTATGTTTAGTTATGAAGATTACAAAAAAAGTGCAGACTATATCAAAGAAAGATTAGATGGCTCAATACCTAAAATAGCCATAATATTAGGTTCAGGATTAGGAGTTTTAAGTGAAGAAATTGAAAATAAAAAGGTAATAAAATATAAGGAAATTCCAAACTTTCCAATTTCAACGGTAGAGGGACACGCAGGTGAGTTAATAATAGGAAAACTTTCTGGGAAAGATCTAATTGCAATGAATGGAAGATTTCATTATTATGAAGGCTATGACGTAAAAGAAGTAACTTTTCCAATAAGAGTATTTAAACTATTAGGAGTTGAAACATTAATTTTAACGAATGCATCAGGTGGAATAAATTCAAACTACAAAGCAGGAGATTTTATGGTAATAAATGATTATTTAAGCTTTTTTGCAGATTCAGTATTGAGAGGTCCAAATTTAAATGAATTTGGGGAAAGATTTTCAGATATGAGTGAAACTTTTGACAAACAGTTAAGCAAAAAACTTAAAGAAATAGTACAAAAACATACAGGTAGAGCACAAGAGGGAGTATATGCTTACATGAAAGGTCCAACATTTGAGACACCAGCAGAAATAAGAGCACTAAGAACCCTTGGGGCAGATGCAGTAGGATTATCTACAGTTCCAGAAGCAGTAGTTGCACATCATGCAAATATGAAAACAGTAGGAATTTCTTGCATAACAAATATGGCAGCAGGAGTGCTAGATGAAAAATTATCCTATGATGATGTTAAAAATACAGCCGAAAAAGTAAAAATTAAATTCAAAGAAATAATAAAAGAATTTATTGAAACAACATAATAAAAGCACAATAAGGAAGGATATATATAACTATAAAGGGCAGGCAATTAGCTTGCCCTATACTATTGTACCCCAATATGTTATAATAATTAAAGAGGTAATTTATGAAATCAATTTTAATCGTTGAAGATAATGAAGCTATAATTAAGGGCTTGAAATATTTATTAGAACAGGAACAATTTCATATTATAGCTTGCAAGAATATTGAAGAAACAATGAATGTTATTGGAAAGCAAGATATAGATTTAGCTGTTTTGGATATAACTTTGCCAGATGGCAGTGGGTATGAGATGTGTGAGTATATAAAAAAGTATACAAATACCCCTATAATTTTCTTAACCGCAAGAGATGAAGAACAGGATGTTGTAAAAGGGTTAGACATGGGAGCAGAGGACTATATTATTAAGCCTTTTAGAAATAGAGAGTTATTATCTAGAATAAATAATGTTCTAAGAAGATTTAATACAGAAAGCAATAAAATTATATATAAAAACATTCAAATAAACTTAGATGAAAAAACAGTTTTTGTAGATGGCAAAGATATTGGTTTAACAGCATTAGAGTACAAAATTTTGGTTCTATTATTTACCAATATTGGCAAAACCGTAACTCGTGAGCAAATCTTAGAAAAAATATGGGATGTTGCAGGAAATTTTGTAAATGACAATACTCTTACTGTATATATAAAAAGAATAAGAAATAAGCTTGGAGAAGCGGACTACATAAAAACAATAAAAGGAATAGGATACCAAATACCAGGAGGACAAGACGAGTGAATATATTTAAAAACAGAAATTCTAGAAAAACAATACTACTAGGAATAATTGTAATATTTATATCAACTGCAATATTTTGGGTTATAAACAATATTCAGTATAAAAAATACCTAAAAATCGTAAATAATAAAGTAGATAGCATAATAAACAAGGTAATTCAAAAATATCCAGATATTACAGAAGATGAAATTTTGGAAATTGTAAAAGGTGATGATGTTTCTACAAATAGTGTTTTAAGTAAATATGGCTATACTTTAGATATTTCATACATAAAAGCCTTGGGAGAGCAAATTGAAACAAACAAAAAACAAAATATAATATTAATTATAACTTTTGGAACAGTAACACTTGGAATTTACTTAATATATGTTATAATACAAGAGAAAAAAATAGCCCAAATTAATGAATACATAAGGCAAATTAATAATAAAAACTACATTTTAAAAATAGAAGAAAACGATAATGGAGAACTATCAAAACTTAGAAATGAACTATACAAAACAACCGTTCTTTTAAAAGAAACAGCAGAAATAAGTGAAAAAGAGAAAGAAAACTTAAGTACAGCCATTGCAGATATTTCACATCAATTAAAAACTCCACTTACATCAATTAGAATAATGCTTGATAATATTCAAGATAATCCAGATATGGAAAAAGCCATAAGAGATGATTTTATTCAAGATATAAGTAAGCAAATAGATTGGATAAGCTCACTTGTAATTTCACTTTTAAAAATTGCAAAGTTTGATGCAGGAACAATAAAAATGGAAAACAAGGAAATTAATGCAAAAAAATTAATAGACACAGTAATTTCAAATTTAGCAATTATAATAGAATTAAAAAATATTGAAGTAATAACTAATATTGATGAAAAAGCCACATTTGTAGCAGACTATAAATGGCAACAAGAGGCATTAACCAACATCTTAAAAAACGCAATAGAGCACAGCAAAGAAAACGCTAAAATTTATATAACAGCAGAAAATACAAGCTTATTTTTGAAAATAATTATTAAAGATGAGGGAAGCGGAATTGATAAAGAAGACTTAAAACACATTTTCCAAAGATTTTATAAAACAAAAAACAGCAATGAAAATAGCATTGGAATTGGACTTCCACTTGCAAAGGCAATAATAGAACAGAGCAATGGATATATAAAAATTGAATCAGAGGTTGGAAAAGGAACTTCATTTGAAATAAAATATTTAAAATAAAGGAGAGAAAATATATGTCATTTTCAACAGATGTAAGAGATGAATTAATGACACTTAAAATGTGGGATGTAAATAGCAGTTTAAAACAAGAAGAACAGATAGCAAGACTATCTATAAGAGAAGCATTTATAAAATCAGGTTCAATAACAGATCCCAACAAAGAATACCATTTAGAAGTACTTTTTAAAACAAAGAAAAAAGCAGAAGAATTTAGAACATTATTAGAAAATTTCGAAATACAAGGGAAAGTAATAAAAAAGGGAAGCGGATATATAACATACATAAAGGATAGTGAGGATATTGTAAACTTTCTTGCTTTAATTGGTGCAAATAATGGAGTTTTAAGGTTTGAAGAAATAAGAGTATTAAAGGATGCTAGAAATAGTGTAAACCGTATAGTAAATTGCGAAACAGCTAACTTTAATAAAACACTAGGTGCAGCCGAAAATCAAATAAAATCAATAAAACTTTTAAAGAAAAAACATAAATTTAATTTACTTACAGCTGAACTAAAAGAGATAGCAGAACTGAGATTAAAAAACCCAGAGGCTTCTTATGAAGAAATAGGGAAAATGCTAGAAAAACCTATAAGTAAATCAGGTGTAAGCCATAGATTAAGTAAAATAATAACAATTTCAGAGGGAATAAACAATGAATAAAAAAGAAATAGGATTATATATTCACATTCCATTTTGCAAACACAAGTGCGATTATTGCGACTTTGTGTCTTTTGCAAACAAAGAAGAATTAATTGAAAAATATATACAAGCATTAATAACAGAAATAAAGCAAGAACATTTAGAAACGTACAGAATAAAAACAATATATATAGGAGGAGGCACTCCATCAGTTATAGATAGCAAATATATTACTGAAATATTAAATGCAATAAACACTAAATACGCCAAAGAAATTACAATAGAAGTTAACCCAGGTACAGTTGATAAAGAAAAATTACAAAGCTATTATAATGCTGGCATAAATAGGTTAAGCATTGGGCTACAAAGTACTAATAACAAGCTTTTAAAGCAAATAGGTCGTATACATACTTATGAGCAGTTTTTAATAACCTATAATTTAGCAAGAGAGATAGGATTTAATAACATAAATGTAGATTTGATGATAGGTTTACCAAATCAAACTATTTTGGATGTAGAAAAATCTATAGAAGAAATAATTAAGCTAAATCCACAGCATATTTCAGTATATTCTTTAATTGTAGAAGATGGAACTGCAATGGAAAGCAAGATAAGAAATGGAATCTTAAAGCTTCCAGAAGATGAACAAGAACGCAAAATGTACTGGGTAGTAAAAACTAAATTAGAAGAGGCGGGATTTATTCATTATGAAATATCAAATTTTGCAAAACCAGGTTTTGAATCTAAACATAATTATAGTTGTTGGGAACAGGAAGAATATCTAGGAGTAGGCTTAGCTGCACATTCTTATATAAACAAAACAAGATATTCTAATACTGAAAATTTGAGTAAATATTTAACAAATAGAACACAAAATATTACTATATATGAATTTCAAAATATAGAAGAACAAGAAAAAGAATACATGTTATTAGGTTTGAGGAAGATTCAAGGTGTAGATATACAAAAATTTAAGAACAAATTTACTGAAAATCCCATATATTTGTATAGAGAAGAATTAAACAAAATGTTTAAGAATAAATTAATAGAAATAGATGCAAACTATATAAGACTAACAAAAAAAGGAATTGATTTGGCAAATTTAGTATGGGAGGAATTTGTTTGAATAGTGTAAAATATTTTGACCATGCTGCAACAACTGGAGTAAAAGAAGCGGTTTTAAAAGAAATGCTGCCATACTTTAATATAGAATATGGGAATGCTTCTTCTATTTATGGAATAGGAAGAAGAGCAAAGAGGGCTATTGAGGAAGCAAGAGGAAAAGTTGCAAAGGTCATAAATGCAAAACCAAATGAAATTTATTTTACTGGTTGTGGAAGTGAAAGCGATAATCTAGCAATTAAGGGAATTGCTAGAGCTATGCGAGAAAAAGGAAATCATATTATTACAAGCAAAATTGAACATCATGCAGTTTTAAATAGTTGTAAAAGCTTAGAGCAAGAAGGATTTGTAGTAACATACCTAAATGTAGATGAAAAAGGTTTAATAAATCTGCAAGAATTAAAAGATTCTATTACAGATAAAACAATTTTAATAACAATAATGACAGCAAATAACGAAATAGGTACAGTTGAACCAATAGAAGAAATTGGAAAAATAGCAAAAGAAAAAAATATATACTTTCATACAGATAGTGTTCAAGCCATTGGAAATATAAAAATTGATGTTCAAAAAATGAATATAGATAGTCTATCAATGTCTGCACATAAGTTCTATGGGCCTAAAGGAGTAGGGGCATTGTATGTAAGAGAAGGTGTGCCATTTACAAAAATACAAGATGGTGGACATCAAGAAAAAGATAAAAGAGCTGGAACAGAAAATACAGCAGGAATTGTGGGGCTAGGTAAAGCCATTGAATTAGCATATAAAAATATAGATGAATATAATAATAAACTACAAGAACTAAGAGATTATTATATAAAAAAAGTTGAAACAGAAATACCAGAGGCAATTTTAAATGGGGATAGAATTAAAAGGTTGCCTGGAAATGCAAATATTTCCTTTAAAAATGTTGATGGAGGTGATTTATTACTAAAACTAGATGAAAACGGAATTTGTGCATCAACAGGTTCGGCTTGTAATACAGGTTCAGCAGCACCTTCACATGTACTAGTTGCGATAGGATTGCAACCGGAATATTTACAAGGTTCTTTAAGAACAACTTTTGGAGAAGATAATTCAAAGGATGATGTAGATTATTTAATAAAATATCTAAAACAGGCAGTAAAAGAGTGTAGAAAATAAATTTCTACACTTTTAATTTTTTTATTTTTTTTAATTCTTCAGTCAAGCTATTCATACTTTCTTGCCTTTGAACATAAGCAGATTTATAATCTTCTAAAACTTGTTTGTAATTTTCTACAGTTTCACCACTGGCAAATAACTCCTTCATACCAGCTAGATAATAAGCTTTATCAGTATCTTTTGTAGCTTTGTTCATTGTTTTTTCATAATCCATTATTTTTTCTAACCTATGAGCTTCACCCTTTAAATAATCTAAATATAAGCCTAAATTATAAATTTCATATTCAGTATCATCAATAATAACCTTTATTAAAGCTTTTACAATTTTTGGATTTATTTTACCATACTTTTCGTGTTTTGAACCATTTTGTGCAGTAGGAACAGTTTCTGAAATTAGAATATTTAAAGTATCACATACTCCAATGTGAGATTTATATTGTCTTTTACTTGTAATAGCATCAAATTCATCTGCAACCCTAATAATTTGACCTTCTAAAGGAATATCTTTTACTGTAAGATGGCGAGGATAACCTGAACCATTTAAACCTTCATGATGATAAATTGGACCAGCAGCATAAAGACGTAATTTTTCATCTTTCATGCACATTTCATAACCAATAGTAGTGTGAGTTTTCATTATTTCAAATTCTTCATCAGTTAAAGCAGTATTTTTTTGCAAAATAGCTGGCGGAATGAATTGCTTTCCAATATCATGTAGGTAAGCACACATAGTGCAATAAACAGTAAAATAACTTTTTAAATGCATGTACTCACAAATTCTACAAGTTAAATTGGCAACGTTTTCAGAGTGCTTTCTAGTGAAAACATCTAAGCTACCGAAGCATAGCAAGTTGGTATCTCATGCTTTCATTCAAATTATAACTTTTTAAATTTGTGCTATCATAAAAATCAATTTTAAATTCTTTCATATTCAACACCTAAAAATATTTTACAATGAATAAGATAATTCGTCAAGAAAAAACAGAAATTTTAATAAAAAATAAAATCAAAATTGTAATGTAATTTATAATTAAATGTGATATAATTCAAATAAAAATTGAAAGGAGAAAATCAAAAATGGTTAAAGCACTAGTTACAGGAGCAACCTCAGGAATTGGACGTGATATAACAAGATATTTAGCAAGTTTAAATTATGAAGTTTATGCAGTAGGAAGAAATATAGAAAAATTAGAAGAGCTACAAAATGAGTTAGGAAAAAACGTAAAAACAATAAAAATGGATATAAGCAGTAAAGAAAACTGCATAGCATTGTATGAAGAAATAAAAGATAAGAATATAGATTTATTAGTTAATAATGCTGGCTTTGGTGTATTTGGAAATTTCACAGAAACAGACTTAGAAAAAGAGGTAAACCTAATCAACACAAATATAACAGCAGTGCATGTATTAACTAAACTATTTTTAAAAGATATGGTAAAAAACAATAAAGGAAGAATTTTAAATGTTGCATCAATCGCAGGCTTTGCACCAGGTCCACTTATGGCAGCATATTATTCATCTAAGGCTTATGTTTTAAGACTTACAGAAAGTATATATGAGGAGCTAAAAAAACAAAAATCAAATGTTACAATAAGTGTGCTATGCCCAGGTCCAGTAGCAACAAACTTTAACAATGTTGCAAATGTTAAGTTTAGCATAAAAGCATTATCAAGCGAATATGTTGCAAAATATGCAATAGATAAAACGCTGAAAGGAAAACTAGTAATTGTTCCAGGAATGAAAATAAAGATTCTTCGAATACTAAGTAAACTATCACCAGATAAACTAACTATGAAAATAATATACCAAAATCAAAAAAGAAAAAAATAAAAATATTGCAAATTATGTTAAACTAATATATAATATATAAAAATTATATGGAGGTAATTTGCAATGATTATCGAATTACCGGAAAAATTCAACTATGGAAATCAAGCAAGGATAGAGGATGGAATACTAAAAATTCCGTCATTATCATGTGTACGGGCTTTCATGTATAAGCTTACATTAGCACAAAAAGGCAAGGCTTGTTGGTACTGTGGTAAAAAGTTGAAAAGTGACGAAATCACAATGGATCACTTATACCCTCAAGATTTAGGAGGGCCAACAATACCAAACAATTTAGCACCAACTTGTGCCTTGTGCAACAACAAAAAAAGCAATTTAACGGAAAAGCAATATCGGCAACTGCTAGAGGCACCTGAAAACAAGAAAAAAACTATCAAAAGCAAATTCTTAGCAAGAAATGAGCAAAATAAAATCAAAAAAGGGTTCTTCTTACCTAGGGAATGGATTACCACTAAGAAAATTGATAATATTTTGGTCACAATGCTTATGGGTGAAAACTACATTAGCAAAAAATATTCGAAAATTGAAACTTTTTACAACGCATACCAGCATTTGCCTTACCCCATTGTAGTAGATAGAAACAACTATTTAATTGACGGATTTCTAGTGTTGATGTTTGCCAAAAACAACAATATTACACGTGTTCCAACCATTGTACTTGAAAATGTTGAAGTCGTATTTAACAAATAAACAAGTAAGGAGGCATTGCCTCCTTATTTATTTTTTATATGGAATAGTAAAACAATTAAAACAGGTGCTTTTTTCTATTGGCTTGCATATAATTAAGAGAGAAAAATATAGGAGGGAATAGTTATGGATTATGAAGAGTATATGAGAAGTGTATTAGGATATAATCAAATTCCAAATAATATGTATACAAATTCTTATGATGATTATTATTTTGATACACAATATTTGAACAACCGTAATACTACTGCAAATACTAACTTAAACACTGATTTAATTGAAAGTATGTATCCGGAAATATATAGAATAATATATCCCATGGTATGTAAAGTTTGTACACAAAATAGCCAGATGGAAATTACAAGAGATTTAGTAGATAGTATGACAGAAGAAGTATATTCAAATGTTGAAGGTGAAGAAAGACAAAGCCCAATTAACGAAGCAGTTAGACCTGTTTTAAAAAACGGAGATGTAAGAAATCCAAATGCAAAGGAACAAGAGTTTAGAGGAGAAACAAGACAAAGAAACTTTTTAATGAGAGATTTAATACGAATACTAATTTTAAGAGAACTATTAAGGAGAAGACCAATGCGTCCACCAATGCCACCTCCACGTCCACCACGCCCACCAATGCCACCTTTTAGACCATTTTAAAAAACAAAAAATGTATAAATTTCCTTTAAAAATTAATAATATTA